>Ga0255055_10000027_pt1 | contig 100656 bp, 93 predicted proteins | sample JV7_2_27_MG_FD_188633 | JGI IMG/M metagenome (GOLD analysis project Ga0255055, IMG submission 188633) | Seawater microbial communities from Jervis Inlet, British Columbia, Canada - JV7_2_27 | ecosystem: Environmental > Aquatic > Marine > Inlet | place: Canada: British Columbia | collected... | reverse complement strand
GCCCATAATCTTGCCAAAATGGCGGTCTGAAAGCCGCCTTTTTTATCCATCCCTGGATCTTGAGCACAGATAAGTAAAAAGGAGCTGCCTAAACCTTCTTTTTAGACAGCCCCCTTATTACGCAGAAGAAACGTTAGGGATTACGACAAACTACGTATTCCTTATGGATCCAAACGAGCCAACCCTTCCTGTCATGTACAAAATGCCGTATTCTCAAAGGGTTTTATGGGCCCGGTAGGATTCGAACCTACGACCAACCGGTTATGAGCCGGCCGCTCTTACCACTGAGCTACGGGCCCTCATCTATGATTTTAGCAGACCCCCGCCAAAGTCGGAAGCCTTTCTTAAAGAATCTTTTTTACAGTTGGGTAATCGAGTTAAAAATGGATGCGCTCATCTCCGCTGCCAAACCCTTCTCCAGATGGGCGCGTTCATGATGGCCTGTACCTTGGTAAACAACTGCCCGGAGGCGGGCATCAGTGGGCTCATTCTTTCTCCTTCAACAGAGCGAACATGAATCATTCAATGGACGAGAAGATTAGAACGCGACCCCTGAAATAAAGAACAAAATAAGAAGTCCAATGAAGCTTAAAATTGAAGTTATGATCACGATACCCGTAATTTCTGCTAATTTGTATTCATACCTTTCGGCAAAAACAGCAAGGGATATTGCTGCCGGAATGCCGCTTTGGAGGAATAAGAATCTCTGTAATCCAGGGTCAACGTCTATGACGAAAAGAACCACCAGGTAAGTAGCTACTGGAAGGGCTAAACTCCTGAATATTGAATATAGGGATGCTTTTCGTACCGCTTGCATAGAAAAATTGTCATAAATGAAAATGCCCAGGGAGAATATGGCCAGTCCTCCCGCGGTCTTTCCAAGCAGCGAGAGCGCATTAGTTATCATCTCTATTTGGATCCCGCAAAGGGAACATAACACCCCCAGAAAAAGAGAAATGATTAAAGGGTTCTTGATGATCTTCAGGAAAAACTTCAACCCTTTTTCTTTTTTAGACGCATATTCAAATAAAAGAAGAGCATAGACGATTCCCGTAAACCCAAGGATTGAACTCATGACGATAGAAAGAGGAAGCCATTTTCCAGCATAGAGCGTTTCAAAAAAAGCGATCCCAAAAAAAGCGTAACTTCCAAAACTGATGGATAGGCTAAGTAAAATAAAATGATCCTTATTGAGAATCTTTAATAGCTTCAGCACATAAAGTGCAATGATGACTATGGCAATGGGGAGCAGAGAGCCAACGGCTACTTGATAATCGATCGCCAACAAATCCGTGTTGGAAATACTGACAAAGAAAAGGGAGGGCAGAGCGAAATAATAGACAAAAGAAGATAGTATTTTTATATGCTCGGCTGAAAATATCTTTGCCTTCCTGCTTAGCATCCCAAGTAAAGCTACGATCAGGATTACAACCAGGCTCTCTAAAATTTCCACAGTGATGTTCCTTCAGATCCGTTGCTTCTGGTGTGGGGCAAAGTTGCTTAAATAGGTGTCTAAAATATACCCGGCTTCAGGTCGGCGGGCCAGCCCACCGCAGGGTCGCGCAGCATTGCCAATCTTAAATCGGAACGCTACAAAAACGAAGTCAAACAGCAACAAAGACCTCTACTGGGGGGTCGGGTCTAATAGGTTTTTTATGCAGCCTTACCTCCGTGCTTGAAGTGAGCAACCAACTCACGATCCATTTCCTCCCAGAACACTCCAAGCTCCTTCCCATCGGCTGTTGCGATCTTTCCCTCCAACTCTTTACGCTGGGTACGCTGTGACAGTACATCTTTCAACAGCCCCGGTCGAGTCTCTTCAATGTACCGCGTCAGCCAGTAACCATGTACATGACATGTACACCAGGGCATCCTCGTCTTCAACTCGCAGTCTCTGACGTCCTCCAGGGCTGTGTTTGCCCGGTGAACGCTCAATCACCTTGATGGTTTCATTCTGCACCGTTGGCTTCTCAAAGAACTGATCCACCATCACCATGGCCAGACCTTCATTCAGCCATGTCGGCAGCCGAAGATGTGAAGTGAACGCGTGCGTTAACTCATGGCAGGTGATGCTTTGTACCTTCCTGCCGACATCCTCTTCTCTGACAAAGATTCGATCGCCTATCCTCTTGTCGGCAACCTACAAAAGACGGGGCGGCTTCACGCCAACTGCCCGCCTCTTGCCGTATCTCTGCTCCCAACCACCCGCGAGCGGCCATATCTTCCGGGCACGAAAAGCCCATAGAGGCAGGGTCACCGCCAGCAAGGCCTTCCAAGGACCGGGGGCTGACCGGAACATAAAACCAAGCCATGAGGTCATGACATAGACTTGACAACCTTTTGGCGTATCAAGGCCCAAACGCCCATGGAGGAGTCGCATGGTCTTCTCACAGGCTTGTGAAATCAATTCGGCAGCATCGTGATCCTCTGCACCGAAAAACTGGGTGAGACCATTGATAGATATCTTTTGCATTCGTGACCTTCCTTTTTTTTGGTGAGATACAGGGTGACGGGCTAAGCCGCACTCCCCTCCAATAGTTTACCTAATCCAATTCGCCCATCAAAGTATGGTCATGGAATTTCACCGCTTAAGATCTTGAAAATTAGCGGGGAGATTCGATTAGATGCTGGATGGATCAAAACTAGCCGCTGAAGTGAGGCGAATCAGCGGATGAATCGAATCAGATGAGCCGCTTAAAAGTTATTTTCCTAGGCTGATATTGAAAGAAGAATATTTGGCTCCTGGGGCGCGGGTCACCAAAGCTAATCCACTACTTGCGGAGTCCGGGGGCAATTTCACGCATGTGCAGCAACTGGTGGGCATATATTGAGCTAATTACCGTCTCAACATTGCAGACTCCGAGCACAGGGTGCCTTCCAACCCGGTCCAGTTCAATCTCGTCTAATTCTCGCGCCCAATCGATTAAAGTTGTGCGGACGTCGTCGAGAGCATCCAGCAGCTCTTCATCGGATCGATGTCGCAACTTTTCCATCTCAATCTCGTTAAATGCATCGATGTCAATACCTTCCGGAGAACCTTCACCGCCCGAGGCGATGTCCTGGGCAATCCGCAGGAGGTGTTCTTCGGAATAGACAAAATGGGCAACCAGATCTTTGAGATTCCATGATTCTGGATCGTCAAAGATTGGCTGCTCCCAAAACTCTGATTCCACGGACCGAAAGACCTCGAGGGATTTAGTTATTCCCCTTGTTAGTTTCTCAACCAATTTTTCAATACGAGGATTCATCATTGTTGAATTCCTTTAACTACACACTCTATGAAATATAGTTGTGGTTAAGTGCATTTTATTGCCTCGAGCTGCGAAGTCCCATGTTCTTTAGGGGGCGAAGCCCCGCTTTAATGTTGGTGTGTGACGTACTTCACATAATACGGGATTGCCTGGTTGGTATCAATAGAACAAACAATCGCCCCCAACCAGAGGGGGCTGGCTGAGAAAAGAAAATCCAGAAAGGTATCATCCATAACATCACAAGGCTTATGCCTTTTTGGGGAAACGAGGGTCCGATTCGTCATGAGAGCCTCCCTGTATGGAAGGCTCTTATACACTATGCAAAGTCTTTGTATAGGGGAGATCCCCCTAGGAGCGGGCGGCGGGATTCGAACCCGCGCATGTCAGCTTGGAAGGCTGATGCCTTACCACTTGGCGACGCCCGCGTATGTTGTGATTCTACCGTTCGCCCCTGAGCGGGTCAAGCCAATGAGGTTCAACCCCTGGCTTCACCCTTCGACACAGCGATCAGGGGCGCTGAGCCGCTTAATACAAAGGCAATCCAAGCTCGTCGCCCGTCCCATTCTTTCCATTGGCGACGAGTTTTTCACCCCCACTTCCTTCCGCCAATCGCACTTTTGCAATAGTGTGGAAGCTGCCCGGGAGTTCTGCATGTTCCCCGACGACAATTCGCTCGCCGGACTTCAATCGCTCGACGAGTTCCTTGCGGGGCAGTAAAGTCAGGTCACCCCAGATCGGTCCTCGGCGAACATAACCCCTCGCAACCTTGATCCGATCTCCCTTCGACGTGCGCCTTGCGGCGACGAGAACAACATCGATCTTGCGCGATTCCTTTGTGACGCGAATTCCTCGCATCGTACCCTCCAATCGCTAAGGGGATGTAAAATACTGGTGGGATAACGAACAGTCGGGGTGGGCGGACTTGAACCGCCGACCTCCGCGTCCCAAACGCGGCGCGCTTCCATCTGCGCTACACCCCGGCTCGGCAAGAGTATAAGTCTCACCTCCGTCAGGGTCAAGGCGAGATCGGAGAGCACATCATTTTATGGGTGACCCAACCTTTGCACGCTGCTTTGATGCCCAATACCGCGCCTTCGGGGAAGACCTCGCCCTATGGCTTCATCTTGCGGCTGAGCAAGGCGGCCCAATAGTTGAACTCGGCTGTGGAACAGGTCGTGTCGTCCGCGCCCTCGTCCAGGCGGGACATCACACGATTGGAATCGATTACGATCGGCACATGCTCGCCCGGGCGCAGATTCACCTCATCCCCTTCTTCCAACAGAACTCCTTCCTCGTGCGAGCCGATCTGCAGACCTTCAGATTCAGCGTGAGTTTCAACCTGGCGATCGCCTCCATGAATACCCTGTCTACGTTCGACGACACCGGACTGATCGCGGTTTTTCGCAACGTCTCCAGGCACTTAGCGCCCGGCGGGATCTTCGCCTTCGAGATTCCCAATCCTGCGATTGACCCCTTCAAAGGAGCCGACCCCGACGAACCCCTGACCGGCTTCTTTGAGCCTGATAGCGGAAACCACTGCCAGGTCTACGCTCAACGAATGACTGGACCCTCTCAAGATCAAGTGGGGATCCTCTGGCATTACGATGAGCTCTTAGAGGATGGATCCGCCCAACGCACCACGCTTCGCCAGGAATATTACTTGCGGTCAAAAGAAAAGGTCGGCGAGCTCCTCGATCGCGCGAATTGCACGGTCATTGAGTCCTACGGTGACTATGCTCGATCGCCCTTCGAAGGTGACTCCGAGACGATGATCATCCTCGCCAGAGCGAACCCACGATAGAAAAAGCTCCCCCGATACTAATGCCCCGGGGGAGCTCATCACAGACCGATTGCAATTACCAACGATCACTCGAGCTGGCGTAAGACTAGCATCACTTTACCCTGTATCTCGAGATGCTTTGGATCCTGAATGATGATCGGGTCCATCGTCGGATTCGCCGGCTGCAGCCGGACGCCATTGCCCTCGTGATAAATATATTTCAGCGTCGTCTCTTCGAGATCGCTCAGCCACACGGCTACCATATCGCCATTGCGCCAATGATAATCGCGTTTCATCACGACAATATCACCATCGCTGACCATGGCATCAATCATTGAGTCGCCCTTAACTTCTAAGGCAAAGACTTCATCGGTGGTGCTGAGCATGTCGCGCGTGATCTCGATCGCCTCGTCGGCGCCGAACATGGGTGAATCCGTGCTGGGGAGAGGCACGGGCTCGCTGGCGAAGATACGGCCCACCATCGGGACACGGACCACATCGCCCAGTTTGCCCGTCGCCTTTAAGAGTTTGTCGGTGAGACGGATTCCCCGGGACACGTTCTGATCGCGATCCAGGTACCCCTCTTCAACCAACCGATTGAGATTGTAATTAACAACAGATGTCGAAGAGATCCCCACTGCCCCTCCAATTTGGCGGATGGAAGGGGGGTAACCATTATCCGTGCTGAAACTAAGGATACAATCCAGTATCCGCCGCTGGCGGTCCGTCAATTTTCCCTTCGCCATTGTTCCTCCTCTGTGAGGCTGTTTGTCGCACCAGGGAATCTATTAACCCCCTTCGATATTTCTCGCACACTTGTTCTTATTTTAGCGGAACATACGTTCTATGTCAAGCGCAGGGTTATCCACTTTCCATTTTAAGAAACTTTTTTTCAAAGCATTTGCGTCCTCATTGTCTGGTTGTACAATGCACCAACCACTATATATGCGGAGTGTTTCCAAATGGAAAAATTAAAACAACGCATCCTCTCCGATGGGCAGAACCTCGGCGGAGGCATTCTGAAAGTCGACGGTTTCGTCAACCATCAAGTGGACCCGGCGCTCATGGAGGCGAGCGGGCAGGAGTTAGCAAAACGCTTCAGTGACGTGGGGGCAACCAAAGTCCTCACCGCAGAGATATCCGGGATTGCCCCTGCCCTGACCACTGCATTTCATCTGGATCTACCAGTCGTTTACGCTCGCAAGAGCAAACCCATCACAATGCCCGACCAGGTCTTCCTGACCCTCACGCCATCGCATACCAAAGGACGGACGGTTGAGTTGATCGTCTCGCCGGAGTATCTGAGCGGCGGTGAGCAAGTCCTGATCATCGACGACTTCCTCGCCTCAGGACAGACGATCATGGGTCTGGTCCGGCTCGCCCAGACCGCCGGCGCTGAAATCGTAGGGATCGGGGCGCTGATCGAGAAACGCTTTGAGGGCGGGCGCGATGTCCTCTCCCACCTGAACGTCCCGATTGAAGCGCTTGCTGTTATTACGGATATGAGTGATGGCAAGATCGTCTTCGAAAACTAGCAGCATTATGGACACGATCGCCGTTCTGGATTTCGGATCACAATATGCCCAACTGATCGCAAGGCGAGTCCGCGAAGCCCGCGTGTATTGCGAACTCTACCCGCACAACACACCGGAAGAGGAAGTGCTCGCGCATAACCCTCTGGGCTTTATCCTCTCAGGAGGACCATCTTCAGTATATGAAGCGGATGCAGCTCAGATCCCTGCCTATGTCCTTGCCAGCGGTCTCCCCATCCTCGGCATTTGTTATGGGATGCAGGCCCTGACCCATGCCCTGGGAGGAAAGGTCACCCCTTCCGCCCAAAGAGAATATGGACCGGTAGAGATAGAAACCACGCAGGAGAATCCGCTCCTTCATACGGGGCATCAGCAGGTCTGGATGTCTCACGGAGACCGGATAGAAATCCCGCCACCCGACTTCGACGTCTTCGCCCATTCAGAGAACTCTCCAATTGCAGCAATGGGCGACTACATCATTCATCGCTACGGCATCCAATTCCATCCCGAAGTGCAGCACACTCCCGAAGGTCCCGAGATCCTGCGCACCTTCGTTGTGGACATTTGCAGAGCGAAACCATCGTGGGTGCCAGCATCTATCGCCGAGGAGGCGATTGGCCATATACGCCAGCAAATAGGGGACAGGAGAGCCATCGCCGGTGTCAGTGGAGGCGTGGATTCCTATGTCGCCGCCGCGTTGGTTCATCGGGCGATTGGTGACCGCCTGCAGTGTATATTCGTCAACAACGGCCTGATGCGTCACGGTGAACCCGAACAAGTAGCGGAGGCCTTTGTCAACGACCTCGGTGCTAAACTGAAATCCATCGACGCAACCGAAACTTTCCTCGATGCGCTCGATTCTGTTACCGACCCTGAAGAAAAACGACGGATGATCGGTGAGAAGTTCATCCGTGTCTTCGAGGGTGAAGCTCGAGAATTCGGCGATGCAGAATTTTTAGTCCAGGGGACAATCTACCCCGACGTGGTTGAATCAAGCGGACCCGATCGCCGGGTAGCTGAACGAATCAAAACGCATCACAATGTGGGTGGGCTGCCCGAGGATCTCGCACTTGAACTAGTCGAACCGCTTCGCTATTTATTTAAAGATGAGGTGCGCGCCGTCGGGCTGGAGATCGGACTCCCCGAGAGCGTCATCTATCGCCAACCCTTCCCGGGTCCAGGTCTCGCTGTCCGCTGCCTTGGGCAGGTCACTATGGAGCGCCTGGAGCGGGTTCGCCAAGCCGACCGCATCGTCATGGAAGAACTGGATGCAGCAAACTTAATGGTGGGTCCCCTCAAAAACTCACCTGCCGGAAGCGGTCAAATCGCCCAGGCTTTCGCGGTGCTGCTGCCCGTGCGCTCTGTCGGCGTCATGGGAGATCAACGCACCTATGCTGAGACCGTCGCGGTTCGTGCGGTGACAACGGACGACTTCATGACTGCTGACTGGGCCCGAATCCCGACTCCAGTTCTCTCCCAGATCAGCACCCGCATCGTTAACGAAGTTGATGGGGTTAACCGGGTGGTCTACGATATCAGCAGCAAGCCGCCGGCAACGATCGAATGGGAATGATCTGATTCGTACGCGATTTACTCGCAGAGGATGACTTTGTAGGGGCCGATTCGTGTTTCAGCCCACCGCCCTCCCGTAGGTTTTCGTACCCCACGGGATGTTTTTCCTATGGGCCCTAGAGCGCAGGCTGCGCCTGCGACCGGAAGCAGAGCTTCCTGACTCCATAAAAACCAAACACCCTTCTAATTTTTAATAGCGTAGGGGCCGACCCGGGTGTCGGCCCGTTCATTTATTGGGACTGGCGGGGGCACTACAGCAGCATGCCCTTCTGCATAAGACAGCTCAAACTCAATTGAAAATCCCGAAATATCCAAAAATCACCGCCGTGCTACAATGACCCCATGTTCATCCCTGCATCCAGGCGCGCATTGATCCTCCTGCTGCTAACACTGCTTACCGCAGGTCTTATCCCTTCCGCTTTGGCTCAAACGGATATCAGCTTACGCCTTTCTGAACTCAACATCGAGTCCTTCCCGCAAGTCTCATTTTTCGCGCAAGTGACCGATGACCGGGGGCACCGACTCCCCGATTTAACGTCCACTAATATCCGTGTTCTCGAAGAGAATGCGGAGGCGGGCGATGTCGAAGTCAGAGAAATTACTGTTGGCAGCAGAATCGTATTCGCCGTGAATACAAACATCGGGCTTCGCATCCGGGACAGCCTGGGGTATTCACGTTACGACCTCGCCCGACAGGCATTGTTGGATTGGTGGCGGCGCCCTGAATTCAATCGGGTAGGTGTCGACGACCTGAGTCTTATCGCGGTCGATGGCACGCTTCAAAGCCATAGTAGAGCAGCGGTCGACCTCGCCACCGCGCTGGATCATCACCAGCCAACCTTCCCCGATGAAAAGACCGGCTATGAACTTCTTTTCCAGGCGCTGGATTTCACCGCGGATAGACCCCCGAATGCAGGAATGCCGAATTACCTGGTTTTTATAACCGCATTGTTAAAACCGCCTGATGACATTCCCGTAATGAATATCATCACCCGCGCCGTCAGTAATGAGACGGCGATCTTCCCGGTATTATTTGGGGAAGAAGATGCCCTTGAGCAGCCCGAGGCGGAGATCTTGAGCCAAATAGCCGAGGAGACGGGAGGCCAACTTATCTTGTTTAACGAGGATGATGGTCTCGAGCGTTTAATCGACTTGATCATCAGCCAGCAGACTCAATACTTTCTCAATTACACCTCTCAAATTATCGATTCCGGCCCGCATGAGATCAGGGTTCAACTAAATATCGACGACACCGAGGCAGCGTCAGCCGTCCGGAGTTTCGTCCTGGAAATTCAACCTCCGGAAATCACCTTGCTCCAGCCACCACAAGAGATCTCTCGCAAATCCGATGATCCCTCCACGCCACTTGAAGAAATCCAGCCTACATCCATCGAGCTGGAATTCGCGAAGACCTTCCCGGACGGCTTTCCGCGCGAACTCACCTTAAGCCAGCTGCTCGTGGACGGCGTCGTTGTCTATCAAAGCGAAGCGCCTCCGTACGAACGTTTAGTCTGGGATCTTCGACCCTTTCTCCAATCCGAGGAGCACACAATACAGGTTTTCGCCGTTGATTCCTTCGGCCAGGAGAGCGCATCAGATATCCACAGAGTCCAACTAGAAATTGAATTACCCGCGCGCGGCCTTGTGGCTATCCGGCCTGCATTGGGCTCACTTCTCATTACCCTCGGCGTCCTGCTCGTCGGCACCATCATTGCAGCCGTCCTGCTCACATACAGCCGGCGGCCTTTGAGGTCAATTGAAGCCGAGTCCCAAGCGGCATCGGTACCACGACGGAGAGGTGCATTACGGCGCGAGCTTCCCGATGAGCCCGCGGAGGCTTTTCTTCACCCAATGGGACCTCACACGACCATCGCCGAGAGCATCCCCTTGATCGGAACGGACATATTCATCGGCAGTGATCCATCACTCACCGCTGTGCCCCTGGAGGATCCTTCCGTCGAAAGGATGCACGCCCGCCTCATCCGTCAGGTCGACGGAGGCTATTTACTTAAAGACCAAGGATCAGTCGCCGGCACCTGGGTGAACTACGAAGAAATACCAAAAGAAGGGGTGTTATTAGTGGACGGGGATCATGTACACTTTGGACGCGCTTTCTATCAATTTGTCCGGCCAAACGCATCTCTTCAGCGTATAATCCACGTTAGCAAACTTGACTCCAAGGGTGAAACCCCATTGGAACCTGAGGGTAAAAACACTCGTGATCGTTAACCAGCAATCTCACCTTGCTTACGCAGCCCGCACCCACGTGGGGAAGAAAAGGCGCGTCAACGAGGATCGCTTCACCGTGAGGGCATACCGGCTTGAAGGGAATGGAGCGCCGGCGCTGTTGGCGGTCGTTGCCGACGGAATTGGCGGTCACCAGGCAGGTGACGTCGCCGCTCAGTTGACAGTAGAAACGATCACCCATGGTCTTGCCGCCTTCCAAAGCGGCGAACCGCTCCCACACCTCCAATCGGCGATCATCGAGGCTGGGCGCGTGGTCTCATCAAGAGCTGCCGAATCCGCGGATCTTGCCGGGATGGGATCCACGGCGGTAGTTGCTCTCATTATCGGAACGCGCCTCTATACCGTCACGGTGGGGGATAGCCGCATTTACTTGCTGCGGCAGGGTCGATTACGCCAGATCTCGATCGATCACACCTGGGTACAAGAGGCGATCGACTACGATATTATCTCGCCCGAAGATGCAAGGGACCATCCGCAAGCCCATGTCCTCAGACGACACATAGGAGGCAAGCAGCTTCCCGAACCTGATATTCGAATGCCGTTGGAGGATGGCGGGAATGACAGGCGAGCGATCTCAAACCAGGGGACGCAAATCAAGCGAGGGGACCGCTTATTGCTCTGTTCGGATGGCCTCACAGATTTGGTGACCGATCTGGAAATCTATCAAGCGCTCAAGGATAAGCCCGTGGAAGAAGCAGCGGAATCCCTTCTGAATCTTGCTCTGGAGCACGGCGGCCTCGACAACATCACCCTGATCGTGCTCGCCGCACCCAAGGGCAAACTCCAAGAGGCGCCTCGCTCAAAGTTCAAATCCCTGCTTAACGCCGCATTTAGCAGCGTGATTCTGATCATCATCACTGCGTTGGCGCTTGCCGCAGTCTGGTGGTTTGGCTTCTGGCCCTGGTCTCCATAGAAATACTTCTGTGAAACTTGCTGCCTCCGAGCCAACGATCTAAGCCCTTCCTGCGCGTTAAACCCAGGCGACCCCAAATAAGATGAGTCCACCTCCGAGCAAACTTATCATCGTCACAACCTCATCAAGAAGGATGATTGCGAGAATTAGTGTAATCAACGGCTCGAGGTATTGCAGTGCCGCAACCATCATCACCTGGTTTCCGGAAAGCGCAAAGAAATAGAGCGCATAAGCGAAACCCGTACTTGCCGCGCCAAGGAAGATCAACGACCATCATATCTCAGGTTGGAATACGAGTACATCCGCCCAGTCTCCGTTGATCAGCGATAAACATAGGCTGAAAAACCAGCCCCAGGTCATTGTGAATACCGCAACCTGGAGGGGCGAGTATCTTTCGGCAATGGCTTTTCCGGCAATGGAAAACACAGCCCAGGCGAACGCCGAACCCAAGAGCAACTCTGGACCAACCCAGCCCCCTCCGCCAGCAGGCCCGCTAGGATTGCTAGGGTTCGTCTTTGCATTTGTATCCCATTTCTCTCACACAGGGTTTAGCGCTCGATTGTCATACGGACAATATGGCGGTCGACGCCTCCGAGGCGGTACTTATAATCTTCATCGCCGCGCAGGAAATCGACCTCTGTTCGTCCATGGTCAATCGCCCAGCGAATAAGATGGGCCATTAGAACCCATCCCGGGGAGAGTTCATAATGTGAGGGGTTGAAGCCGGAGTTGTAAATCCAGAGCTTATCTTCGTAATCGAAATTCAGGTAGCCGAAGGCGGGGTCCCCCCCGACCTCGAGAAAAGCAAGTTGTAGCCAACCTCGATCATGCAGGGTCTGGGCAAGTCGCCGGAAAAATTCCCGCATCTTATCCGTGAGGAATGCACGTTTCTCCGAGTCGTTCTGCATGAGATCGAGAAACCGCTCGATCTCGGGCTCAATCGGTGCATCTCTTTCGACAATCCGCCAACTGACGCGCGCCGGGTATTCATCCGCCCGCCTGAGTTTGCGCTTGACTTCCCTGCGCTGTTTGCTATTGAGCGCCTGGAGATATGCATCCCAGCTATGCTCAAGGGTCACGAATGGCAGCGGTGAGATCTGCTCCTTTTCCACTCGCCATCCGCGCTTTTCCGCCGAGCGCTGCAGCGCCTGCACGGTTGATGATTCTTCGGGCAGGTTATAAAGATCGAGTACCTCCCAACCTTCTGGTCCTTCAACACCTAATGATCCCAGCAACGCGTCAACGAATTCCTCTGCGGCGGATTCTGAAACAACGAAATCCAGATAATCAGAAACCTCCTCACTTCCCACGAAGCGGATCGAAGGACGGCCATCTTGATCCTCACTAAAAAATAACGGGGCTATCCCCACAATCTCCCCATCATCACTCTTCCCCACACCGAGCCAAAGTTCTCCATCATCCCACTCTCCGCCTCCCATCGTCAACCACCAGTCTGCCAAATATCCTGGCTGTTGGAACGGCGTATTCGTGGCCGAGCGGCTGAGCAGCGCTTCCCAAACATCAGATAGCTCAGAGAAAGATTGGTCTGAATGAAGGAACTGTATGTTCAACATGGGATCATCTTCACGGAACGGCTAGGATTGTACCAGCCACGGCAGTGTTCTTGCATCGGTAATTGCACCGTCTTATCCGTTTCGGTACAATAAACACTATGACGCAACCATTCGAAGCAGATATTGCTCTGATTCATATCGCTGGCGGCGCAGCTCGCCTCACTTCCCCGCCAGGAACCCTCGCGTTATCCGCACCGCGACGGACTGCCCGCGGGCGCGGAGATGATTTTCTTCTATTAAACCTCTCGCTGCAATCGTCAAGGCCTATTTCGCCTGGTTACCTTGACCATGTTGTACGCATGGCTGCGGACGCATATTACGGCACGCCAGGTTCTGTAACTTCTGCACTGCGCGAGGCGGCAGCGTTGGTAAACGATCAATTGGTAGATGCAAATCAGGATGAGGCTGAACCGACCAATTATCAAGGCAACCTGATGAGCGCAGTCCTGCGCGGTAAAGATCTCTACTTTGGTCAGAGCGGCATCGGTCAGGTGATCCTCGTCCGTCCCGGCGCGGTCACCCGTCTAAGTTCGGAGGAAGCTTCGGAGCGGCCTCTCGGGATTAGCCTGGCGCCCCATATTCGTTTTTATCACTTCGAATCACAACCCAACGATCTCCTCGTTCTGACGACCACTCCCAGTGATCTATGGTCGGATGCAACGCTCTCCGGCCTGGCAACACTCGATCTCGAGCAAGCGATAGATCGCCTCGTCGCCGCCAGCAGCTACGATCTAACCGGGCTCCTGGCGCGCATCGTGCCGCCCGGCAGAGCCGGTCTCCAGCCTTCCTTCGAGTCGGCAGCGCCAGCCGCTGAGACTTCACCACCGATGGAAAGAACGGCACAGGAACGATTCGGGACGGTCACCCGTGGCGCACGCCGCTTCCAACTGAGCAATTACATCGCCCCTCTTACACACGTCTTGAAATCCGTATTCGCTCGAACCCTGACTTTCTTATCGCAGACTTTGAATCGTCTAGCCCCTGGTTTTTCTGAACCTCTCCACCCCGATGCATTATCCCGCCAAATGCTTGTCGGCACCGCCATCGCCATCCCATTAATTATTGTAACCATTGCCTCTCTGGTCTATGTAAGAAAGGGCCGCAGGGAAGAATTCCAATCTTATTTTGATCAAGCACGCACATCCGTGATGACAGCCCAAACCCTCCCGCCTGACGAGACGTCACGCGGCGAGTGGGAGTTCGCGGCCAAGATGCTCACCCTGGCCGAAGCCTATGGCACCAGCCCGGAGGCGGAGGCGCTGCTCGAGCAGGTCCGGTTAGCATTGGACACAATTAACCTGGTATCGAGACTCGATTTCCGGCCGCTCGTAAGCGGCGGGTTCGGATCCGACGCCGTAATCACCGGGCTAGCCGCCTCTGCCACCGATATTTACGTGCTCGATGGCAAACATGAAATCATCCGGCATGCCTGGGGTGCACCCGAGCGAGGATACGAGCTTGATACGGCTTTTGAATGCCTGGGGACTGCGGCGATCACGCAGGAACTGGCGGCCCCCATTGATTTCGTGCTGCAGCCAGCTCCCGGAGCGTTAGGTATGGAAGGTGTGGTGGCGATCGATGATGACGGGACGCTGCTCTACTGCGCCCCCGACCGTCAACCCGCGATCGCTCAGCTCACTCCCCCAGATATCGGTTGGGGGCGCATACAAGCAATAGATGTATACGGGGATAGTCTTTATGTGCTCGACCCGGCGATGAACGCTGTATGGATCTTTGAAGCCGCAGGCGGTTTCTTCAGTGGTATTCCTAAAATGTTCTTCGTTGAAGAGGTGCGCGAGCTTAAAGGAGCCGTGGACCTAGCCATGGCGCATGATGAACTGATTATCCTCTATGCGGATGGCCGGCTTGACCGCTGTCGCCGCACCATTGCCGGATCTGAGGGTGATGGTGCCAGCAGGATACGTGTAGAATGTGATACGCAGCCCTATTTCCAGGACGAGCGTGCTGGGAGGGAGCCAACAGCGCAGATCCCGGGCGCGGTTCCCGTTAAGTTGGACTATTCACCCCCGCCAGAACCGTCCCTATACTTCCTCGACATGCTCAGCAACAGCGTTTTCCATTACAGTTTGCGCCTGGTATATCAAGGGCAATTCATGCCGAAGGAACTTTTTGAAGAGGAGATCTCCGCCATGACCATCGGACCTCCCAACGATCTCTATCTCGCAGTCGGATCACAGGTATACCAAACACGCCTGCACTAAGCTCGACTTCTTTGACAAGCTCATTGGCAGGGACTAAAATCAAATTCACGAAAGCATATAGGAGGCAGTTTAGTGAGTCGTTGGCCGGGTAAGTACGTCATCGGTCTGACCGGAAATATCGCCACAGGGAAGAGCGTCGTACGCAAGATGCTCGAGCACCTTGGTGGTTATGGTATCGACGCTGACGCTCTCGCGCATCGCGCCATGGCCAAGGGCGCTCCCGGCTACCCCCTCGTTTTAAGAGCTTTCGGAGAATGGGTCCTTGACGAAGAGGGACAGATCGACCGGCAGAAATTGGCAAAGATTGCATTTTCCGATCCCATGGCGTTGGAACAATTGGAAGTTATTGTGCATCCGCTCGTCGCCCACGCAGTCGACCTGCTCATCCGCCGTGCGAGTCAAAGCGTTGTTGTGATCGAAGCCATCAAACTTCTCGAATCCGATCTGGCAGCTGGCTGCGATACGATCTGGGTGGTTGACGCGCCGGCTGAACTGCAAATCGCACGCTTGATGCATAAACGCAAGATGGCAGAGGCGTCTGCAAGGCAGAGGATCGCGGCACAATCTCCACAGGCGCTCAAACTCCGCGCCGCAAAGGTTATGATCCGCAATAACGGCTCTTTTGAGAATACCTGGGATCAGGTTCAGGATGCTTGGAGCAAAATACCCAAACCCGAAGAGCCCTTACTGCCCCAACCACCTACTGTAAAACCCGGTGAACTCATTGTCCGCCGCGGTCGACCACAAGATGCGGATGACATCGCCCGCTTCATCACGCAAGTTACCCACGGGAAGAAGCGCATGACACGACAGGACGTCATGGCCGCCTTCGGCGAGAAAGCTTTCCTATTGATACTTCGTGAAGACGAAATTGCCGGCATCGCTGGTTGGCAGGTCGAAAACCTGGTCACGCGCATCGATGAGCTTTACTTCGTAACCGGCTTAGCCATTGATGAAGCCATCCCCGCTTTAATGGACGAAGTTGAAACCGCTTCTATTGAACTCCAGAGCGAAGCCTCGCTGCTCTTCCTTCCACCCTACCTCGCCCAACACGTCGGTGCCTGGCGAGCTGTAGGCTATCGACCGCAAACGGTTCAAGGTCTTGGCATCCGTGCCTGGCAGGAAGCTGCGCTCGAGTCTATGCCGCGCGGCGCTTCGCTGTGGTTCAAGCAGCTTCGAGTAGATCGCGTTCTCAGACCGCTCTAACCTCTCCAACTCAAACGAAATCGATTAAGCAAACCTTCTCTCTAAGCCATCATGATTCCCTTGGTCTTCGCTCAGGGCAAGCTCCCCTCCGGTGAAGCGAGCATTGTATGCAGCCCTTTATTCACCTTTTCCCAATCGTAGGGGCCGATCCGTGTGTCGGCCCGCCGCCCTCCTGCAGACTTCAAGTCGGCGGTAGGTTGAGTCGCAGACCGCAAGACACGAGCCTCGCCCGCTACCGGGAGCAGATCTTCCTGGATCCATTGAACTTACAGGAGGGCCAAATCAGAAGCTAAAATTCCCCAAGTTTAAATACAAAAAAAACGCCCACGATTGTGGGCGCTGGTCATAATCGTTTGGGGATCACCACCAGATGCGGAAGGAGTCGCTCGTCCTCGTGAGGACAGTTCCTGATGAAACGTAGATCTCCAAATCAACCTGCGTACCGGGCGTCTGCCCCTCAAATGCAATTTCAAGTTGGGTGACCCCGGCATCATCGGTTGGTGGAAATACGAGCGTGCGTGCCTCGTCCGGGAAATTCGCTACGAGGGTCACCGCCGCAGAGGTGACCGGTAGGAGATTCTGGTCACGCACGACGACATACACAAGCTGCGTATCTGAGCTTCCTGTTATGGGTTTTGCCACAGAAGCATGCGGTTGGAGATCAACCACTTCATACATCAAGGCATTGCTGGGGGCTTTTGGCCGCAGGAGATGGTCGTCGAAATCCATTACTTCAAAGTGAACTCGCCCAAGAGGCGCCACCAGGACTTGCTGTCCTAGAGGATTCTCCGGATACCAATCCAGCCGGAAACCCTGGAAGTATTGAACCAGGCGATTATTTTCAATGGTGAATTCTGAGACAGGGTAGCCAAAAAGCTCTGGCCCGCCATGCTCATGGTAGAAATCCAGGAACATGAAGCAGATACTGTGGCCTGTAAGTGAGTAGAACTCACAGTCGGCGCTGGATCTGATCGAAAGGGGGTCGGCAACATCCAATGCCCGGTCGCCCACGAACAAAATTCCCAATTCCTTTAGGCGAACCTGCATTTCATCAGAAGCTGGATCTGGGTAAAGCTCCATCCGGCTATTCTGAGTGTATTGGATCACCAATCCAGTCCAGTAATCCACAAAAGCATCCGTAATGGGGAATCCGAGAATGCCCAGGCCGCCATGGCCGTCGAAATACTCGACGAATTCGGCATCGAGTGTATGCCCGGACTCAGAGTAATAGCGACCAGACCCACTTTGGGCCATCACTGGTAGCCCGATGCCGAGCAGCAGGATTAAAACAACACAATATGGCAGGATGCGGCGAGTCCTGATGGAGGGGCCCCTTTCTTGGCTATACGAACCATCTATAAGAGTAGATACTTCTTTCTTTTGATGCAACAGGACTGGGGTACTACTTACTCCAGGGCTCCGGACCGCATACGCAAGTAAGAATCGTAGCGTTCCGGATCGATCGCTCCATTTTCAAGGGCCTCCTTCACGGCGCAGCCCGGTTCATGGGTGTGGGTGCAATCGCTGAATTCACACTCGGCTACCCGCGTTCGGATCTCCGGGAAATATGCGTCGATCTCTTCCGGCTCGATATCCCAGAGGGCGAAAGCCTTCAATCCAGGCGTATCAGCCACATAGCCCCCTTCATTAAGGGTCAGGAGCTCAGGAACGACCGTCGTGTGCCGACCTCTCCCCGTGGCATGACTGATCTCACTTGTGCGCAACCCCAATCCGGGTTGGATCGTATTTAGGAGGCTTGTCTTTCCCACGCCCGAGGGACCCGCCAGAACAGAGAGTTTTCCTTGCAGCGCCTTGCTGACGGCTCGCACGCCCTTGCCGGTTATGGCGGAGGTATAAATGACCGGGTAACCGAGTTTCGGGTAAATGCCGAAGGCTTGCTTGGCTGTGCGCGGGACAACCAGGTCAATCTTATTGGCACAGATCAACACCGGGATATCTTCTCGCTCGGCGACGACGAGCAAGCGATCCAGCATTCGGAAGTTAGGCTCGGGGTCGGCGCAGGCGAAGACGAATACGGCTTGATCGGGATTCGCAACCAGGACTTGTTCGATTTCTGAACGACCCGGTGACTTGCGGGAGAGCACACGCACGCGCTCTTCCACGACTTCGATCGTTGCCAGGCCCTCCGGTTGTCGGCGTATCTGAACTCGGTCACCCAGCGCTGCGGCATCGCTCTCCATTCGTTCTTTCATGAGCCGGCCGCGCAGTTTCGAGGGGATAATCCCTTGCTCTGTTTCAACGTCGAAAATACCGGATTGGGCTTTAACAATCAGCCCGGGGAGAAGATTGGTTTCAGACATCATTCATGGGGCCGGAGCGTCCTCCGCTTCTTCATCAGGGTCCGGAATTCTTTCAACCCAGATACGAGATTCCCAAGGATAAAGCGTTAGCGGCCGACCCTTGAAATACGTCTCGACAATACGCCGAAACACCGGTGCAGCCCAATCCGATCCCTCGCCCTGATTCTCCAATATAACCGCAATGGCGATATCGGGTTTGTCATCTCTTTCCTCGAAGGTATACCCCGCGAACCAGGCATGCGGCTCGCCTTCCGTGGATGCTGTACCCGTCTTCCCGGCGACATTGAGGTTGAGGCCCAGGAACTTACGGTACGCGGTTGCCCCGGACTTCTCGACTACGTTTACCATCGCCTCCTGGATCGCCGTAATATTTTCCGGGCTCACCGGAAGCTGCGCCTGAGGATCGGGCACGAACTCCTGCAGCCTATCACCCTCGGCGTTCAATATCTCCTGCACCAGTTGCGGACGATAGAGCGTTCCGCCATTCCCGACTGCAGCGACGTAGCGAGCGACCTGCAAGGGTGACACCAGGAGAACACTCTGACCGATGGCCAGCTGCACCGGATGCCACGCTGCCCAATCCTCGCCGAGTGTTTCGGCGCTGTTCTCTGGGCTCGGAACCTGCCCTGCCTCGTCCCCAATCTCGATTCCAGTCGTTGCTCCCAGCCCAAATGCCATAGCCATATCAGGAATAGCGCTGGGGAGATTCTTGACATAGAGATCTAGACCAATGTGATAAAACCAGGGATTACACGATTTCTCCAACCCCCCTTGGAGTGTCAATTCACCGGCAGCAGGAAGTTCTTTCTCGTAGCGCCAATCGTAGCCTACCCAACCTGGCAGCTCCGTAAATGTGAGACCGCAGTCGTATATCTCGTCGGGGCTGTAATATTCTGTCTCCAACGCTGCAGCCATGGTAATGACTTTAAACACCGACCCTGGAGCGTAGAGCCCCTGCGTAGCGCGGTTAACATAGGGCTGGTTGGCGGAGTTTAACATATGAAATCCGCCATTCGGATTCGATCCATTTGGGTTTTGGAAATCAAAGAGGTTGGGGTCAAATGCGGGCGCGGAGGCCATAGCAAGCACCGCACCCGTGTCGCGCTCCAAAACGACCACAGCGCCCTGGAAGCCTTCAATCGACCGCTGCGCGATTTCCTGTAGGTCACGGTCGAGCGTCGTATACACTGCGTACGGCAGTCCGGGATCGCGCGCAGCCACCGCTTGTAGGATTTGACCATTGGGATCGACCAGGTAGAGCGTTCCCCCGGGTATGCCGCGCAGTTCATCTTCGAATACCGCCTCGATCCCGATACGGCCAACAAATTCGTCGCCCTGATAACCCTGTGCTCTAAGGTCGTCGTATTCATCCGCCTGAACCTGGCTCACGAAACCTACGGTATGCGGCGATACAGCCCCTGCAAATGGCGTTAGGCCGCTGCCATAATAGTAGCGAGTGCTGTATGTGCGAACGCGAACGCCGCCCACCGAAACGAGCGTACCACCGACGGCGTTGTAGTCATCATAAGGGGCAACGCCAAGCGGGGTGAAATAATCCGTATCCCGAAACGGATCATAGCGCGCCAAGATTGGATCCGTTACTGCCAAATTAAACAAGCGTCGCAGGGTGGAGAGCATCGTCTCTTCGGCTTCTTCATCGCCGATCTCATTCGGGACAATCCACAGTGCAGCGGCGTTATCCTGGCCTGCGGCCGCCTCAGTAGCGAATGCCTGATTGTTCCTGTCATAGATATTCGCGCGTGTGGGTGTGATAGTGGTGAGACTCAAACCGTTGCCCCCCTCGAGTTCCGGCAATATCATGGCGTCAGTCCAGGCCACTCGCCAGTCCTCTCCGGCGGAGCGCGTCAGGTCCATGCGAGTCTCACGGCTTATCTCCCCTACAGAAGCGCTTGTTAGAACAATGCGGTAACGCACCTCCGCGCGCTGCGGGCTGTTAACAAGAGCGGATACGATTTGAAATTCAACATCCACAAACGCCCCGGCGCGGATGATCTCCTCGAGGCGGCCAATGAAATCCTCCTCATTCAGCCCATCGCGGGTAAGAGGGCTGAGCAGCGCATACATCCCCGCGTAGTCGCCAGTTTTCCAGATATCCAGGAAGTGCTGCGCGGCCGAGTCGGGATCCGGCGCAGATTCGGTGGTCTGCAGTGGATCTGGGAGCAAAGGGGTTCCGGTCGACCCCGGGTCGGTGGGGTTAAAGAGCCCACAACTGCTGATGAGCATCGCGAAAATTAGAAACAGGATCGGGATTCGTCTCACAATTTTCCTCTCAGGATCTCCTGGTAGACGCTACAATCATACTCCGTATATGCAATACAGCGAGAGGGGAGATCAACTCCCAGATCGTGCCCCAGGCGCCTCAGAGCGCGCTGCAGGTGGCACAGCGGGAGCCCCATCACATTCGCAAAGCATCCCTGCAGCTGGCCCAGTGCCACCGGACTGAATTCTCGGTCCTGTATACCATATGCGCCGGCTTTATCTAGTGGAGAACCGCCCGAAATGTAGGTTTGAAGCGCTTCACAGTCATATGCCCTCATCGGGACATCAGTTTTGCACGTCTCAACAACCTCTACCCCAGTGACTGGGTGTAGAAATACCAGCGCGGTGATGACCTCATGCTCTCGATCCCGAAGCATTAGAAGCATCCGCTCAGCATCACTTGCATCCACTGGTTTCCCTAAAATCGTGTCCCCATCTGCCACGACAGTATCGGCGGCGAGGACGAGCTCGCAGGCGGGGCACTCAACCGCTGCCGCCTGAGCTTTTGCTCGCGCAAGACGGATCGCCACCGCCTCCGCCCGCTCATCTGTATGAACCATTTCGTCGACCGGGACCGGGCAAATCTCGACATCCCAGCCGGTCAGCTCCATTAGCTCACGGCGTCGAGGCGAACCTGAGGCTAAAAGCAACATACACGTCATAGATAACGGATCCAATACCGTTTGAAACCCTTGATTAATTCTTCGGCCAACCTGGCAGGTGAAGTTTCCAACCTAATTTATTTCAACGCAACTGTATCCAATACATATCCAAAGCCAATACGAGCAGGCATTAACCTGCAATCCGCGAATTCTAACATACCCGGAAGAGGCGAAGAATCCACCTCGATATATCGGGATCTCAACCCTTAATATCCCGATGGTACAATGAGCGAATGGACCTATTTGACCACGCCATGAAGGATCGCATAGCCCGTGAAGCTCCACTCGCCGCACGCATGCGACCGCTCACCTTGGAGGAATTCGAGGGTCAGGATGAAATTGTAGGAGAAGATCGCCTCCTTCGGCGCGCTATCCAGGCAGATCGTCTCTTCTCTTCGATACTCCTCTGGGGGCCGCCCGGAACTGGAAAAACCACACTGGCGATGATCATCGCCAACACCACAGAATCTCATTTTGAAACGATCTCAGCCGTTCTGGCGGGGAAACCAGATCTCCGGCGCATCATCAAGGCGACCGAGGAACGGCGCAAACTTTACGGAACGCGAACGATCCTCTTCGTGGATGAAGTCCATCGCTGGAATAAAGCTCAGCAGGATGCACTTCTACCTCACGTCGAGAGCGGAACCATCACCCTCATCGGCGCAACGACTGAAAATCCGTACTTCGAGGTGATCGGCGCTCTGGTCTCGCGCTCACGAATTTTCCAGCTGCGTCCACTCGCGGATGATGATGTACACCAGGTTCTCCAACGCGCCCTCACCAACATCGAACGTGGATACGGCAGCAAACAGATACAGGTCGATGCGACTGCTCTGGAGCACTTGATCCGTGTTTCGGGCGGGGACGCACGCAACGCGCTCAACGCCCTCGAATTAGCTGTGGAATCCACGCCCCCTGATGAGAATGGCATGATCCTCCTCACGCTAGATGTTGCCCAGGAATCCATCCAGCGCCGTGCGGTTTTATACGACAAAGACGGCGACGCACATTATGACACCACTTCGGCCTTCATCAAATCAGTGCGCGGATCTGATCCGGACGCCGCGCTCTACTGGTTGGCGAAGATGCTTTACGCTGGCGAGGATCCGCGTTTCATCCTGCGGCGGCTGTTGATCCTGGCTTCGGAGGATATCGGCCTGGCTGACCCAATGGGCCTCGTTGTCACCTCCGCCGCCGTCCAAGCTTTCGAATTCGTAGGATTACCAGAGGGGGTCTACGCCCTCGTTGAGGCTACGCTCTACCTGGCAACTGCCGCAAAATCGAATACTACCAGCGCCTATTTCAAAGCCTACAAATACCTCGAAGAAAAAGGGGTGGTGGAAGTACCGACGCACCTTAAAGACGCCAACCGCGATGGAAAAGCGCTCGGGCACGGTAAGGGATATAAGTACCCGCACACGCATCCTGGACACCACATCGGTCAGGGTTATTTGCCCGACGCTCTCCTCGGGACCTATTTTTACCGTCCCTCCGAACAGGGTTACGAGGCACAGGTTGCTGAACGGCTGGATCGATGGCGTGCGGCGCAGCGGAAGGCATTAGAAATTGATGACAAGCTCGAGCCATCCGATCTCGCGGATCAGGAAATCGACGCCATCAAGAAAAAACACTCGATGCGAAGAAACAGACCAGCATAAAGGGAAACGATGACCACCTTCTTTCTCATCCGTCACGGGGATAATGATTTTGTAGAAAAGCGTAAACTTGCCGGGCGGATGCCAAACGTTCACCTAAACGTAGAAGGTCAACGTCAGGCTGAGGCGCTCGTGCGGGTACTTGACTCTGTCAAGTTCGAGGCAATCTACGCCAGCCCACTGGAACGCGCTGTCGAGACCGCCGAGCCGCTGGCGCGCGCCCTGGATCTCGAAATAAACATCCGCGAAGGTCTGCTCGAAATCGGATATGGCTCCTGGCAGGGGCAATCGCTCAAAGCGTTACGCCGGCGAAAACTCTGGCCGGTCCTTCAGAATACCCCTTCATTGGCCAGGTTCCCTGAGGGCGAGTCTTTCCCGGAAGCTCAAGCGCGCGTCGTTTCCGAGCTCGAAGCACTTCGCTCTTTTCATCGCGGCGAGAAAAGGAATATCGCCTGTGTGTTCCACTCAGATCCGATCAAACTCGCCATCGCTCATTATCTCGGACTACCCCTGGACTTATACCAACGCATTTCGATATCACCCGCTTCCATAAGCGTATTGTCAGTTAGCGATAGCGGTATCCGCATCATGGTTCTTAACGATACCCGCGCTACGGATGATACGCCGGGGGTTTGATATACTTCTTTTAGCATGGCGATTTTTTAGCCAACCAACTCATCTACAACGCATGGAACCTTAAATGACAGGCATCCAGCACGAACTCAATCCCGTTGACCGGATTACAACCGGGGCTATTGGCATTCCCGGGAAACGCGTTTTCTATCTACAGGCGCGCATGGGGGATCAACTTGTCACGCTTATTGTCGAAAAACAGCAGATTCAATCGCTCGCTATTGGCCTTGAGGAATTTCTGGATGAACTGCACAAACGCCTCCCCGATTTACCCGAATCTTCACGGGAATACATCGAGGAAGAGATGGCGCTCGAAGACCCCATCGATCCCGCCTTCCGTGTAAGCCAGATCGGATTGGGCTATGACGAGGCAAGCGATATGCTCATCCTTGTTGCCCGCGAGACCCAACCCCTCGATGAAAATCTTGAGGATGTTTCTATTGCTCGTTTCTGGTGCAGTCGCTCGAGTTTGCGCCGGATGTGTAGTTTGGGTCTGGCCTTGTCCACTCGTGGTAGATTAATATGCGGCAACTGCGGTGAACCCATCGACCCGCAAGGTCATTTCTGCCCAAAGAAAAACGGTCACAAACGCTGACGTTCAATCTCCAGCCAAGTGCGTCGCAGCTTCTAAAAATTCTCCTTGATCGATCGTATTTTTAATAAATGGCCAGATGGAAATTTTCGAACCCAATAACCTTGAAACGATTACACACCTGCTTAATACAGGTGAAATCGGTATTGTAGGCCAGGTGGCCTGGGGATCGAATTTCACCTTTCTCGTCCAGATAAAAGGAGATGATGGTGAAATCCCGGCGATCTATAAACCAGCACGAGGTGAGCGTCCGCTCTGGGATTTCCGTCAGGGCTCACTCGCCAACAGGGAAGTGGCGGCCTACCTCGCAAGCCAGGTCTTGGATTGGAAACTCGTCCCACCGACTGTGCTGCGCGAGGATGCACCCGCCGGCCCTGGCTCACTTCAACTCTACGTTGATGTCGATCCCGATCGTCATTACTTCACGTTCAGCCAAGAAGAAAAGGAGCGATTACGACCTACAGTGCTGTTCGACATCATCATCAACAACGCCGATCGTAAATCCGGTCATATTCTCCTGAGCGAGGATGATCACCTCTGGCTGATCGATCACGGCCTGTGCTTCCACGATGATGAGAAACTACGCACGGTGATCTGGGACTTCGCCGGCGAGCCCATTCAAAATGAACTTCTCCAACGCGTGCATTTGCTGCGAGATCAACTGGAGGCAAAAAACGGCGCATACGATGATCTTTCGCGACTGCTTTCTCAGACCGAACTTCATAATCTTCGAGAACGCATAGACCAAATCTTTCAATCACCGGTTTTCCCCTCCCCCGGTGAAGACCGCCCCTACCCCTGGCCGTTGGTATAATCCAACCCTGATCATTCTGGAGTAATTCTCCCCATGGGCACACACAGGTTCGCTCTTCTTGGTTTCGGGAACGTCGGCCAGGCATTCGCGCGGCTGCTGCTGGCAAAAGACGATGAACTTCAAATTCAACACGACTTACACTGGCAGGTCGTCGGAATCATGACCGGCCACCACGGGGCGGCGGTTAATCCGACAGGGATAGACCTCGAGCAAGCGCTGGCGATGATCGAAGCGGGTGAATCGCTCAATACGTTATCCACTGAACCAGTTCCTCGAAACGGTGTTGATTTCGTTCATACATGCAATGCGGACGTTCTTTTTGAGAATACCCCCGTCAGCTATCTTGACGGCCAACCGGCGATTAAACATATCTCCACTGCGCTCTCCGCCGGCATGTACGCCATAACGGCAAATAAAGGTCCAGTCGTCCACGCCTACCGCGAACTCACGAATTTGGCGCAGGCGAATGAGCGAAAATTCTTCTTCGAATCTACGGTTATGGATGGCGCGCCGGTATTCTCCCTCTGGCGAGAGACGCTTCCTGGGGCAAAACTTCAATCCTTCCGCGGGATTCTGAACTCGACGACCAATCTCATTTTGACCTTAATGGAACAGGGGAAGACTTTCGATGAGGCCGTTGCCTACACTCAGTCGATCGGCATCGCCGAGACCGATCCCAGCGGCGACATCGAAGGCTGGGACGCGGCCGTCAAGGTGTCGGCGCTCGTCACCGTACTTATGGATGCAAGCCTGAAACCATCCGACGTCGAGCGCAAGGGGATCGAGTCCATATTAAGTGAAGATATTCGATCTGCGTCAGCAGAGGGAAAGCGATGGAAGCTCATCTGTCAGGCCGAAAGGACAGACACAGGGATTACAACATCCGTACGCCCTGAGCTGCTCGATCCCAGCGACCCGCTTTACAGTGTGATGGGGACATCCTCGGCCGTCACCTTTCACAGCGACATCCTCGGCCCACTCACGATCACCGAGTCCGACCCGGGACCGCATACAACAGCCTACGGCTTGCTCGCCGATTTCATCAATGCCGTGCGGTAACCCCAACCGTCGCCGGGATTCACCTTGACTACGAGCAAGATTCTGTTGTAAAATTTCGCCCTATCTCATGAAAGGAGGGCGCATTCTTATGGTGAACTTCATAGCTGTTCGAAGCCACACAGATATCGGCTCTGGAATCGTTTTACCTTCGTGGAGTGCGCCTATCGACAGATAGATCCTGACGAATCTATCCTACTGATGACCGCGGGCGCACTCCAGTGCCCGCGGTTTTTTGTTTTACCAACACGAAATATCCGCGGGGAAAGCAGTGACATTACGTTTTCAGGAGAAGAAGATTTCGTACGAATTGTTTATGCGGATTAGTTCGAGGTGTAAGATGAAAGAGAAAGCAAATCATGATCTGAAGAACCTGGCCTATTCACCCGAAATACCGGGGTTAACCATGCGCGGTTATTCGGATCCGCAGGAGCATGCACGGATCGCCGCAGTCATCCAGCGCTGCTTGGATGCTGATGGCGTGGATGAGGTCCAAACTACCGACGACATCGCTCACAGGTTCACGCACATGCAGAACTTCGATCCAGCCCAAGACGTTCTGCTCGCGGAGATCCGTGGAGAACTGGTCGGTTACGTCCGGATGAATTGGCTCCGGGAGTCTAACGGCGATGTCATCTTTCGGCACCATGGTTGCGTCCTCCCCGAGTGGAGACGAAAGGGGATTGGGTCAACCTTGCTGCGTTACGCCAAGGATCATTTAAAGAGTCTGGCAACACACACACCGAAAGATAGTGCACGTTTTTTCGAAGCTTACCTGGCAGATACTGAGAGCGATAAGCAGGCTCTGCTGAAAAATGCGGGTTACCAACCTGTCCGTTACTTTTTTGAGATGGTACGCCCACTGGCGGCTGCGATTCCCGAAATTGAGTTGCCCGAGGGTCTCCATATCCGTCCCGTTAATCCGGATGAGTATCGGACTGTTTTCGATGCCTCCGATGAAGCTTTTCAAGACCATTGGGGACACGTCCCGGCGACGGACTCTGAATACCAATGGTGGATTGAAAGTCCATACTTTCAACCCGAGCGCTGGAAAGTCGCATGGGACAACGGACAGGTTGCGGGCATGGTTTTGAATTACATCAATGAAAAGGAAAATGAACGCTTCAGCCGAAAACGAGGTCATACAGAAGACATCAGCGTTCGTCGCCCGTGGCGTCGACGCGGACTGGCCCGGTCATTATTGGCTCATAGCCTGCAGATGCTAAAAGATGAGGGTATGAATGAAGCCACACTGGGGGTCGACACCGACAATCCAAGCGGCGCTTTAGGCTTATATGAAGATCTTGGATTCCAGAACATCAAGTTATGGTTGGCCTATCGAAAGCCAATGGTATAGATGGGGTATGAATCTAGAGTGCCACGCACTCGAGATACATCAATGGAGAAGACGATGACTGAACTTACATTTAACGAACTCGCTAGGGCGGGTTTTACAATCCGCCCGGCGAGCCTGGATGACGTCGAAGGGTCAGTAGAGATGTTTAACCTTTGTTCAGAGGCGATGATCGGCGCTCACGCATATACGGTTGAGCGCTATACAAATGAATGGCAGGTACCGGACTTCGACCTTCAACGCGACACGAGGCTTGTCATCTCCCCCGAAGGGCAAATCGTCGGCTGCATCGAAGTATGGGACATATCTGAGCCGCACGTCCGCCCCTGGATTTGGGGCCTCGTCCATCCGGAGTGGGAAGGCAAGGGCATTGGAACGGCGATGATGGGCTGGGGGCTGAATAGAGCACGCGAAGCAATTCCCCGGGCTCCCGATGGCGCTCGCGTTTCGGCACATGCCGGGACCGTAAATACCTACACTCCGGCGAAGGAATTGCTCCAGAATATGGGCATGAAAGCCGTCCGCTATGGATGGGACATGCTAGTCGACCTAAACGAAGAGCCCCCGGCGCCAGTATGGCCGGAGGGAATTGCGGTCCGGAATATTCAGCATCCTGACGATACCGAAGCAGTATACCGGGCGGAAGACGAGGCCTTCCAGGACCATTGGGGATATGTTGATACACCCTTCGAAGAGGGATTCAAACAATGGACGCATTACGTGTTTGAAATCCGAAAGCCCGACCCTGCTTTATGGCTCCTGGCCATGGACGGGGATGACATTGCCGGCATGGTATCGTGTCGAGCAGAGGCTGATGACGACCCGGACAAGGGTTGGGTGAGTGTCCTCGGTGTCCGGCGTCCATGGCGACGCCGCGGCTTGGGGCTAGCCCTATTGAGGCATGTGATCGGAGAATTTTACCGACGCGGGAAACCACGCGTCGGTTTGGGCGTCGACTCAAATAATCTCTCCGGCGCGACGAGGCTTTATGAGAAGGCGGGCATGCATGTACAGCGAGAGTATGTCACTTACGAGCGCGAACTGCGCCCTGGAGAGGAATTCCAGAAGGAGTAAGAGGGCGATAGAATGTTATTCAACATGACCATGGCAAGGGCATTAACTTGCCGTATGTCTACTATAATGCATGGCAACTACCCGGGGGTATACAAAGGGTAATCCTTTTACATCTACTGAATTGGAGCAGGAAAAGTATGGACAAATCCGCCCCATTCTCAGCCATCCTCTGGGATCTAGGAGGCGTCCTTTTACGCACCGAAGACTGGGAGCCGCGTCATCTCTTGGACCAGATGCTGGATCTGCCACGCGGGAAAATATACGAACTCGTCTTCGAGAGCGAAATCAGTCGGAAAGCCACGATAGGCGAAGCCACGAATGACGATATCTGGCAGTGGGTGGGTGAACAGCTCGAACTTTCGAGTGGTGAATTAGCGCATGTGCGGGATAAATTCTGGGCAGGCGATCAGATTGACGCGGATTTGATTAGATATATCCGCACCCGCAAAACCGGGATAAAAATGGGGTTACTTTCGAATGGATGGCTTTCAACTCGAGGCTTCCTCGATGAACGCTGGCATATCGCCGATATCTTTGACGACGTAATCATTTCAGCAGAGGTGGGGTTAGCGAAACCCGACCGGCGGATCTATCAATTAGCCCTCGATCGACTGAGCGTCGCCGCGGAACAGACCATTTTCATCGATGACTTCATTGAAAACATCCGGGGAGGGCGCGAATTGGGGATTCAAGGAATCCACTTCCAAGACGCTCAAGCCGTTTTGGATGAATTGAATGATCTTCTCGATTTATCAGCCTAAGCTCTCTATTTTCCGAGTGGACCCATCTTGGTATACCTGGCTAAGGCGATCAATTTAAATAATCGATAGTTCTTATTCAACACCAATGACCTCCTCAATTTGCCATCCTTTACTGTTCGTGGCAGAATCAGGATGTTCATACAAGGACAACTTGAAACATGTGTGGGTTATTCTAGGTCTCACATGCAAAAAGCCCTCCGCTGCCTGTTTCAAAGGGGGACACAAAACTTCCATATGAATAAATCATTGCAACCTCTGCTTTCCCGTAGGATGATCCTCTTTCTCATCGGACTCGCTTTCGCCGAGGCGACGCGGGCGATGACCGCGGTGCAAATCCCGGTCTTTTTGCGCGAAATCGGCGCGAGCGTCAGTCAGGTCGGACTCTTTTTCACCTTGGCGATGATCGTGCCCCTTGTGTTCGGGATTTTCGGGGGGTGGATATCGGATTCAATCGGTCGTCTACGGGCGATCTTATTTGGGAGTCTTGCGGGGATCCTCGGCTACCTCCCGTTCGCTTTCGCATCTCGCTGGGAAGTGGCTCTTATCGGTCCTGCTGTCCTGGCGGTGGCAACATCTTTAATCCAACCATCCTTCCGTGCCTATATAGCCGACACTTGCCCGGCCGAGACGCGCGGTCGTGTTTTCGGCCTCAGTAAATCTTTTATCACTGCGGCCTGGATCCTCACCCCACCCCTGGGCGGCTTCCTGGCAATGAACTTCGGGTCCCGCACGATGTTCCTCGCAGCGGTTTTTCTTTACAGCATCGCCGCCGTCATTTTTATGTTCCTTTTACGATCAGAGAAAACAAAGACCTCCGCGCCATCGGAAAAGCCCAACCTGAAGTCACTCAGGGAATCCTTCACTCAGATCTTCCCGATTGTCTTCGCTGGAGGGCTGCTTACCTGGATTTTAATTTCGGAGGGCATCCGTATCTTCGCGACGCATCTTTCTTTCAACCTCCTCCCGGTCTACCTGAGCGACATTGGCCAAATTGATAAACAGGGAATTGGTATCCTTGAGGGTCTGCACGGCATCGCCTGGGTCATCGCCGGTCCAATCGGCGGGTGGCTCTCCGACAAATCGAGCGAACGGAACGGTTTCATGCTTGGTACGGCGATCTTCCTCTCCTCGTTCCTTGTTTTCATCCTCGCAGAAGGCTTCGGAGTCTTTGCCCTCTCATGGATCATCATGGGGATCGGTGGCGCAATTCTAGACCCGGCTTATAATGCACTCATCGCTCGTGGAGCACCCGCACATCTTCGCGGTGTCGCCTTTGCTCTGATACCCGCACTCTTTGGCCTGGTCGCACTTCCTGCACCCTGGATCGGCGGCCAGATCTGGGAAGTCACCAGCCCCAAGATACCGTTCCTGGCAACTTTTCTCGTCGGTTCACTATGTCTCATCCCGGCTTGGTTCAAGCTGCGCGTAACTGACGCTGGAACTGCCGCTCCAGCGGAACCCGCACAATAGCAGCTCTCAATTTCCAAGTCCCCAGACTAACGAACGAAACCCAATTATTCTTAAGTTCATCTCCGCCGCGAACGTATTGAGCTCCCTCTTGGGAGCATCTCATTCACAATGACTTTACTTGATCCCTGGAAAAAGCATTAAAGGGGTGAGCCCCCTGCCATTCACCGGGTGGCCGGCATTGCCGCGTTCGCCGGTAAGTCCCAATTTCTTCGCTGCAGCGAAAGGGCGTTCCTCCAGTCGGTCGGCGCTTTCATCATGATCGCCGCAACTAGCTGGGGATCATTCAGATTGGCCGGAGGGTGCCACAGCATACTGGGACGCGCAACCCATAGGTGGCCTGGGGCTCATTACACCTCCACTTTAGACACCTCACACCCAAGAGTCAATCAGCGATACGCTTAAAAAATTCCGGCTCTCACCTGCTCCAAGAATGACCGAGGTAAGTTGGGCGATAATCTCGATCATCATCATACAATGTGATGCTTTTCTAAAAGTGAATCCTTCTTTTTACGGTGAGAGCATTCCATCAATAATCGCACTGTGGAAAAAAGGAGGTCACTGCGCCGATCTGGAACAAAACAAGTGGGCACAACCAATCGAAGACAGCCTTGTTGGAAGATCTTCACAGCAGCAGATAATCCGCGGGCATCAGTATCGAAATTGATCGCCCGGTGTTGTTATTCATACGATGCCGATTATGAGCAGCGGCAGGGCATCACCCGATAATTGAACTCTCCGTATTCAACGTGCAGAATACCGAGAGTATTTTGAACCTGAGAAACAACAATCCTTCTTCATATTAGCGAACATCCAGGAGTAAATATCCATGAACCCTCGTGTGAAATTGATCTTCAACCCCAGTGCTGATCGAGGTCGATCCTCGGATCTCAAAAAATCCGTTCAGCACATCATCGACAAACACGATGGTGCGGAATGGTCCACAACCGAATACCATACCCACGCAATCGAACTCGCCGAGCAGGCCGCGCGTGATGGCTTCGATATCGTCGTTGCTATCGGCGGTGATGGCACTGTTCATGAAGTGGTTAATGGTTTAATGCGCGTTCCTGAAGAACAGAGACCCTTGCTCGGTTCAGTGCCTATCGGCTCCGGGAACGATTTTTCCTCAAATGTCGGAGCCGCGGAGGAAATCGAAGTCGCGCTCGAGCGTGTTTTTAATGGGGAAATTAAAACCATCGACATCGGCATTGCCACAGATGGTTCTGGTCGATCAGAGTACTGGAACAATACGATCGGCATCGGTTTTGACTCCGCAGTTACCGTCTATTCCTATAAAATCACTCGGTTGCAGGGATTCACGATGTATCTATGGGCGGTGATCCAAACGATCATTCTCCACCACCACGCACCAAGAATGAAGATCGTAACGGACCAGGAGGAGATCGATGACAATGTCCTCATGTTCGTCGCCTGCAACGGACCAAGGGAAGGTGGCGGCTTCTATGTCGCCCCGGATGCAGTCCTCGACGATGGTATTTTTCACTACGCCATGATTGAGAACGTGTCCCGCCCGATGATGTTCCGTTTGATCCCGGAGGTGATGAAGGGCACCCATGGTCGTTTCAAGCAAGTTCGAATGGGTCACTTCCGCGACCTGCAATTGACTTCTGAAGAGCCTGTAACAATCCATATGGACGGCGAGGTCTTCGCTGGATTCGACTCCACAGTAACAGAACTCCAGATCAAGGTCCTTCCGAACGCGCTGCGCGTCATCATCTAGGGCGGACAATCTTCTCGACTAAACCTATGCGTTATCTGCTCTGCTCCACATGAGATTATTACCTCACACACTCGAAGACCAGGACACAGGCTACCTGCGGGTCCTATGTGAACTGTGGGGATTCGACCCGCCCCAGGGCTCACGGCGTTTAATCATTGAGGGCATTGCGCGGGGCATGCTCAATCGAAACACGCTTGACGAAATGCTCGACAGCTTACCCGATGCAGTTAAACAAATCCTCGAAGTGATCGCTCACTCAGGCGGTCGGATGGCATTCCCCGACGTTATCCGGGATCACGGGGAATTGCGGGAAATGGGACCGGGAAAACGCGATCGCGAGCAGCCTTGGCGCAACCCTTCTTCTCCGCTTGAGGTGCTTTGGTATCGCGGCCTGATAGGTCGCGCATTTGCTGATACGTCCAAAGGTCCACAGGAATTTGTCTATATTCCGACAGATTTACTGCAATTGCTCAGCGAATCACTTTCTGACTACAGCACCCCTTCTCTCTCACCTTTGACGCAAGACCCGAATCATGTCCAACTGGCAACTTCGGCTGCAGTTGACGATGCCACAACTCTTCTAGCCGCCATGCGCCGTACTCCCTTCCCCTCGCTCGATCTCTCCCGGGAGGAATGCATTACCCTTGAACGATTTCTTCTCATACCGCGTTTACAAAACCTGCTGCTTACAATCCTTCAGGGTTTGTCCTTAATTGAAGGGCCGCCATGGACACCAAATCCCGAAAGAACCCGCGTTTTCATAGCCGCCTCCCGATCACAAGCGGTGCGTGATCTGCTATTAGCGTGGAGAGATTCCACGACGTGGAACGATCTGTCTGTACTCCCTCACGTCGTATGTGGCACCGATACCTGGCCTAACGACGTCGGGCTCTCGCGTCAGGGCGTTCTCGATCTCCTGCGGCCTCTAAAGCCGGGACGGTGGTGGGATCTGAAACTTTTTGTGGGCGAGATCCGACAAACGATCCCCGCTTTCCAACGGCCCGGCGGTGATTTTGATTCCTGGTATCTTCAAGATCAAAGTGGGTCGTTCCTCCATGGCATCGAGAACTGGGACAGGGTCGATGGCGCCCTTCTCCGCCACGTAATCACCGGCCCTCTTCATTGGCTTGGAGTCGTCGATCTCGGGCAGGAGGCTCAATCGACAGCAATCTCCTCTTTTCGCCTAACGCCAGTATCGGCGCTGCTGTTTGATCCGCAAGCGTCTGTCCACGTTGAAGAACCGGAAAAGGCAATATTCGTTCACGCCGATGGGCGCATTATTGTTCCTCGCGGTGTCGATGGAGTTGTTCGCTACCAGATTGCGCGTTTCTCTAATTGGGTATCGATTGAAGATGAAAAGTATCAGTACCGCCTCACTCCAAGTACATTGCAGCGTGCCCGGGAACAGGGATTATCCCTTCAACATATCCGGGCGGTCCTAGAGAAGACCTGCGAGTCACCGCTGCCGCGGCCGGTCGATCATGCGTTAACTCGCTGGGCCGAGAAAGGCACCGAGGCGCGCATCAGGCGATACTGGATTTTACGCGTCCAATCGCCAGATGTACTCGAGATGCTGCGCAGCAAGAAGTCGACAAACCGTTATCTTAAAGAGATCATCAGCCCAACCACTGCAATCGTACAGCCCTCTGATTGGCCAAAGCTGCAGGCAGCTGCTGCGCGCCTCGGGTTTCTCATCGATCCACCGGGTACGAACGAGGATTCTTCATAGCCCACAGACACCCAAGTCCCCAGAGAAAACAACCCCCGTGAATATGGGAAAGGATTTTCGAAGGTTTTTCTATTTTGCTTGCTCGAGAAGGTTTTGCAAATACGAGGAAGACAAACTAATTATTGGGCAGCGCTATTTTTATCGCTTCTTCCAGTTCTTCGATCGTCACGGGTTTAAAAACAAAAGCATTCGCACCAATCCGCATGGCTTCATCGACCTGGATGTCGGTTGTCTCTGATGAGAGCATCACCACCGGAATCTCTTTGAGTTCGCTGCGCATGCGCAGGAATTCCAAAAAATCGATTCCGCTGACCTCCGGCATGTTGATATCAAGCACGATTAGTTCCGGTCGGTCACCCGCAAGAAGTCGCTTGGCTGCACTGCGGGCATCGCGAAATATCTGGACGGTAGAATCGAGAAGCTGTAACATCAGCATAACAGCATGGCTCATCTCATCGTCGTCATCCACAATCCAGACTACCCGCATCCTATCCTCCATCAACCTGTGAGCGCTTCTTGAATCTGCTCTGCTGACTTTAATGTAATCCCGGAGATACCAGCCAGCTCTTCAAGGCTCGCTTGCCGAATCCCATCCAGGTCACCAAAGGTCTTTAATAATGCCTTCCTGCGTGCCGGCCCGACACCGGAGATGCCATCGAGCTTCGAAGCCAGCCCTCCCCGCCTGCGTTGAGTCCGATGTTGTCGGAGGGCGAAACGATGCGCTTCATCCCTAATCCGTTGAACAAGGTACAAGCCTTGCGATCGTCGCGCTAGGATGACGGGGTCGGTGCGGCCTGGAATGTATAGCACCTCATGCTCTTTTGCCAGTCCAACAACCGGCACACGCTCATTCAGATTGTACTCCGCCAAGATCTTACAAGCCCTGCTGAGCTGCCCCTTACCACCATCGACGATGAGAAGATCCGGCAGAAAACCGAAACTTTTATCCAGCTTTCCGCCCGGTTTCCCTGCTTCCTCATTCGCAATCCGCCAGCGTCGGAAGCGCCGCCCTAAGATCTCCTCCATACTTGCAAAATCGTCCTGACCTTGGACGTTCTTAATCGTGAACTTCCGGTAGAGTTTCTTGTTGGGCGCTCCCTGCTCGAATACAACCATCGAACCCGCCGCGGCAGTCCCTTGAAGATTGGATATATCGAAGCACTCAATTCTATTTAGTGGGTTCTCGAGGGACAGCGCCTCTTGGAGTTCGCTGAGTGCCTGTACGTGCTTGCTGCGGTCCGCCTCCCATTTCGCCTTTAGAGAGGCCAGGGTCTCCGCTGCGTTTTCCGCCACTAATGCCACCAAATCTCGTTTCGCTCCACGACGGGGCACCTTTAGATAGACCTTTGTTCCACCGCGCCGATCGTTGAGCCAGGTTTCGATGATGCGCGCCTCCTCTATCTCAACCGGCAAGAGAATTCGCGGCGGGATATGAGTCGCCTCAGTATAGAATTGCTTTACAAAAGCTTCCACCAATTCTTGGTCTTGAGCTTCACGCGTGCCATCAAGAACAAAATACTCTGTCCCGATGAGTTTACCCCTGCGAACAAAGAAAATCTGGACGCATGCGTCACGCTCATCTCGAGCGAAGGCGATGACATCCGTATCAAGCTTATCTTGGGAAACAACTTTCTGTCCCTCGACAACTTTCTCGATGGCGATCAACTGGTCGCGAATATTACCGGCTCTTTCATATTCTAGCGCTTCCGACGATCTTTCCATCTCTTGCTTAAGCCGGCTTATGATCGGATCCGTGTGCCCTTGGAGGAATCGGCCGAGGTCATCGGTCATCGCTCGATAGCCCACAGAATCTATTTTCCCAATGCAGGGAGCCAAGCAGAGCTTAATATCGTGATAAAGGCAGGCGCGTTGATCTTCGCCTGTGATCACGCGATCGCAGGTGAGATACGGGAAGATCTTGCGCAACACATCAAGAGTCTGATGGACAGCCCAGACACTTGTATAGGGGCCATAATAGCGCGCCCCATCGCTTTTTACCCGGCGCGTGATCGTTACTTTCGTAAAGGGATCTTTCCAATGAATTTTAATATAAGGAAATCTTTTATCATCCTTTAGGCGGATGTTGTACCGCGGCCGATAACGCTTAATAAGGTTCATCTCCAAAATCAACGCCTCGAGCTCTGAGCTTACAACAATCCATTCAATATCTTCGATCTTCAAAACCATCTCGGCTGTTTTACGGCTATGGTTGGCGGCATCGTGGAAATAGGATCGAACGCGGCTGCGCAGGTTGACTGCTTTTCCAATATAAATCACCCGGCTCTCCTTGTCCTTCATCAGGTAGCAGCCGGGCTTATTGGGGATTCCCTCTAATACTGGTTTGAGACGATCAGATGCAGCCATACTACGTTGATTCTAGCATATCTGGATCATCTATAACTTACGGGAAGCCTTCACTTCGATCCCATTCTCAGGAAAAGGGCTTCCCAAGCCTTACACGCCGAATATTCCCATTGCGTCCTGGGAGACAGTATAATCGCGGCACTATGCCAAAAATCATGCACAGTATCCCGGTCTTCCTGATTCTCACAGTCGTACTTTCTAGCTGCATAAACACTGGCGCTACAACGACTCCCGGTCTACCGACGTCGGTACCAAGCTCCCCTGTGCCTACAGTATCTGCAACTGAGGCTCCACGAGCAGCGATTCGCAGTCTAACGCTCTGGGTCGCTCCGCCCTTCGCACCGGATTCAGAGAACCCCGCTGGTGCATTGCTCACGGAACGCTTGCGATCTTTTGAGCAGATTCATCCCGGGTTGAATATCCAGGTGCGAGTAAAGAGCACCGAAGGTCCATCGGGTTTACTGGAGACGCTTATCTCTGCGAATGCAGCCGCACCGGCACTCCTGCCGGATGCGATAACATTCAGCAGCTCGAACCTGGAGACTGCTGCATCCAAGAACCTGATCATCCAGCTAGACGATCTTCTGCCGCTTCCTGAAGCCCCGGATTGGTATGAGTTTTCCCTACCCGCCGCTCGCGTCGCCGGTGATTTTTTTGGACTTCCACTTGCCAGTGAGGTAGACATCCTGGTATACCGCCACGATCTCTACCCCTCACCTCCAAGAAGTTGGGATGATCTAGTAAGTGAACCGCTCAGTTTCCTCTTTCCTGCCGGTGATCCAATGGCAGACTTTACATTGGCGCAATATCTCTCCTTGGATGGTTTCCTCCTCAACTCTACCGAAGATCCCGCCCTGAACCCTGCCGTCCTGTCCGCTGTGTTGGCCACCTACAACGCAGCCCTTTCAGCTCAAATTCTCCCTTATTCTGTGAGGCAAATCTCCACAGCGGAACAATCATGGTCTGCACTGCAAGACAATGGTACAGCCAGCGCAATAGCTCCTTTCAGCGCTTACATGGTAGATCCTGATCCGGAGAAGTTCTCCGCTCTCCCTCTTCCAACCCAAGATGGCCTAGGGATCGGCCTCGCTTCAACGTGGTCCTGGGCAATCGTTACGCAGGATGCAGAGCGGATCGCGATGGTTACCGAGTTGCTTGCCTGGCTTAGCGCACCTGATTTTCTCGGGTTGTGGACTCACTCACTGGGGATGCTCCCACCTACAAGCGCATCTTTGGCAGCCTGGCCGGAAGGGGACAACGCAGCCTTAGCCAACAGCCTCGTCACTGTAACGCAACCGATTCCACGTTCGTCGCTTCATCTCACGATAGGACCGGTTCTTTATGAAGCCGTAGAGGCAGTCATCGGTGGAGGAGAAGCCCCAACGACCGCGGCCCAAGCCGCGGCAGAATCCCTCTCCAACCCATAAGTTCACAGCCAGTGATGGAGATCTCAATAAGGCGATGACAGAACTCCCTCGATTTGATGATCACAAGAAACACCTGCAACAGATCTCTCTGCAGGCACTCAAGGCTGCCGATGCTCATCGAGCTGTTCGAAAGCATCTGCGTCTTTCCAACGAGGGCATCGAAGCAGGGACTCACACAATAGGTTTGAAACCCGGGGCACGGATTTTCCTGGTCGCGTTTGGGAAAGCGGCACCTGCCATGACAAGAGCCACGGTGGAAATCCTTCAGAATCAAATCTATGCTGGTGTCATCGCAGCTCCGCGCCACATCGATGATCTTTCACCTTCGCTTCAATTTTTCCATGCCGGTCATCCCCTGCCTGATGCAGGCAGTCTCGCCGCGGGGAACGCCGCCGCGCGGCTCCTTGAAGGCACAACCCCCGATGACCTTCTGCTTGCGCTCGTCTCAGGTGGTGGATCGGCACTGATTGAACTGCCACTTCAGGGTATCGACCTCGACGATCTCCGTCGCCTTAACACGCTTCTCATCCAATCCGGACTTCCAATCCAAAAGATTAACACTATACGTAGAGCGCTTTCGCAGATAAAAAATGGCGGTCTAGCGCGGCTTGCCGCTCCGGCACAGGTATTATCCTTAATCCTTTCGGATGTCGTCGGCAATCGTCTTTCAGCCATAGCTTCGGGGCCCACAGTCCTTCAACGCGCCTCGCGAGCTGAGGCCCGTCACATACTCCAGGAGAGCGGGTTGTGGACAGAAACCTGTGCCTCGATCCGTGCCGCCCTTGATCGTCCCGACCCCCCATTGGAGAGGGCGCGTCGCCCAAATAATATTTTGATCGGAGATAATTCGCGCGTCGTCCATGCTGCCGGACAACGGGCACAGAGTCTCGGCTTTTCCGTCAAAACCGTCACGACAAAAATGCAGGGCGAGGCGCGTGTAGTCGGCGTTCGTTTCGGTATGCGGATAAAAAACCTTCGTAAGCATATGACCTCTGAAAAATCCGTCTGCCTGTTAATGGGGGGCGAAACCACAGTTACGATACAGGGCCAGGGCCTTGGTGGGCGCAATCAAGAATTGGCGCTCGCTGCGGCAATTGCCCTTTCGGATACGCAGAATGTGGCCGTCTTGAGCTTCGCGACGGATGGTGTTGACGGCCCCACAGATGCAGCCGGCGCAATCATCACCGGTGATACAGCGGCTAGAGCAGGATCACTTGGATTCGTTCCCCGGGAAGCGCTTCAAGCGAATGACTCATATCCTCTTTTGAAAGCTGCGGATGCTCTTCTCCACACCGGTCCGACGGGTACAAATCTCAACGACCTGGTAGTCGGCCTTATCTACTGAGCTACCCCCTCATCCCGGAAATTCCCTTCGTTTGACCACTTACTGAGCGCCTGATACAATCCCGCCGCGACTTACATCCTACCCAGGAGGATTTATGCCCATCCACTTCGGAACAGACGGATGGCGGGGAGTGATCTCCGACACATTTACCTTTCACAACCTGCGCCGTATCTCTCAAGCCATCGCCGATGCCGTTGCTTCGGAGGAGTGGCTCAACGGAGTAACGAGCGGACCGAAACCAGATCCAAGACGCATGGTGGTCGGTTTCGACACCCGTTTCTTATCCGACCGCTATGCAGCTGAAGCCGCGCGTGTGCTCGCGGCAAACGGATACAAGGTGTATCTCACCACGGCTGATGTACCCACTCCCGCGGTTTCATACACCGTGAAACACATGGGGGCGATTGCTGGCTTAATGATCACCGCCTCGCATAATGCCCCACGCTACAATGGAGTGAAGCTCAAAGCCGCACAGGGCTACTCAGCCGCCAGAGAACAATGCCGGAGGGTGGAGGTTTATCTGTCCGACAACGAGGCTCGAGGCCGGGGACCTAATTTGATGGACTTCGAGCAAGCTCGCTCCGAAGGCCTGATCGAGCGCATAAACCCCACGCCAGCCTACTATGACCATCTAAGACAACTCATCGACTTCGATAAAATCGCAGATAATCCGCAGCACGTCGTCGTTGATTCGATGTTCGGATCCGGCAGAGGGCAAATAAGGGGGATACTGCAGGGCACAGGGTGTGAGGTGTTCGAGGTTCGCGGAGAGATGAACCCCGGCTTCGGGGGCATCCATCCTGAACCCATCGGGCATTACCTCGGTGCGCTTGCCGGCGCAATTGCTGCTGGTCATGGCCAACTCGGTCTGGCTACGGACGGCGATGCCGACCGTCTAGGCGCCATGGATGGTCGCGGACAGTTCGTCGATCCGCATCGAATCATGGCCCTTGCACTTAAATACCTTTACGAGAAACGTGGTTTTCGGGGGAAAGTCGTTAAAACAGTGTCAACCACCCAGATGATGAACCGGCTTGCTGAGAAATACGGGCTTGAGGTCATAGAGACACCGGTCGGATTCAATTACATCGCCGAGTGGATGCTGCAAGATGATGTTCTCATTGGAGGCGAAGAGTCAGGGGGGATCTCCTTTAAAGGGCATATACCCGAGGGAGACGGCATCCTCATGGGGCTTCTGCTCACGGAAATGGTCGCGGAAAGCGGCGTCCCGCTGGATGAGATGGTCGACGATTTGCTTGCCGATGTTGGGCCAGCCCACTATGAACGTGTTGACCTGCGTCTTGCCCGTCCGATTGTGAAGGACCAAATGGTTAAGCAGCTCGCAGAGGATGCCCCATCATCCATTGGCGGCGTTGAGATCTCCACGATAAACACTATGGATGGTGCAAAGTACCTCTTAGCCGACGATTCCTGGCTCCTGATCCGACCTTCCGGGACCGAGCCGGTCTTACGAGTGTACGCTGAAGCCCGTGACTCCGAACAAGTCAGCCGGCTGCTCGAGTTTGGTCAATCGGTAGCTGAAGGAGCTTGATTAGAAACAGGGCGCGTCCAGCCCCTGCCAATGACACCCGGGGTAACTCGGAACTTATGCGTTTTCCGTAATTTCGCCTTGAGGATCCAAGGGCTCGAAAGGCAGCGAAAACCAGAAGGTACTCCCTTTCCCGAATTCACTCTCGACGCCAACTTCACCGCCGTGAACTCCAACGATCCCCCTACAGATTGCCAAACCGGATCCAGAACCCTGCTGCTCTCGTTTCGCGCGGTCGATCTGGTAGAACACATCGAACAAGCCGCCCAGATCCTGTTCCTTTATCCCTTGCCCTTGATCCTGGACACGGATGATTAACTGGCCACTATCAGCTTTCGCAGAAAACCGGATCCATTCACTTTCGGACGTTGAGAACTTAATTGCATTATCTAGCAAACGGCCTATCGCATCCGCGAGATACGCCTCATCTGCTACAAGCGGCGGGAGATCCGTCGCGATATCCGTAATCAGAGTTATCCCTCGTTCTTCCGCCATTGGTTGGTACGGTTTAGCTATCACACGCAGCCAAAGACTCGTCTCTTCAATTCGACGCCTCCGGTATCGGTAAGCCTCCTCCGCCTCCCCTGTTTCGATCTCCACCAAGATGAGGAAATCATCAACGAGGCCGTTCAACCGCAGGGCTCCGCGGCGAATGCCCTGCATGAAATCCGAGAAATCTTCTGTTGCGATTTCCTGACCATCGAGCTCGAGCAAATCAGAATAATTGATGATGTACGTCAGAGGGGTTCGGAACTCATGGCTCAGGGTGAGCAGAATCTTACTCTTTAAGTCGGCGACTTCATCATCTCGGTGCTGTCGAAGATTTTCCCACCGGTTCAGTTTCCCCCTTACGGCAACCAATAAATCCTCATCATCAAATGGTTTGGTGATGTAATCGTCGGCGCCAAGTTCTTTGCCGCGGCGGATATCTGTTTTTTCCCCACGCGCCGAAAGAAAGATAAACGGAATCGCACTAAGCTCGGGCTTTTCACTCACCTTTTCATGAAACTGATATCCGTCCATTTCGGGCATCATGATGTCCGAAACGATTAAGTCTGGACGCTGTGTTTCAAGAACATCAAGCGCCTCTCGTCCATTCGCAGCAGTTAATACTTTGTACTCGGTCAGTTCCAGAAGTTCACGAACCCCCTCGAGTAGCGCCAGATCATCTTCGACAACCAAGATTAATGGTTTGGTCATGGTTATCCTCTTTCCCATTTTGTCAGTGGCAGCCGTACGGTGAATACGGTGCCAACGCCGATCTCGCTCTCAACGCTTACAAGACCGCCGTGCAGATTCGCAATCTCCCGCACAATCGCAAGACCTAAGCCGCTTCCAGGAATCTTGTGCTTCCGTGTCATAGTACCACGATAAAAGCGATCAAATAAAAAGGGGTGGTCATCCTCAGAAATCCCAGCACCATTGTCCCGGACCTCCACGCACGCGTACGCAACCCCGTCTATTTCATCTTCTCCGGTGATATTCAGGGAGATCGTCCCGCCAGGATCGGTGTATGTTGCTGCATTGGCAACTAAATTAGTAAAAAGGCGTATCAATTGATCGCTATTTCCTAAAACCAACACTGCATTCTCAGTTTCCTGAGTCAAGTGTATCCCCTTCTCTTCACAAGTTGGGCGGTGCCGCTCCGCAACTTGGTCAAGGATATCTGCGATTTCAATAAGCTCCATCTCGATTTCTTTTTGAGACTCCAAGCGCGAGAGGTCCAATAATTCCTCAATCATGCTGGTGAGCCGGTCCGTCTCCTGATTGAGCACACCCAGATACCTCTCTTGATTCTCCTGTTTAGATCTCTGGAGCAGTGACAGGTATACCTTGATATTTGCAAGAGGCGTTCGCAGCTCATGGGAGACAGTTGCTACAAACTTACTTTTTAATCTATCCAGTTCCTGCAAGCGCGTGATATCCCGCAGGATAATCACCGTGCCGATCGAGCCTTCATCCAATTCCACCGGAGATGCGAGAGCTTGAAATGAGACCTCACCAATATCGAATGATTCTTGAACCATCCCCTTTGAGCCATGTAGGCGAGAGATCTGAGTCAGCACCCCCTCACTCCATTCCCCGGCCATCAGGCTCTGCGCTTGTGGATTTGCCAGAACGAGATTCCCCTCAAGATCGAAAACGAGCACGGCGTCCGCAACGGAGCGCAGGATCGCCTCAGTTTGTTCCTTCTGTGACTGAAGCTCGGCAGTGCGACTTGCGACTCGCTCTTCTAGTGCAGCAGCATGGTCATGGATCTCGCCAAACAAACGAGCATTGATTATCGAGATCGCGATCAAGGATGTAAGAATTTGAAGCATCTCGAAATCATCATCTCCAAGCTGCCCGACTCCCTCCTTATCAACAATCATTACACCCAAGACTTCCCCAGCAATCGAAAGAGGCAAGATCATTTCACAGCCTGTCTTGGGAAGTTCAGTGTGGTGTTGAAATCGCGGCTCTTTGCTGACATCTGAAATCAAAAGAGGTTGATCTTTCTTTACAACCTCTTGGGCAAATCCCGCGGCGTTTAAATCTAACGGCTCAACACGACTCACGGGAACCCCTTCGGGGCCGCGCAAGTATGCACACGGGACCAATTTACCGCCTTCGTTCAGCAGGATCCCAACTGCATAGTAATTAAAAACTCTCAGGGCGCCCGCCGCCACTTCAAGAGCCAGCTGCTCGATATCGAGGATAGAAATTGCGCTGCGGCCTATCTCATACACCAAGCGCATCTTCTCGGCACGAGCAGTGGAACTGCTCAGCAAGCGGGCATTTTGCAGCGCCACCCCCAGCTGCCGGGCAAAACCAAGCGCAACCCTTAAATGGTATTCCTGAAAGAATCCCTGCGCCCTGCTGCCCAAAGCCATCCCTCCAATAATTTCAGACCTCCATAGGATTGGCACGCCCAACCAAGACCTGACGCCTACGGGAAAACGTTCAAAGCCGATCCGCAGCGGATCTTCCACAACGCGTAGAAGAATGGGGCGAGCATCATAAACCACCTGCCCCAAAGCCGACCGCTCAGGCGGAACGACATACTCACCCAACTGAAGCGTTCCAGTCGAGAGGGGAAACCCCCTTACCTGGCGCACAATCAGATCCCCTTCTTCCTTGAGAATTACACACGCAGAATCGAAGGGAACTACTGTCTTTAGTAAATCCAGGACTTGATCCTGGATGGTTTCAAAATCGAGCGTTGAACTGAGCGCAAAAACTACTTGCTGCAAAGCCCGCATGACACTCGCATCACGTTGTAAGCGATCCAGTGATTCCACGCGCATGAGAAGCGTGCTTAACCTGTTTGCGAAGACCTGAAGCGCATTCTGGTCCCGGAGGGAAAGGGTCTCGGCGACCATAAGAATCCCACGCGGCTGCTTCTCATCCACGATCGGCAGCAAGTACAGTGCTTCCAGGCGCAGCATCTTGACCAAACTCTTGATCTCGGATGCTGTCGCCCAATGAAAAATTGACTGGAGGATCTCACCGGGGCGATCTGAATAATGCGAAGAAAGACCGAGGAGCACATCACGTAAGGATTCCACGACACGTGCGGGGTCCGGCGCAAGCATTCCGGGCTTTTCCACAAGTGCATCGATTTCCTGGTGGATATCTTTAGAGTAGCTTGAACCTCTTAATACCCAATGCCGATCAACTGTATCGATGCTGATATACATCGAGTTCAAGCCGAGCCCACTTAGAAGCTTGATCGCGTGTTCCGCAATCGTTCGTAAGCCATCTCCTTTATGTTGGTCAAATTGCACTTGTTCAAGTCTATCTGCTAAATGCGAGAGCAAACCTGGGCGCAGATAGCCCGGCAGATCTTTGAGAAACTGGACAATGCCCGCTGCTGTTTTTTTAAAGGTCCGAGTAGAGAGTTTATCCCCTTCGGGAGGCTGCTCCGCGAACATAAATAACTCAGGCCGCTTGGGGATTTCCTGGTATGCAAGCAGTACCTGTAGGAGTGCGGGATTTTCACTGGGTAAACCGAGGATTAAGGTATCGAAGGGACGCTCGTACAGGGCTTGGATACAACTGTCGGCACTCGCCCGGATCACGGCTACACACCCTTCAGATGAATTCTGAAGCGCCTTGCGAAAAAGACGTCGGCCTTCGGGATCTGGGTCGAAAACCAGCAACCTGGCTTTCATCAGTGATCTCCATTCCTAATTATGGGACAATTACAATCGGAATGTTATGCTGACATTGGGGTTGAAAGCAGCTTATAGCCGCGGCCTCGTCGCGTGATCAAATAAATTGGATTGGTAGGGTTGGGTTCGATCTTCCCTCGCAGGCGACTGATCAGTTTCTCAACACGAGCGTCATCGACGCTCCCGAGGTATTCCTCCCCCCATACCGCAGTCACGATCTGGAACTTATCTGTCAACTTATCACGCCGCTCATAAAGGAGATCCAGTAATCGATACTCTAAATCTGTGAGAACGGGGATTCGAACGCCACCAACCCAGACATCGCCGGAATCAACATCGAGATAAACTCCCTGTGCTTCAACATCATGCCCCCGGCTCTTCCTGGCGACGAAATCCGCGAAAATCGGTGAGAATGGTTGGTTGGCATCAAGCATACCCAAGGAGTCCAAATGGCGTATTTGCTGGCGGGGTAAACCGCTTTTCTGTTCGAGCACCAATGAGGATAATGCGGCTCTCTCCTCCCCACTGAGCTGATGCCATAATTTCATACACTCAGCCCGCGGCTGGGTCTCAAGGCGAACATAACTCGCGGGATCCCCTTCCCAATCCTTTGGAAGATGAGCTAGAGCCTGGGAGACTGCCACCAGCATCCCCGGGTGCCCGCCCGCCAGCTCGCTCGCTTTTTCCTTATGTTCTTTCTTCAGCCCGGGAAGATTAAGACTGGCTATCAGAGCAAGTGATTCGGTATTGCTGAGCAGCGGCATGTTATACGTAAAACGAGAGAAAAGTTCAGCAAATTCACCCTCAATCTCGTGACCTCGCAATTCCGGCAGACTGCGCCGCGTAGCTGTCGCATAAACGAGACGATCACGGAAACGGTCACGGAGTGCTCGCAAGTTAAGGAGCGCCCGTTTATCTAACGCGGTGTAAATCTCGTCGAACTCATCAAACAGCAGGCAAAGATTTTGGTCCAATTCCTTGCACAGTTCCGAAAGCGCGAGGTTGAAAGAGAGTGAAGCCGTGAACGATGTATCCGCCTCTGTAATGGTCTGATGGTACCCTCGCAGATTTGTTAATAAGGCCTCAGGCACATCATCAGAAAGGCGTTCCAGCGTTGATCGCAACACAACTTCATAAAATGCCTGACCCGAAATCGCTACTGCCCGGTTGCAGTCGATATATATAAGGAAGCCGGGTTGTCCGGCTTCCGACTGGGAGAACTTCTTTAACGTTTGATCCGCCAGCGAGCGCATCAAGTTGGATTTTCCGCTGTTGCTCAAGCCAGTAATTGAGACGCAGTGGCCTGCGGCAAGTTCAGTCAGCGCAATTTCGGTGAGGGAGGAAAAAGGAAGGACTTTTTTGGCCATCATGCCTCCACATACAAAGGCAGGGTCAACTTAAGGCTGACCCCGCCACCAGTAGTTCAGTTGTCGAGCAGGTGATCAAAAAGCTGCTATCACGTAGTGACACGAGTCCGCAGGCTGCGTGCGATGAAAATTACAGCCAGGAGCAATCCACCCGCAAGAGCCAGCATTGGAATTCCGACTTCATCAGCGAACCCTGTTGCGGGAAGAGCTGTCGGAGTCGGCGTTTCTCCACCGCCCCCCTGCGCTGCAGCCAGAGTCAACTGAGCCGCCGCTGTGGCCGTTTCCGGCGCTAAGGTAGGCAAGGTCAGGAATGGCGTCGGTGTCTCTGTTGGGAGGACAACCACCAATGTGGGTGTCACCGTCGTTGTTGCATCCGGTGCATCAGTCCCTGTCGGTGTGCGTGTCGGCGTTTTTTCAATGACGACCGCAGTCTGGGTCAAAGCTTCCTCGGTATTCTGTTGGTTGACAAGCACCACCTCAGTGGCGCGGGCCTCTTGCTGTCGCGGCGCCAGGTACAAAGGATAAACTAACAGACAGATCATGCTCAGAACCAGCAAGCCGCCCAGCGAGACGGCTGCGATCACGAAAGTCCGATTAGATGACTCCTCGGGCAGTGGACCGCCTACATCAAATTCTTCTGCCATGGTCTCTACTCCTCAGCTTTTATGTGCCTGCCGCAGTTCTTTTCTCTGCGGTCCAGCAACCACCTGCTCGAATCACTGCAGTATCTCGATATTAGCGATTGGAACTGTTTTTGTTCCAACTCCGTCAATTTCAACCATTGCACTTTTCGCCCTAATTCCGCTAGGGTAGGTCGCTACGTGTTTAAGAATTTCCTTAACCACGGCGACTTCCCCAAGGTATGGCGGCTTCAGCACCCGGACTCTCACCCCGGGTTTCAACGCAATCACCCGATCAGGTTGAGTCACTTGACGACTGGATGGCTGGGGGATGATCGCCTCCGGACGTTGTCCGGGTTGCGGCCAGGCAGAGCCTGAATCAACCGCAATTTCACGCCCAACATTGCTTACAAAAAGATTGAATGCGGCCGAATTAATGGGGTGCTCCCCGAATCCATCGGTGAGTAAAACCGGGTAAGGCAACCTGCGTGCAACCGGGATCAATTCAGATGACATTCCGCCCAGAATCACCCCGCGAACGGAGAGTTCCGTCGCTTGATGGAATGGCGCCGGATGATCACACATCCCCGCGACCAGGACAGCCCCGCGCAGATTGACATCTAACTGATCTGTCTGCAAACGCGAGGAGGGCCCATCACCCACCAATCGCATAACACCGTAGTTCTGCAATCCGTTGCCCCAAACTCCTTGGATCAAGGTGCCTGTCGTTTCTATCGTCACAACCTGGACCCCATCCGTTGAGATGACCTTTCCAGGGAAACCTGCCTTAATCTGCAGAACTTTTCCAAAGGTTTCCAGGAGAATTCTGCCACTATTTATCGCCGCTATGCGACCTGATGCTGAAGCACGGATCGTTCTGCGTGGTACACCAACCGGTCCCGCTAGCACATCGCCCGTTTCCACTCGATCCCCCTTCTGGCAGGTAATATGGCGTCCAGCATCCTTCACCGAGACACCCAATCCCCGAGCAACGTCCAAGTAATAGTGCTTGGGCTCGATTTCAGCCTCCGCGACGATGTCGGCAGCTTGGATGTTTTCGTTTACACGCACTAAAACCGCCCCCGGCGTTGGAAGAATACGCTCGCGGCGGATCACCGTGATAGGGATGACATGCGTCATCGAAGATAAGAATAATTCGCTCATTTTATGAGCCACCACACCTGAAGGTGCAAGAATGGTGCCAATACATCATGCCCTGGCTCCGATATCATGCAACCACTTCTCATTCAACTCACGTCGGCGACCAGGATCTTTGGCAAGTTCAAGTGGTCGCCCGCGAGCGTCGATGATCAAGCCCACAGCCCCACCTGCAATACGCAGCGCGCCTGCTCTCCCAGGTCCGCCGAAACCGACATCGATCCCTCGCTCAGGCCTGAGCGTCAGGTGAGCATGCTCACCTTGCCGGAGCGGCACGACTGTGAGCTGACCCATTCGAACCTCGCCGATAACGTCCTCACTGCTTTGTTCAAGCTCAAGACGCAGGCTGAGAACCTTGCGTCCCATCCGTGCATTCCCGACGGGCACCACAACTGTCCCCAAGCTCACGAAACTTCCGGATTCCAAGACATGGACTGTCAACATTGGGACCGAGCCCGACGCAGCACCAAGCGAGGGAGAGAGACCGTGCGGGTCGAGCACAAGCGTTGTAATCCCCGTTGGCTCCAAGGCGTCCAGCAATGTCAATGCGGCAAATCCTGGACTGGGAGCTCTTGCCAAGACACTTCCACTGGCGATAACAGGTTCTACGGGAGGTAATAACCAGGTTGATTTAAGATCTCTACCTTTGGGCCAGCGTTGGCGAGCGCGTTTCAGCGATAGCCGAAGGATCTCACGCGCTAAGGCTAATTCTAGAAGAAGATCCTCCTCTTCCGTAGGAACAGTTGCTGGGTTAATAGATTTGTTATATATGTAGTCCAAAATCATCCGCTCCGACGTCTCGGATGGCAGCCAACGGGCAATGTCGCTGAGATTACGATGCCGGAGCAAATTCGGCAAGGGTTCCCCCAATCCCAGGTCTGTCTCAACACTCAGGCGAAGATCCCCCTCGAATGCTGCGGCGATCATCGTATTGCTTGCACCTACATCGACACCAATAACACCCTTCGTTGGATCATAGATGCGGCTTAAATAACGGATCACGCGTCCATACGCATCGGCGGTTAGCATCATGGTTCCGCTGGACCATTGTTCCAATTCATCGAAACCGCGTACACGTTTATTGCGCGCTTCGGCAATCGCTTCGCCGAGCGCCAAACGGGCATGCCCCAGATCCTCCACTCGGAGACTGGGTCTAACATTCGGTGCAAGAGCGACATCGAAGCGCTCTCCCACGCGGTCCGCGATCGCCGCACCCAGACTGCGATTGCCCGCATATACGATCCGTGGTCTTTGATTCGGGGGGAAAAGTTCGCTGGCGACAGCGACGAACTCGATCAATTGCATGACCGAATCCTGAGCACCGCCATCCGTCCCGCCGACAACAAGTATCAAATCAGGGCGGGCGGACAAGATAAGATCTATTTTCTCCGATTCGCGTCGGCTGTCGAGTAGGTCAATGACGGCCACAAGATCCAAATATGTCGAATCGGCAAGCCGCAGAGCACTTTCTGTTGAAACTCCAGGCATCAGCCCCACAAGCACAGTTCGAACCTTCGGTCCCGCTGATGCAGTCGCCACAAAAGAGTCTACTCCCGATCCCTGGCTGGTGACGGGCATGATAAGCAGGTCAGTTTCGTCCAGTAATTTCCTTCCCGTAACAGCCAGCACCTGGTCGAGGGCCATGCGCACACCCTCACTAACATCAAATAAAGGCGCGTTTACGGTTGAGGGCGCTCGGCTGGAAGCGATTAGGCGAAAATGACCATCGACGACATCGAAGAGACTGGCGCGCGTGCTCACACTGCCTACATCGACAGCCAAAATGGTGTCGGTATCCAGCATCGTGCTCATCGGTTTCTCATGCCCCACCCACTATATTGGTGACCACGTCGTGCAGGAATTGAAATCTCTGTGCCAACACGACGATTGTCGCCATCAGCGCACCAGCATACATCACGCCAAATGTCACGGCGATGAAAACCTTACCAAGATATGCAAAGATTTCGGCAATACGTGATCGCCGCGCCCTCCCCGTTAATTCCCGCTGGGCGCTGAAGCGGAAATATATCAATACGCTGATGGTCGCCAAGATCGATATCAGCGCGCCGATGAGCTGCTCCAACCATGCAGATAGGGACTGGCCTGGAGCAGAAACTGCAGTTGCCGGTGATAGCATACCCATTGCGGCCAAGCTCTGCGGCACCAATGTCCCCGTGATGCTTCCGCCAACAACGACCGCTGCCCCCACACCAACAAGAAGCGCAATCGGGAAACTCCCGAATCGCGACAGCCGGGGAGAGAGCTTAAAAAAAAGAAAAAGCACGAGCATCCACGGAATCAGGAACGTGAGGGCTCCCTCAGATGAAAACAGGCTGGCAGGTCCCTCATCAATCAGCGGCTGAACAAGTGTGGGTTTGACAACATTTTCCCAGGCGATGGCGCCGGCGAAGCCAGAAGCGACCCCGATGAATAAATATGTCGCTACCCTGAAGAGGACATTATCCCCTATCGCGTAGCTCAAGATCATTACTGTGACAAATGCAGCTATGATCATTTCAATGAAATCGAGCGGTAACTCGGGCATCTAATTAACGCCTCTCATCGACGCTTTCGCAAACGCAAGAGCCATAAGCCAACTCCATAGGCTCCGCCCGCGATCAAGGTCAATTCAACGGCCAACATCCCCATTCCAAAAGCATCCCACTGCACTCCTGTTTCAAGTGGCAGCCCGCTGTACTGCCGATACGATACGGCGGCTGGTAATCCGGTGAGGATTCCATCCACTTGTGGCTCGGATGCTTCAAAGTAAGGTCGCACAAGCGGTTCCGCTCCAGCGCTCAATACCATCACCAACGGAGTATCCCCAATCCACGGGTGAGTCTGTTCCACCCAAGTACGTGCGGTATCTGTTCCTGCGGTTATCACGACAACCAGATTGAAATCCGATAGTCGCTGTACACCTTGAAGCAAAGGTGATTCCCATACCGACCCTTCAGAAAGCGAATCGGGAAGATGGTACCCGGTTAAAACCACGCTGCGCGGGGCAATTGAAAATAATTGAACCGCAGTTGGTCCTCCAGAGAGATAGCCCAGGTGAAGATAGCTTTCCCCATTTACCGCGCCATAACCGGCGGCGATCTTATTAAGCAGGCCCTCTGCCAACGGTGGTCCCGTTGGGCGGGTCGAAACGGTGATGATGGGCAGCGAGCGCATGACCATATGCTCAAGCAATGCCCCAGCGACCATGTCAAGCTCACCGCTGTAGCCGGGTGTGTAATCGAACACAACCAGCGCCGGGCGCTCCGTCGGGATGCCGCTGATGAGATTGATTAAAGGTTCGAGGTCCCGCGATACCACGCTCGGGAATGCATACCCTTCAATACCAAGCTGACTGAAACCGAAAGGCAGGATCACAGCAAGCAGTAGGACAAAAGCGATCCCCCATCGCACGAGAGGCAACCTGCGTCTTTCGGCCTTTGCAGGCGGTATTTCCTTCTCCTCTTCTTCAACAAGGCGCTGAAGTAGTTCGCCTTGCGCGTATTGACGTTCGGTAACTTCTAATCGAGCTGCTGCAGTGCTCGCGGATCGCGGCATGGCGACTACCGGCTCAGCCAATAACACTCCGCGCAATCCAGCAAGCGGTCCCGCAGATTCAACCGGCAGCACTTCCTCTGCCTCGATCTCTATCTCTGATCGGAAAGTGTCGACTGGCCGCATGGCTTCAAGCCAGGATGGAAGCGTCGCTGGGGCCAGGTCAGGCCCCTCGCCTTCGTCTTCGGCCGCTGGCGGAGTCTCTGATTTCAGCTCCCCCAGCCAATCCGGGAGTTCGATCGAGTCCAGGTTTAAATCACTGAGTTCGATCGCGGACGCATCCCCGGTCTCGTCGTCGAGTAAAGCGGGGACATGTAGGAGCTCTTCCGCTTCCTGTAATTCACGTTCATCAGGGGCGGGGAACCATTCCACCTCCTCATCGGGAGATATTGGTTCCTGCATGGCGGGCGGGGAATCATCAACAACACTATCCACTGAGGGCGCGATATCCCCGGCTTCCTGTGAGGGGATTACTTGTTCCCCCGCCAAATCGTCTTGAGGCACCTGTGTATCAGGCAAATCTGGAGGCGGGTCTAGATCCAATGCTTGTGGTGCGGGTTTTTCTATTGATTCATCATCATCTGGAGAAGGTTTAAGATCTTCTAACCCGGCTGGCTGCTCATCGGGTGTATCCTCCCGTAAACGCGTGATCCAATCTTCACCCTCGTCTGACTCGGGCTGTTCTTCCGTCTGAGCTTCCCTTCGCTCTCGAACCCGTGAAAGCCACTCCGGAACTTCCTCCTCAGTAGCCTCATCTCCAGCCGCTATGAAATCCCCCATCCAGTCGGGAATTTTATCTGAAGGGGGTCCTTCTTCGATGCTCGAATCAGCTTCTCGAAGCCTTCCCAGCCAGTCTGGCGCAGCATCATCCGCTTCTTCCGGCTCTGCTGCATGATCTTCCACGCCTGACCCCATTGCGGCATCGGCGCGAATATTCGCCAACCAATCATCATTCCCACCGTTCGCATCTGACTGCGGAGGTGTTCTCCCTTCCGCACCAGAATCATGCTGTTCTGAAGGCGGCAGGTCAGCAACAAGCGGCGTCAGGCGCGCTTGACAATTGCTGCAGACTTCCGCAGCTTCCTGATTCATGGTGCTGCACATGGGACAACGGATTTCAGCCATGCATTAGTCCCCGTATGGCCGGTCAACAGCTAGTAACACACGGAGCCCCGTTACAATGGATCCCAGGGCGACTCCAAGGAGGATGCCGCGCGCGCCTCCGGCGGCAGCCACTTGCGCTAACCAGTTTCTTAAACCAGCGAAGAAACCGAAGAATAGATTTTCCGTAGATAATAGACCTGGCCCGGAACCAATCAGCACGATCAGCGCGGTTCCAACGAAGACGAGGCTTATGAGGTCTTTTCGTTGCGCCACCAACCGAAAACCAGCCATAGACAACGTGACCGCCAGCAAGGCACTCAAGCTTGTCTCAACTGGCAACTGTATGGAGTTGAAGAGAAACAGGACTACCCGGCTATCCGGTCCAAAGATCAGCCCCAAAGTGAGCGTGACCAAAAAGGTGACGATCAATACCGCGCTGTACTTCCATCCAGTTCTCTGTTCACTGACCTTCATCCAGTGGACTAAAAACATATTAAAAAGACCGATGCCCAACGAGACTGCCGCCAGAAGAACTGCCCAACGCATGATCAACAGGCGTAATTCAAAGATGTTGCGAATAAGTCCATCCGCGGGGATTTGATCGATCTGGACGAAGTAGCCCAGCAGAACGATTAGCCCAGTGCCTACGGCCATAGCCGCCCACAGTAAATAGGTTCCGATCTTCAACGGCTTACTCCCAGAAGGCTTAGGATGGCACCGATAACGATCCCGGCAATAATTATCATCCGTACAGCGTCCTGCACTCTCAAGCCTGCCCGATGGACTCGACCCACATTCAAGTACGCTCCACCTGCAAAGATCTCCTCACCAATCAAAGGATGCTCGGCGGTCGCATATAGCAACGCTTGTGACTGTGCGTCATCTGTTCCCGCTAGGACAAAAGCTCCCTGCCGCTCGCCGAAATCAGCCGCCAATGCCCCTTCTGCGCCGAAGGAACCCGCCAGCACATGAACGGAGATGTCTTCACTCGCTAACAGAATCGGCAAATTGGCAACATAGGAGAAGGGAGTGGGCCCCAGCATTCGCCCGGAGATGGGACTATATCGGTGTAAGGCTCTGGCCTCTGAATACACACTGCGCAAGGTATCCTGCGCCAAAATGGCCATCGCCCCATCCCCTGTGGTAGCGACAACAGGTTTGTCGCTCATCGTCGTTGACTCGGCGATGCTGGTCAGGATTGCCAGCCCAGCCAGCGCAGGCGCGCTGTCGGTGCCGATGACCGACCCTGTGCCAAGCGATAGGTGAACTCGCTCTCCCGCCTCAACTGCGCGCTCGATCGCTCCCTTCAAGGAATCATAGCCCTTGATGGACCTGAAAGTCGCCGGCCGCCGGCGATCGATGGTCACGAAGAAAGCCAGAAGACCCACGAACAGTAGCAGGATAATGAGACCGATTGCCTCTTCGCTCATCGGGTATCTTCCTTATTCCTGAGCATAACGATCAGTTCCGAGACGGCATCCGGGTCTTCCAGTAATTTTCCGAATTCGTTCCACGTTCCCGAATGACCCCCCATGATGGGGTTGATCAAATAGGCCGCTTGAGCGCCCAATGGCAAAATTGGACCGCCAGCGTCCAGAATAGCCGCGATCATCCCGGCCATGCCGGATCGTTGAAGTTTTCGAACGAGTCTACGCTGCACCTAATGCTTTTCCTCCATTGCCGCGCAGTATAGCATATCCAGCGCGCGCCGGATATAACCGTCCTCCACCAAACAGCAAGGGGAGAACAGTTACACACCGGTCGATTGTAGACCGCGGTATTATGCGGGTCAAGCGGAGCAGATTGCATCCACTGGGTCTTCGGCTATAATTGCGAACAGTTGTTCGAAACACAAATGCTATGGGAATTCATCTACTTTCCTTACTTCCACAGATGCAAGAGCTCGGCCAAACCCTCTATGAGCGGACCCTGCAGACGTCTGCGATGATCCCAAAAGCCATTAAAGCCCTGCACGCCTGTGCTGAACTCAATCGCTCCGACCTTCAATCCAAGATTAATAAGGCCGGGGACCGCTGGACAGGTGCAATCCCTACCGCTGAAGCGCTCAATCAAACTTTCCCACCGCCAAAGCCTCCGCAGGATTTGCACGTGATCGGCGCCGATGGCTCACAGATCTATCCCGATCGCCACGCATCAGCTTTTTATTACCTGATCAACATAGGCAGTATCGTCGTTTCACACGGCAGCGGCGAAGCTCCTACTATCCAACAGGAATCCCGGCTTTTTTTTGAACTTGAAGATCTTTACGATGAAGCGGATCATCCTGTCCAGAATGCTTATGTTAATTTGCGGCGGGATGTCGCCGAAATGAAGGCCCTCGTCGAGCAGTCTGAAAACCTGGCTGGTGAACAGACGCTGGCGATTCTGGACAACAGCCTTCTACTGTGGATGGCCCTGCAAACCGGCGGCTCAACCTCTCTGGAGACGGATCGAGCCCTCCAGCAGTATCTGAAACTACTCGAACGTCTGCACTCGTCAGAGACAGGCTTGGCGGGTTTCATCGACCGCCCTCGGAGTGTTAGCGTGCTTGCCCTGATTCACCTTGCAGGGCTACCTGATGATCAGGTTACCCACGAAACTGTACGCCTGACCCCATTTCGTGGTCTCACTGACCGGGCGGTTTTCACCAAATTTCTGCCAGCGGGTCATCGCAGCGCACTATTCATCTCTGCCTCACCCTTAAATCGCGATTTCCAAACGGCTGGTCACGAAATTCATTTCTTCTATCTGAAGACTGGCCCTGATGACACGGTTGTGCGAGTCGAAATCCCGATCTGGGTCGCGCAAAATCCTGAACTGCTCAATCGCGTTCACGCCGGTATCCTGAAGGATTGCCAAACAACTGGAGGTTTCCCTTACACTCTGGTTCGAGCCCATGAACTAGCTGTAATCCCTCCGCAAGAGCGATCTGCCTTCGAGGAAATGCTGCAACGGACACTCCTCGGGCACGGTCTGCGTTCGACACAATCCCAAAAAGCGCGCACAAAACAACTTACCGGACAGCGAAAACACCACAGTTTATAACAGGAGGATTGATGCCGGAATCGCCAAAGATGATCGGACGCGTGACGCGCACCAGCACACGTGGTTTTGTGGGCGCCATGCAACTATCCGAACCGGAGCTCCCCGTATTCGGCTCTTTCTGTCAGGCGGAAGCGCAGGGCGGGCGCAGTCACGTGATAGGGCTTGTGTACGATATCAGCATTACGGATGACCAGTTCGCCCGGCAACTAGCTGCGCTCGAAGAAGTTCCGCAAGAACAAATCGCGGATGGACAGATCAACCGCCAAGTCCCCGTCGAATTCAGTGCATTGGCCGTCGGCTTCGGCGATGATGGTGGATTCCATCAATCCCTGCCTCCACAACCCCCGCTTACACTGGCTTCGATATTCAGTATGTTGTCCAAAGACGCAGTTAATTTCACCACCCAGCTGCATTTCCTGCAGACGATTCTAAACGCACCTCAGCTCCCAGTTGACGAGCTTCTAGCAACCGCCTTGCGGATATCCGCACAGGTGAGATCCGCAGGGGAACGCGAGCAGTTTTTACTTCAAGCCGGCCGCGAACTCGCCCGTCTGCTCGCGCAGGACCTCACTCGACTGGAGAACATCCTGCGTGGTCTGCGCGCAAATGAATGAACTGCCCATGACAACTTTTCCCCCAGCCAGTGAGCTTAAACTCAAGAGGACGATACATGCCAGATCCATCTGAACTCGACGCCTTTTTCGGTCCTAAACGAGATGAGCGCCCTCTCGGGATTGTCCTGGAAGGATCGCTCTCTACCGGCCTGCAGGTGAAATTAGACCCGCGGTATGCCATCGAGAAACTCGCCGTCGGTCGATATGTCGTTATCCAGAGCCGCAAAACCGGCAGCATCTTCTTTGGAATCATCACCGATATTGCCCTCGGCGCAACAACACCTGATCTGCTGCATCATCCACCCGATGCTTCGGATCCATTCCTGCTCGATGTATATTCCGGCGGGGTGGCCTACGCCACGCTGCACGTCAGTCCGATGTTAATGCTCGACGAGGCAGACGATCAACCCCGCCCTATTAAAACCATCCCCTCTCATTTCTCTGCCATCTACGAGGCAACAGCGGAGGATGTCGCCCGCGTATTCGGGGAGGAGGACGAATCCCACTTCTATATCGGAACACCGCTGGATATGGAGGCGGTTCAGGTCAACCTCGATCTGGCCAGGTTCGTCGAGCGCTCCTCTGGAGTGTTTGGAAAGACAGGCACCGGGAAATCATTCATCACGCGCACGATCCTCGCTGGCATCATCCGCTCAGGTCTGGCATCGACGCTGATCTTCGACATGCACAACGACTACGGTTGGTCGGTAAAGGACGAGAGCGGCCGAGAGTATAAAGGACTGAGGCAACTCTATCCAGATGGGCGCGTTAGCGTTATCACACTTGATGAGGTGACCTCACGAGCTCGCGGCAGCAAGTTCGATGGGATCCTCACTATCGGCTATGAGGAGATCGAGCCTGAAGATATGGAAATGCTGGCCTCTTTGCTGGGGTTGAGTGAAATCCAAACCGGCGCCCTCTACTTCCTTTACCAACGCCTGGGAAAGAAATGGATCTCGAAATTACTGGACGAACAGTACGAGGAAGAGATTCAGAATATGCTCGAGAGCGGGCGCATTTTGGGGGGCACGCTGGGCGCGATACGACGCAAACTCGAATCCTTCATCCCGCGCATGGGGTTTCTCGTCCCCGGCGAGGGATCGAAAGTGGTCGAAGATATCTTTCAACGGCTAAATATCGGAACCAGCGTCGTCCTCGAATTCGGGATTTACGGAAACACTCTGGCCGCCTATGTGTTGGTCGCAAATTACCTCACCCGGCGCATCCACGCAAGCTACGTCCATCGGAAAAATTTGGCCGCCGGGAAGAAAGGCGAAGAGCCCCGCCCACTTGTGATTGTGATCGAGGAGGCCCATAAATTCCTCGACCCGGGCATCGCCGGACATACGATCTTCGGTAACATCGCCCGGGAATTGCGAAAATACAACGTAACATTGTTGATTGTCGATCAGCGGCCGAGCGGCATCGAAGATGAGGTGATGAGTCAGATCGGGACCCGGGTGACCTGTTTGCTCGACAATGAAGCCGACATTCGGGCTGTCTTCTCGGGTGTAAGCGGTGCAAGCGCTCTACGTGAGGTGCTTGCTCGCCTTGATACCCGCCAGCAGGCGCTCATCCTAGGTCACGCGGTTCCTATGCCTGTCGTTGTGCGCACTCGAGATTATGATCAGCGTTTCTACGCTGCGATTGGCCTGGACGAGCCCGACGATTCATCAGGCGATAAGCCACCTACAGAGGACAAGCTTTTCCCCGATTGAATTGAGAGGGGGGGCGATGTCAAAGGATCTCAATCTCCGTCCAAGTTTGGAGGAGATTGCTCCGGATCCCACGCGATGGAATTAGGGGGTGTTCAGCACATGGGGACGGTGCTAGGCTCCAGAATTTGATCTCTCAATAACAACATTATAGGGATTTCTCGGTCGCCGCTACGCGGCGCACTCGAAATGACAGTTTCTCACTTATTCTCTTCCCTTCTCTGTTTCATTTCTCGCACGAAATGAGATGATCTAGAAACGTCATTCTTAAGAATGTCATTTCGAACCCCCATAGGGGGTGCCTGTCCTGAGCTTGTCGAAAGGAGAAATCCCTGGTGTGACACGATCATTGATTCAAGAATCTTTGGAATAGGAAATGTCTTCGCTCTCTTGCGTCGCTCAGTATGACATACCCGGGCAACCTTCTCCGGTCATCCAATAACATCCGATTATTTTGATTGCATAAACAGAACGTTTGTGCTATTCTGGCGGTAATGGATCCTGTAGAAAAACTCGCGATTTCCAGCCGGGAAACCACTTTTGAGGCAGATGGGCTCCCGCAGGTTGGGCACACGAATAGCCGACCCGGCGGTTTGCGCCCATCCGTCATCAGCAGGCGCTATGGGGATTCAGATAAAGTCCACCGAGTGCGTTCCGACGGACACGATTTCCATATTCACTTGGCCGCGAGCGGTGGCGGTCGTCAACTTCCCCTACTCAAGGCCATGCTTACTTCCGCCTGTGAACGGGATTGTCATTATTGCCCATTCCGCGCCGGACGTGATTTCCGCAGGGTGACATTCCAACCGGAGGAACTCGCGCAGACATTCTTCGCTGCGCATCGCTCCGGGCTTGTCGAAGGTCTCTTCCTCTCGACTGGCATTTTCGCCAGCGGCGCACACACACAGAATAAACTATTGGAAACAGCCGAGATCCTCCGCAAGAAACTCGGCTATCACGGCTACCTACATCTGAAGATCATGCCGGGGGCGGAACGCGGGCAGGTGCTACAAGCGATGAAGCTCGCTGACAGGGTATCGACAAATCTCGAAGCTCCCAACGCGTCCTGCCTTCATAAATTGGCGCCACAGAAGGCTTTTGAAGAAGAGCTGGTTTCTCCACTTCAATGGGCGCAAGAGATTCGCAATACGCTGCCAGCCCATCTCGGGTGGCGCGGTCATTGGCCCAGCACCTCTACCCAATTCGTGGTTGGCCCCGCGGGAGAGACGGATCTGGAACTCTTGAGCACCGTCGATAGTTTAAATCGTCAGGCAGGTTTACAGCGCGCATATTTTGAGACGTTCAGCCCCGTTGAAGGAACCCCCATGGAGAACCTCCCCCCCGAGGATCCTCAGCGCAAAGTGCGCCTCTACCAGGCATCTTTCCTGCTGCGCGACTACGGGTTTGACGTGGAAGAACTCCCCTTCGCCGCCTCTGGCAATCTCCCCAAAGAGCGTGATCCCAAGGTGGCATATGCGGATCAGGTTATCCGCGAGAATCCCATAGAGGTTAATGGGGCAGATCGGCACGATCTCTTGCGCGTACCCGGGATCGGCCCGCGTGGAGCCGATCAGATCTTGATGGCCCGCCGCTCGGAAAACATTCGTGAACTTGGTCAGCTCCGTCGCTTTGGAATCCTCACCGAACGCGCCGCACCGTATATCACCCTGGACGGGCACGCTCCTTCCAAGCAGCTATCGCTGTTCTAATGACTATCGCCTAGATTTGCCGCTTTACGATCCACAAACAAACCACCTTCAAAGCGGGTGGATGGGGAATATGGCGACGAATTACAATCAACAAGGATTTATGGCTATTCAGAAAGCGAAATGTCCATTATGGTGGTCCCAGGCAATCAGGAATACTGTTGTCGAATCAAGGCCACTCAGCAGTCAGTTCTGTTTGGTTTACCCTGGTTTTAACTTCAGCCAGTGATATTTCATGTGCTATATGCGACTTTTATCTCCTCTAATTGAGCGTTGGTTAGAGGTTGTGGTTCGCCAATCATTAATGCCTGGTAATAGGACCTGAAACCCACCTCGGCGTAAAAAGCCCATTCAAAAGCATGGTTCAAATCCACGCCAATGGCTACCAATCCATGTTTATTAAGTAATACAACTTTTAAATTGGGGGGGGGAGCTTTTGAACATCTCAACCGTGACTACACCGGCTTTTTGTGTGCCCGGGCAGGCCCATGGCGCCACAGGGATTGGGGCACCACAAGCGGATAACTCAATATTAGACGGCGGAATTTCTTCCTCCAACATCGCAAACGTGATTGCATAGGTTGAGTGCGTATGACAAATCCCCCCACACATCTGGCAGATTGCGATAGATGGCTGTATGCATTGGCGTTTCAGATGACGGAGTTAAGCCATCCATTAACTGGCCGTCCAAATCAACTATGGAAATATCCTCGATCTTCATTTGGTGATACTTCAGACCACCAGGAGTGATGGGGACCAAATCTTCACCTACTCTAGTGCTGAAATTTCCTGCTGATTACCGTATCAGGTCGACGTCATTTGCTTTGATGACGGTTCCAAAAAGCTGTTCACGTATAGATTGATACTTCACATCAGCACTCGTGAAGATACAATTGCCAAGGCCAGTCCACCTCCTTACTCTCGCCGGGCCGAACTAATATCGCCGAATCAATCAAAGCACTACGCGGATCATTGAAAATCTTCTCTTCAATAATCTTATCGTCTCCCTTCCGCGATCTACTTGATGCTCCTGTTGATACAGACTTTGGCAACATTCGATTCAGACTAATGTCATTGATCAACTTTCCAGCGGAGTAAGCGTTGGCTTGCTGTTCGGGTAGCCAATCTTGATGAGTAAGGAAGACCGGCGCCTCAAAAGCGCAACCATCAACGATTAGTCTCTTGTCTGAGGATGCACTATGGGTTGCTGCCGCATTGCCAACCATGCAACCACTGCGGTCGCCAGCCCTGAAACAATCAAGCCTATTGAGAAGACACATGACGCTGTGCCCGAACGATAACTCCCGGATCCAGCAATCTCGGGAATATGTTTCAAGGTATCGGCCAGCGCCAGCAAGAGACCGATGATGATCAAACCCCGGTAACTGGCCCGGCTTCCTCGGGCCGCCAGGGCAATCAATCCCGTAAGCGCAACGAAGAATGCTATCGCAAGAAATTGCGTGGGCGGATTAGTCAAATTGAATTCTGCAGGAACGCCGTATAGGAAATCGTCAATCAGATGGGCGACACCAAACCCGGCGAAGATCGATGAAACTGTGACAACGCGATTGCTCCAACGGTCATAGGTTGCAGTTGGATTTCCCATTTGGCACCTCCCGGGCGTTTGCTCCAAAAGCGAGACCGCGGGACATTGGATGCATCCGGTCACATTAAGTTAGGCACCCGCGCTCTTCTGCAGGTGCCAATAAAGGATACGGTGGGATGACTGATTGTAAGTCAACTTAATTCTGATTAGGTTCTGTCATTCTGAGCAGCCCTTCGGCTAATCCTTCGGCAAGCTCAGGACAGGGCTCGGGACAGGGCTCAGGATAAACTCCGCGACGAAGAATCTCAATTTTCACATGAGATAGCTCCCGTCAATGACAGCCCACGAGAACCACTACGACAAAGAACTAGTTGTGCTTTTTTCCTTTTTGAGTTTACGCTTTTCTTTAATCGAAAGCTTCGCTTTTTTCTTGGTCTCTCGTTTGCCTTTATCTTTTTTCCCTTTATCACCCATATTAATCCATCCTCACTTAACTATGGTCGTTTGCGAGTTATCCCATCATAGCACCAAAGCCCAAGTGTTGGGAGCATTGTGGGATCCAGGTGAAATATCCGGTGACAATTCATTGTTGGTTTGAATTTTTTGCCAAGCATGTAGAATTGGCCAAAATAACACCCCATTTTTCCATCACTGGATGTTATCTGCAAAAATATAACAGTCATCGAATTTCTACCTACTATACATACTAGAAAGTCATTCTTCAACCAATTGGACGGTAATTATGGGAATGACTCCCGTCCCATCGTTCCCGAACTGGCATTGTACGTTCAAACCCAATATCTAATCTCATACGGGAAAAAATCACCCTTGGTAACAACCTTCCTCTAGATCGCACTTATTGACGCAAGCACGAGCAATCTCCCGGTATACTAGATTCCTGAGAACTGATTTTCCTGGGAGTAATGGATGCCCACTTTCACCACGATCGATTACCACGTGACGTCACGCTGCAACCAGGAGTGCCCCTACTGCTGGGGGCCGCAAGACTTTGAGGATACGGAAGTTGATTCCAAAACAGCTGCCGGCATCGTTCACAAGATCGCTGAGAGCGGTGCCCGACGAATTGTTTTTACCGGTGGTGACCCGATCCTCCGCTCCGACATCGGCATGCTCATCCGTCTCGCCAAACAGGAAGGACTCGAGGTTGCCGTCTCTGCGACCGGCGACGAATTGACGTGGGGCTTCGTTCGCGGCTACGGCAGCTGGATCGATCTGATCTCGCTCCCGCTGGACGGCGCTTCTGAAGAGGTGTCCTCCCGTACGAAAAAAGAAGGCCACTTCACGGCTATTATGAACTGCCTTGATTTCCTGGCAGATTTCCCGGCGATCGATGTGAAGGTCGCTACTCCCGTCACGCTTCACAACATCCACGACATCTCCGGCATCGTAGCGCTGCTGGACGAGTGTTTAGCGCACATGCCCAATCACCTTTTCTACAACGTCTTCCATGCTTATCCACGATCCATGGAACCACAACCCTGGGACGAATTAGTTGTGGGCAATGATGATTTCCGGGCGCTAAAAGCCGATATCGAGCGCTCCCCGCATGCTTTCAAGATTAATTGGCTGGACCATGAAACGTTAGATAGACTCTACGTCATGGTCTTCCCGGACGGATCGCTGACGATACCCTCGGGCTCAGACTATACAAACTACGGTCCTTTCCTCGAGATCGAAGATCTTGAGAAATTCCTTACGACGACAGATTTCGATGCGCCCAAGCATCTGCAGCACTCGAAAGGCTGGTCCAAGGAACACAGGGAATAATCTCCACTCAATCGAGGTCTCTGTGCAAACTATCCGCAGGATAGAAAAAACTACGGATGGTTAGAGTGCGGGCCGACCTGTGTGTCGGCCCCTACATGTTCAGGGAATTGTGGAGGAGCACCCATGTGTGCTCCCAAATATTTATTACTAAGAGCCGACTTGTCTTGAAAACAGATGGAGAGCAGGCCGACACACAGGTCGACCCTAGCGCTTAATTTACTGTAGGAAGCGGAGCATTGCAGCAGAAATCTACTTGGTCACGGACAAAATTTAGAGGGGAACAAAAAAAACGCCACAGCTAAACTTATAGCTGCGGCGTTGATCGCAAACGTGCAGACTTATTCTGCGCCGGCTTCCTGTGCGTGTGGGTCACCCCGTCGAACGAGGTAATCCTCAACCAAGAGCAGTTGCTCGCCCGCTCGGCGAACGACTCCCAGTAAGTTGTCCATCGTCGAAACTTCTTCCAATTGTTCGTCGATGAACCAGCGCATGAAGCTCTGAGCGAGGTGATCATTCTGTTCGATAGCCAAGTCCATAATACTGTTGATCTGGCTTGTGACCTCCAGCTCCCAATCCAGCGCAGCCTTCACCGCCGCTTCGGCTGAGCCGAGTGTTTGCGGCGTCGCCTCGATCGCTGGGATCGAAACTTCTCCGCCAGCCTCCAGAATATAATGCACGAACTTCATCGCGTGCATGCGCTCCTCATCGGATTGGCGAAAGAAGAAATCGGCCAATTCCGGGAGTTGCTCACTATCAAAATAGGAAGCAATGATGATGTACTGGTTTGAAGCCGCAAGTTCGCTCCCAACCTGGGCGTTCATCGCCGCGGTTATCTCTTTGCTAATTAACATCGTCTATCTCTCCTTGTATTATTCACTCGCGCCGGAACAGTGGGGGGCGATCTTACCGTCCCGCCGGTCGTAAAATCTAATATTTCCATTTTGGACCCTTAAGATCCAACCCCCAAGTATTCTAACGCATAATGCGCATCGAGATAATTCGCGTTGACTTTTAACGCCGCCCGAAAATCATCAACTGCTGCGCCTACTTCACCCAGCCTGTAGTACGCCCAACCCCTCCAGAGCAGCGCTTCCTCTGCTTTCACCGTGCGCTGGAGTGTTACCTCAGCCAACGCGATTACGTCCTCTGTCCGGCCCGAATGGAAATAGGCGATGTAGGGGCCGAATTGGTAGCGTGTGAAACGCCAGGGCAGGCCCAGTGTCAGCGCCGTGTCGTATGCGTTGGCGGCCTTTGGGTAATGCTCAAAGTACAACAGATTTGTCCCCAGATTGAACCAGGCAAATACATCCGCAGGATCAAGTTCAATCTCACGCTGTGCACGCGCCAATGCTCGTTCACGGTTCACATCTACATCTAAATCGGGACCCAATATTGATTCGAGCGGCGCGGGAGCTACCACGGGGTATACGAACATATATACGTGATTGAAGGCTTTCCAGCCCTCGTTAAGGTCGGCATAGGTGATTTCCCGGTCTGGACCGATGAACGAGTCCTGACCCACAAAAATCTGCCGCGAATCGTCGTATCCTGTAAGCAGCAAATAGTGGCCCGCCCAGCCGTCGTCAGGGCCGCCACTCTCGATAACATACCCTTTTTCAACTACAACCGGGTATCCCGTCGCCAGGAAATGCTTTAAGATCTCGATCGTCCCGCCCACACGAAAATCGGCCTCCAGCCAACCCGCTCGATTTCGAACGAAATAGATCAATTCTTCGATGTTGACATTCTTGTCCCCGCGGTCTGGTTTTAGTAGATCCGAGATCTCAAATTGATTCCCCTCCCAGCCAAAGAAGCGCAGGGCGAGCGCGAGTGTCGCCGGTCCGCAATTGTTCCAATCCTGCTTTTCCCATTCCGGTGAAGGGAGCATCACCGTTTCCGGCAGGGGGATGGGTGTGGGCGCGGGGGTGGGGCTCGATGCGCTCTGGACCTTATCTGGCGTTGGGGAGGGTACGGAGGTTGGCGGAGCTGTAATCATCGCTGCGCCTGAAGGCGTCGGCAGCACGTCATGCGGGAATATCCACCCGCGAACGATTCCAAGGGCCGCATCGATGCGCCATTCGAGATGGAATTTAACACTCGGAATCTGATAGATCCCAGCAAAAAGCAGGCCGACCAAAATCGCCCCTGCAATAAACCATAGTATCCGTGAACGCATGGGTGGATTATAGCAGTCCCCTTTGGTCCACTTCGGATTTACTTGAAAGATGAGAATCCTTAAACAGATCTTTTATCAATACAAATCCATGCCGGGAGAAGCAGATGAAACTGGACACGTCGAGGATCCACACCTTCACGGCCAGGGTGTAGCCATAACTCCAGCAACACCACCCTACCCGGGAAGAGAAGTAAGAATAATTACCTTGTCACCATGGGCTGCACAGGGTGCTGTATACTCCAAGATGGGATTCACGTATTACATCACGCATTGCGCACTGGAGCCGATGCGATGAAACTACTCAATCGCAGCTTTAACTTTTGCAGCCAATGGGCTCGATCATTCACGGCTAATGGATAGACTATGCAACTAGAAACTGCGCTGCTCATCGTCCCTCCAAAACCAGTTCAAGTCTTCAGTTTCCCGATTCGGGAGCGCCTCGACTTGGAATCTTTCAAAAGCAATGTCCCTGCTCATATTACGCTGCTCTACCCCTTCGTCCCTCCCGAACAAGTTGAAGATGCAATTGAGGAGCTCAATCGCCTGTGCGCGGGAGTTACTCCTTTCGAGGTCAAATTAGACCATTATGGGAGGTTCAAAGGCGCTATATTCCTCGAGCCCTCAGATTTAGAACCGATCATGCAGCTTCACCGCCGACTTTCACAAGCCTTCCCAGAGTACCCGGTTTACGAGGGAGAACACGGGGCTGAACTTCATCCCCATCTCACCTTGGCCCGCTTTGATGACCCCGCGGGGGCGGACAATATCGAGCTTCCTCCAGCACCCTCGTTCAGCTTTACTGTCGATAAAATCCACCTCTACCTCGGCTCTATCGAACACGACACCCCCTTCATCCCCCGCGCCGTAATCCCTCTTGGCAAGACTGCGTGAATCCGTCCGTTGAAGCGAGGAGTGCGGACGAAGTGCGGTATATGTTCACCCGCATCGCTGCCCGCTACAATTTACTCAACCGCTTGATGACGCTCGGTCAGGACCGTGCCTGGCGACGCGAGACGGTTCAACAGTTGAAGCTGCGATCAGGCGACCTCCTGCTAGATATCGGTACGGGTACGGGAGATCTGTCTTTTGAAGCCTTACATCAAACCGATGAACTACGTGTGGTCGCGAGCGATTTCACGCCCCAGATGATCAACATCGGTAAAGCCAGACCGGAAGGGCACAGGTTAATGTGGGTCATCGCTGACGCACATAATCTACCCTTCTCCGATGATACCTTCAACGCCATTGTCTCCGGCTTTTTATTACGCAATGTAATGGATCTGGATGCGGCTGTGCACGAACAAGCGCGGATCCTGCAATACGCTGGGAGAATTGCCAGCCTCGATACCACCCCATTATCAGCTGGGATCCTCCGTCCTCTACTCGAGTTCTTTCTTCAGAGGGTTATTCCCCTCATGGGGAGTGTTTTCGCCGGTGATCGTTCGGCATACCGCTACCTGCCAGAGACGACAGAGCACTTTCTCCCTGCCGAGAAGCTGGCTGAGCGGTTGAAGGCCGCGGGTTTCGACGGCGTTCATTTCATCCGGCGCATGTTTGGAACAATCGCTATACACTGGGCCAAGAAACCCGGGGGCCAGGAGAAATCTCAACTGCGTTCCACGTGCAGAAAGGTAAAATCAAATCATGGATAGGATTGCCGAGTTCTTCAAAGAGATGCTTATCCCGGGCTCAATCATGTTCCTCATGCTTGGTCTCATCATCGGAGTAATCCTTCTCTTCATCGGCTGGAAAACTGAGAAGTGGGGAAAACGCTGGCTGCTCTTTTTATCGATCCTTTACCTGTTGCTCAGTGTCCCACTCACCGCCTCGCTTCTGGAACGAGGATTGAGCGCAGGCTATGAACCAATCAACTCTTTGACGGAAATCGCCGACGTAGATGCTATCGTAATCCTTGGTGGAGGCGGCGCATCCTTTCGGGCTGGAGAACTGGAAGTAAATACTTTGAGCGAGTCGAGCGCTCTGCGGGCGATGGAAGGCGCTCGTTTATATCATATGCTCGATGACCCGGTTGTGATCGTCTCCGGCGGCATCAACCTGAGAGCGGGCCTGCTCACGCCCGAGAGTAAACCGATGCGTGATGCTCTGGTGGAGCTGGGAGTGCCCATTCAAAGGATCCTGCTTGAGTCAGATTCATTCAACACACATGACCAGGCGCTCAACATCCCGCCAATGCTTACCGCAGCTGGCAGCGAACATTTCATCCTCGTCACATCACCAGCACACATGCGTCGGGCGTATTTCACCTTTCTGGAGCAAGGCGTGGAGCCTTTGCCCGCAATATCCGCCCAACACTCCGATACGAGCAACTTCTCATCTAGCAGCATTGTGCCTGATCTTGAGGCCTTGGCTGTAAGCCAATCTGCTCTGCGAGAATGGATGGGATTGATTTACTACACTTTGCGGGGCTGGATCTAATGGAAATTCCAGACCCTTTCTCCCAAGCCGTTCCTTCAAACAATCTAGAAATCTGTCTATAATTGACCCGCCGTGCTTATGGGAGTTCGATAGATGTCTGATCTATTACCCTGGGAAACAATAAAACGCACGCTTACACTCGACCGTTCTCCCTGGATGCGGGTATTCGAAGATGACATCCGTCTTCCAGACGGGCGCATTATCGAGGGCTACCTGCGCTTGGAGACACCCGGATACGTGGTGATCGTGCCCGTGAGATCCGACGCTCGGATAGGGTTTATCCGATCCTACAAGCGCGGTGTTGATGGAATTGACATCCAACCGCCAGCCGGGATACTCGAGCAGGGGGAGGACCCACTGGAGGCCGCGAAGCGTGAACTCATGGAGGAGCTCGGCTGCTCGGCGGAAACCTGGCATGAACTCGGAGAGGTCGTCCTGAGCGGGAATTACTTCGCCGGGTGTGCGCACTTCTTTCTGGCCAGCGGATGCCTGCAAGTTGCCGAACCTGATTCCGGCGATCTAGAGGAGCAGGAGATCATTTGGCTCCCGCTCGAAGAAGCCCGCCTCAGTTGGTCTGAAGGTGGTTTTCGCCAGGTCGACGCAGTGGCTGCACTCGGGTTGGCTTTCCGACAGATCGATAAAATTGGATTCAAGTAAAATCAATACCAACCTAGGATTAGTCCGTTGACAGAACGAGATCTCGAACGAGCAGCAATACGCGGCGAACCATCTTACGTCTGGCGTGCCGGTCAAGAGCGCCGGCTGCGCATGATCCTGGCTGGAGCAGATGGCCGCGAATCTGGCGTTATCTTAGACGACGGCTGTGGCGTGGGTGAATACATGACCCGCTTAGCGGAACACACCTCCAACATTTTTGGCCTTGAATTCGACCCCGATCACGTTTCATCTGCGGCAAAACTGGGCCACAAAGTCACCCGGGGAGCCGGCGAGCATCTCCCTTTTAGCGACGATACATTCGATCTTGTCCTCTCCCATGAGGTGCTTGAACATGTTCAAGATGATCGGGGTGCACTCGAAGAGATCGTCCGTGTGCTGCGACCTCCCATATCAGAATCTTCAGGTGGAGGCAGACTCGTTCTCTTTGTCCCTAATCGAGGGTATCCTTTCGAAACCCACGGCATATATCTTCGCGGCCGGTACCGCTTCGGCAATATCCCGCTGGTCAATTACCTTCCCCGTCAACTTCGCGATCGACTCGCCCCGCATGTGCGCGCCTACACACACAGAGATCTCGCGCGGCTCTTCCACGGTTTACCTATCAAGATTATTCACAATGCAAGGATTTTTGGGGCTTACGACAATATCATCGCTCGCTGGCCGAGCGCAGGAAAGCTGCTACGCACTCTTCTCCAGTCGCTGGAAGCGACTCCCTTTCGAGTTTTCGGTTTATCTCACTTCTGGGTCATCGAGAGGATTGAATAGCGCTCATCCTCCCCCGTGCGAGGCATACTCCAAACAGTGTCACCTATCGAATCTCAGCCCGCCCTTACGTGCCCGATTTCCTGTATATCAACCGCTACACCTTCGATCTCCGGCGGGACAAAATCTTCAGGCGCCAACTGCGCTCGGGGAACTTTGCGGGTAACCATCACGACCAAAACCACCTCGTCGGTCAGTTTCCCGGCGCGCATGCGTAGTCCAACACCCACGCCCTCAACATTGGCTTTGTTAAGCAAATCTTCTTCGTATTTCTCCTGTACGGCGATTGCCTTTTGGTAGGCCTCAATGGGCTTTGTCTCAAATTCTGAGGGGGAGGTCATAAAGTCACATCCAGACAGTCCAGCACGGGTTGGATTGGGTTGTGCAGCGTGACTTGATCGGATCCCGCAAATAGCAGCCCGACTGCGTGCAAGGACTCCCCGGCCACAAGAAGTGAGCCGGAATCCCCAGGCTGCGACATCGCAGTGGTCACGACCTGATTCTCGAAACGAGCGCTTCGATCACCATAGTCGATCGTGACAGTCGCATCCAGGACCATAATCTGTCCTGTCGTCAATCCCGTCGTCCTGCCGGATTTTCGGACGGGCATGCCGAGCGCCGCAGGTAGAACCCCGCTTATTGCCCCAATCTCCAAGATCTCATCGAGAACATCCCCGTCGTTAAGCGGCTTGGCGAGGGCGGCGTCGACCTGATTGGTCGCCTGAGGGTCACTCCAGTAGGCTTGCACACGATGCTTGGACCCCATTAATTTCGCCATCGCATTGCCAAATTTAGCAAATGCTTCTGCTGTGGGGCAGTCGACTGGTCCGAGGCTGAAGCGGATCGGGTAGAAGCGTTCCAGGGTAGCGAAAGTGTCGTTCTCTTCTCTGCCACCATCCACCGCTCCTGGCTGCAGGATAGGATCTCCTTGTTGTCCCTGATTGTTATTGGCCATAACGTGATTATTCGAGAGTATTAATCGCGTGTTGGTTTTTCGGTCGCGGACAACTGCGCCAAACGTCCCGGCGGTAATCTGGTAATGCCCCAAACTGATCCCCGCAAGCCCCGGGCGCCAACGGTCGGTGCGCTCCTGGTGGGCGCGCAGGAACCCAACCTGGATTACATCTGTGGAAATCCCATCGATCTCTACAGGCACCAACGCAGAGGGATCGAGACCGGCTCGCGGAATCTTCTGGCTCACCATTGCAATAACACAAAGATCTCCAATCTGCTTCCCTTCCTTGGTTTTATACCCAGTTCCCACGCCCAGCACGTTGGGCTTCGCAAGGATGGATTCCTTATGCCGTTCTTTAACCTCGGTTACCTGTCTGCGCTCCCACATACGATGCCTCCTCAGCCAGATCTAGATCCTTCCTATTGCAGTATACGCCGGGAATTGCACATTCCGTGCCTATAAATTATTAGGAAGCATCGATATTTTGGTCAAATGAAGCCAACTAAGGTTGGCTACAGCGAATAGGATTAACACTCATATTGGATGAACCGCTGGGTCCCTCCAGCAAAGACAGGGAATGAGGTAATTGAACATCTCTATCTTCCCGCATGCTCATAACCAGGGACTCTTTATAAAAACAGCTTTGGACTGCCCACCAACCTCCCGCAAGTTCCAAACCTGCGGGAGGTTTAACGCGTGGACAGCAACGTGCAAGCCGGATCTTCGAGTGACAGCAGAGCTTCCTGACTCAATAAAATAGGGGCGTTTGAGACAAGCCCCGGAGTGTTCGAGAGAACCAACAAATCGAGGCGGGCAAATCACCCGCCTCGATTATTTCTTTCATCGAATTCCGGGGGACTTTACATATGGATCGCGTGACCCTCTGCATGGTGAGCGGCTTCCATCACCACTTCACTCAGGGTAGGGTGCGCATGGACGTTGCGGGCGATCTCCGCAGGTGTGAGTTCCATCATCTGCGCGAGGGTGAGTTCCGGCAGCAGCTCGGTGACTTCCGGCCCGATCATGTGCGCGCCTAAGATCTCCCCACTATTGGCGTTCGCCACGATCTTGACCCATCCGGCGTAATCCCCTAAACCTAAAGCCTTTCCGCTCGCCTGGAATGGAAAACGCCCGATTTTTACCTCCAAACCGCGTTCGGCCGCTTGCGCCTCCGTCAGTCCGAATGATGCGACCTGCGGCTGGCAGTACGTTGCCCGCGGCATCATCTCATAATCCAGGGTGGTCGTCTCGATGCCTGCGATATTCTCGGCGCAGATGATCCCCATCGCCGAGGCGACGTGGGCAAGCATGAGCTTGCCGGTGACGTCGCCGATCGCCCAGATCCCGGTGGTGGGCGTCGCCATACGTTCATCGATCTCAGGGAATCCGCGCTCGTCCAACGTCACTCCAGCGGCATCTAGATCCAGATCCTTGGTATTTGGCCGGAAACCAATTGCCAGAAGAGCTTGCTCGGCTTCGAGAGTCTGCTCACCATCCGGTCCGGAAACGGTGACGTTGACCTTCGTTTCCAACCGTTCAATCCCCTCGACCTTCGTCCCGGCCAGTACTTTTATGCCGCGTTTATTAAATGCTTTCGTGAGTTCCTGGCTTACCTCTTCTTCTTCCAACGGCGCGATCCACGGCAGCATCTCGACCAGCGTCACATCCACACCGTAAGCACTCCAAATCGTAGCAAACTCGAGCCCGATTGCTCCTGCGCCAATGATCACCACGGATTGCGGTAGATGCTCTTGCAGAATAGCATCCCGGTAGGATAGAACCCGTTCCCCATCTGCTTCCAATCCCGGGATTATCATCGGAGCAGCGCCTGTCGCCAGCACGATGTCTTTCGCCGAGAGCGTCGTGCGTTCGCCCTTATCATCTTCCACCATGACTGTTTTTGGTCCGGTAAAAGCAGCACGCCCCATGTGGACATCGACCTTGTTCTTTTTCATTAGAAACCCGATGCCTTTTACCAATCGTCCCGAGACTCTTCGACTGCGTTTTACAGCCGCGCCGTAGTCCAGCTTCAAACCATCAACCTTGAAACCGAATTCGTTACCCCGTTCCCGCAGTGTGTGAGCAACCTCGGCGTTTTTCAACAAAGCCTTTGACGGGATGCAGCCGACGTTCAGGCAAACACCACCCAGAAACTCCTTCTCAATAATGGCTGTTTTTTTGCCCAATTGTGCAGCCCGGATCGCACAGACATAACCGCCGGGTCCAGCGCCGATGACGATGACATCGTATTCCGTCATTGAGAAAACCTCCCGATACATTTGATTTGCTATTTTAACCCATGCTCGCGTAAAAACTTTAATTCACTCAGCTCAATTTTGAGGGAAAAAAAAACCGGGTATTGAATACCCGGTTCGAAATGCACTCTAACGGCTGATCATGCGGCTCTAGCTGAGATGGGTTCTTCGATTACTATGGGGACTTGTACCTCGAGATATTGTTGAACATCCTCAAGCGCTTTTTGATAAGCGGCCACCAGCTCCAAATCTGAACCTTTGAAACGGCGTAGGCTTTGTTTTGAACAGGCTTTGCAGCCCCGCATTGCCCTGTAGGAGTCCGTTTCGCAACTCAAACATCCATCAACCCGAATCATCAACAGAGAGAACGCTAGGGTTTCAATATTGTCGGCGGGAAGATTGGAAACGCGCTCGACAAGCGCAGACCATTCATCCCCGCGCGAGTGCTGTAAACTTGAAATCACGTACGTAGGAAAGAGCAATTCGTTGTCCGCATACATAGAGGTCGCAACTCCTGATGATTTGGCTATGGATACGCCGACTTTGCTTTCCTCATTTTAGAATCGAGGGGAGTCCCCAGGGCAGAGTACTTAAGTACCAAGGAATTGGCCACCTTCACTGGCGACCCAATCGACCTTCGCTTCAGAACAATTGGGTTGTCAAGTTGGCGATCGCAGGTGTGGGGCGGGAACTAATATGGTAAGACACCGCGGGGGTCATCCGTCGCCGCGGTGTATACGAGCAGCCATGTCAGGCGCCGCCTGCTCCATAGAGCTCAGCGTCTGTGGGTGTCCGCCCTGAAGGATCATAAACATAAACCCAGGTTCCTTCCTCCGCCCAATCGTAGATCCAATGAGCATCGAAGGGCGACATGTTCACACAGCCGTGGGAGCGGGGGTAGCCATAGCCATTGTGCCAGTAAGCGCCATGAATGGCTCGCGACTGATCATAATAAAGGATCCAGGGAACATCCTCGAGGTAATAATAATCCGAACGGTCAGCGGTAAATGACCCCGCCATGGGATCGGCCTCAAGTTTTTTATAGACCTGGAAAATTCCGGGCTGGGTCCACCAGCCATCCAGCCCTGCCGAGATGAGCGTCGCAAACACCAATTGCCCTTGTTCATAGACTGTCAATGTCTGCTCGTAGAGATCAATCGAAATCCAGCGATCGGATTCGACCCCCTCCGGGCGCGTTCCATCGGGAGTTACTTTCGCTATCCGGCGCTGTTCGATCCACTCATCAGGGCCGATTTGATACCATACCCAACCATCGACCTCCCGGGAATCGGATACATAGACGATCTGAAATCGATAAACTGTGCGGCCGGGTTTAGGTTGGTTCAGACCTGGTTCTCGGCTTGTTTCAGTTTGGGTAAGTATCCACGCGAAGGTCTGATTTGGTGTGCGGGAGAAAGCCATGCCCTTAAAGGATGGTGCATTGAGGCGTGCCATGCCATCCCCGCGGACATAAACACCGGGAACGATCATGTAGGCTACGGCATTATCCTGGTCATAGCGTTCAATCCATGAGAAAAAGACAAAACCGGGATCGATAACCCGGTAAGGATTCTCCCCTTTTAATGCATCCTGCAAGCTGGTATAGAGAGGCGTTCCACCATCACGCCTTGACTGAACGTAGTAAAACGGCAGAGTACCCAGAGATTCATCAAGCCGAACGAGTGGTAACGGTCGTTGGGGCTGGAGACCTTTGCTTGCGAGTTCGTTGAGTTCCGCTCGCGCACCCTGCGGTCGGCAGCGCTCAGGGAATCTCAATTGGAAGCGGACAGGACACACCGGGCTGTCTGTTTCCATCACGTCATTAACTTGATTCCGAGATACTGCCTGTGCAGGCAGCGCGCTTAACCCCACGAAGAGGGCGCAAATAAGAATTCCCAGAGTTATCGATAAGCGCGATTTAACCATAATTGGACACCTTTGATCGAGAATTATATCCACCAAACGCATAGAAGTCACTGATCCTTACATTCCAGAGATAAATAGCGGCATGATGTTTGATATAAAAGAAGTGGACCGGTAGGTGATTCCATCGATCCACTTCTCTCGCGGGTTTGCTAGATCTACTTATGCTCCAGAACCTCGGCCCGCAATCGCTCGAGGAAGGATTCAACGGACAATGCCCCCAGGTCATCCCCTGATCGCAGACGCACGGCAACCTGCTCGGCTTCCGCTTCACGGTCCCCCACAATGAGCATATACGGTATCTTCTGCAGCTGGGCATCGCGGATTTTGGCGTTCATCCGCTCACTGCGGTGATCAAGATCAACTCGCACACCAGCTTCCCGTAACTGACTGGCTACTTTTTCGGCGTACTCGACATGTCTGTCTGCGATCGGAATCAAGATCGCCTGGACCGGCGCCAGCCAGACGGGGAATGCCCCGGCGAAATGTTCAATCAGCACCCCCATGAACCGCTCCATGGACCCGAATAAGGCTCGATGGATCATGTAGGGTCGATGTTCCTGGCCATCCTCGCCAATATACGCCATATCAAAACGCTCAGGGAGAATGAAGTCAAACTGGATCGTACTCAGCTGCCATTCCCGGCCGAGAGCATCATTTAACTTTAGATCGATCTTCGGTCCATAAAAGACAGCTTCACCCTCATCGATCTCATAGGGAACCTCGAGTCGTTCTAACGAATTACGGAGCGCCTCCGTTGGCGCTTCCCAATCTTCTGGTTTCCCCGCTGCCTTTTCGGGATTTCGCGTCGAGAGATACGCCTTAAAATCCTCAAAACCGAAAGCCCGCAGGATATTCAGACTGAACTCAAGAACGCGGTCGATCTCCTCCGGCATCTGGTCCGGCCGGCAGAACAGGTGCGCATCATCTTGCGTGAATCCCCGCACCCGCAGAAGGCCGTGTAAGACGCCGCTCCGTTCGTAGCGATACACTGTTCCCCACTCCGCATAGCGCAGCGGAAGATCGCGATATGAGCGTGTATGACTCTTGTAGATTTGGACGTGGAAGGGGCAGTTCATCGGTTTCAGGTAATACTGCTGCCCTTCAATATCTAGCGGTGCGTACATCCCCTCTTGATACCAATCAAGATGACCGCTCGTCTCCCATAGCTGTGCTTTTCCGATATGAGGGGAGTAAACGAACTCATACCCTCCTCGCTCGTGCTCATCGTGGGCATAGTCCTCGGCAAGTTTGCGCACCATGCCACCTTTTGGATGCCACAGGATCAAGCCGGGACCAACCGCCTCGCTCACGCTGTAGAGATCGAGTTCCTTCCCCAGACGGCGGTGGTCGCGCTTCTTCGCTTCTTCTAGCTTCCAGAGGTACTGCTCGAGTTCTTCCGAGGATTCCCACGCCGTGCCGTAGATGCGCTGCAGCATGGGACGATTCTCATCTCCGCGCCAATAAGCGCCGGCGACATTGAGCAGCTTCACCGCTTCTGGATTGATTTTCTTCGTGCTTTCAACATGCGGGCCGCGGCAGAGGTCTGTGAAGATATCATGCGTGAAGATGGATATCTCCGGTTTCTCTTCAATGGGCTCGCCGTACTCATCCATCCCGCCAGCCTCAAGACCTTCGATGAGTTCGATCTTATAGGGCTGATCGGCGAACCGTTCTTGGGCCTCATCTGCGGAGAGGACCTCGCGCTGGAATTCGAAATCGCTGGCGATGATTTCCTTCATCCTCGCCTCCACGCTCTCGAGATCCTCCGGAGTTAGCGGGCGCGGCAGATCGAAGTCGTAGTAAAAGCCGTCCTCAATCGGAGGGCCAATGGCAATCTTCGCCTCTCCCGGGAACATCTCCATCACGGCCTGCGCCATGACGTGCGCCGCGGAGTGACGAATGCTGTACAGTTTAGACTCCTCATTTTGGATCTTCTTGCCCTTTGCCATTTCGAACCTCCTTGAACCTTCTGCTCTTGAAACAAAAAAACTCCCACCCTCTGGGGCGGGAGCACAATCTCACACGGTTCCACCCAGGTTGACCCTAGTAGGGTCATCTCTGACAGCCGCTAACGGTGCTGCTCCGTTCCCCATACTCGGCCGATTATTAGCCTTTCCGGTTTACGCTCGCGGGTGGTTTTCGCCGGCTCATTCCTGGTGGGGATTCTCAATCCAAGATCCCCATTCCCTGTCAGGCTTGATTCCGACTACTCGTCCCGGTCCATGCGTTTAGGGTATTCTGTTGGCCTTCATTATAACGAGGCACTATCGAATGTCAACCTTAATGATGTTTTTTACCTCTCCACCCTCGTCGCCAAATCTGATTTGTGTCTTGTTTGTGCTCAAGAATTAACCAACCCATATTTAATAGTCTCTCCAGCTGTCTCCCTCCATCTCTGTAGAGTGTGTTTGTTGCTGCCCAAGTCATGTAAAAAAGGACCGCTCATCTTGGTGGATGAACGGTATCTTATTCTCCAGTGGGCGGTATTGGACTCGAACCAACGGCCTTTGCGATGTCAACGCAACGCTCTAACCAGCTGAGCTAACCGCCCAAACAGCAAAGGAATTATACAAAGCTGAGACCAAATCCGCAATAGTTTAATGCGAAAATGCAAGGAGGGCACTTCGCTTACCCTGCGTATCTCGACCCAAATCGAGAAGACTCAACGTATCACCCCAATCAGCGATGCGGACAACCCGGCATTGGCGATAAGCAGCCTCACCATCCTTGAGGAAAGTGTTGACAGCGGATACTCATCCCTTCTCAATCAGTCAATCGCGATGGGGTTTCTGGCGGATGTTATCCTCAGCCAAACCCTGGCGTGCCGAATTCCCATTAACGTACTAAACTTGCAGGAACAATTATCAATCGGAGATGATTTATGCAAAACCAGGATCCAAAGGCCATGCTCAATGCCATGCTTCAACCGTGGCACGATTCTATCGCCGACCCCGCCAGCGCCCAGCAAACCGTCTTGCAGCAGCTGCTTCGGGATTACGCCAAAACCGGGTACGGCCAAAAGCATAACGCGGAAAGCACTAAGACCATCGAGGCCTACCGCGAAGCTTTTCCCATCGCAACATATGAAGATTTCAAACCGATGATCGAAGCCGTTATGGCCGGCGAGGTCGATGTGCTTCTCCCCGAGGAACCGGTTGGCTGGGCCATTACACGCGGCACCACCGCGGGGGAGTCAAAATTCATCCCCATGACCCCTACGGACCTGCAGATGCGGGTGAGCGCCGGTAGAGCTATGATGAATTACGTGCTTACCAACGAGAGGTTCGACCTTTTCGGTGGTGTGAATCTCAATCTCAATTTCCCCTCAAACGTTGGCGTCGTTAAAGTCGGAGATCGCGAACTCCAATACGGCTACAGTTCAGGGATCTATACCAAATTCGTCTCCCAGCGCACGCCCATCCGTTCCGTTCCTTCCCAAGAGGAAATCGACGCCCACGGTGGCGGGAAGACTCAGCGAGATTGGGATGCCCGTTTCGAGTTGGCTTATCAAAAATGTAAGGATGAGAACGTCACGCTTGTGGGTGGCGTGGCGCCGACGATTGTTCTCTTCGGTCGATACTTAAAACGCAAACATGGGGTCTACCCAAAGGATGTATGGAAACCTCAAATCATGACCCTTGGGAGCATTCCCGGCATCAACACCAACTGCAAACCTTCACTCACTGCTCTTTACGGTCCGGTGGTCATTCGTGAGATTTATGGAACGACGGAAGGGATGTTTGGACAGCAGCGCGATGAGAAGCGCGCCTGGGTGCCAAACTACGATCTATTCTTCTTTGAGGTATTGACTCGAAGCGGGATCAAGATGCTGCATGAAATGTCCCCGGGCGAGACAGGCAGCCTGGTCGTCTCAACGCCAATTCTCCCCCGCTATCGTATCGGGGATCTCATTCTCGCCTTGCAGCCGCCGTACTTTCGATGCATCGGTCGTGAACGTTGGTGGACCCCTCTGCGATATTGGTGGAACGAGTTCAAAACCTTCAATCTAGGTCGTCTGTAATTCAGCGCTAGCTTGTGTTCAGCCTCAGCTCTTTCTAAAAAGAGCGCGGAACAAGATAACTACACCGAAACCGATAATAATGGCTGGCCAGATGATGGACCAACCGACCACATCATCCAACCCGATCCCGAGCAGGATCAGCGCGACGATGAGGCTGCCGATAACGGGTCCGCTGTATTCCGGGACAACCAATCGGATCAGTACCTCAACGAGAATGATCACGCCGGCTCCAGCGAAGGCGAGCGACCAGGCGCTCATTCCCCCCAGGAGAGGCACATCTCTCAGGATCCCGAGGTTGTTGGCCAGCAAAACTACACCCGCCCATATCAATATCCCGGCCCATATCACCCGTCCGAGAGGATCGCTGCGGTGTTTCTCTTCCCAAACCTTCTCATCCATTTTCTCGTGCTGTTTCTCCTCCGTCTTCTCATCCATTTCGCGACCCCTCTCAAAGTTCTCTTGGTCCGATTGATCAGACATTGTTCTCCCTCGCAATTCGGTCAGGCGTAATGGCCTACGGCTTTGATATTTTCCCTTCAATGCGTGCCTTCACTGGCTCAACAAAGTACATCGGTGCGCCACGCTAATGCCATTTGTAACCTTATCGATCATCATACTTGAGAAATGAATGGAACTCAATTTCACTCGCTCACTTCTCCTGGCAAGATATGCGGATCAATATTTCATAGTGCATTTTCGCACTTTCACTCGGCCAACTCGAACACCACATCCGCCGGCATTCCGGGTTTTAACTTTCCTAGCGATTTCGCTACCATTAACTCCACTGCATAGACCGTTGTGCGTCGATCTTCCTCCGTCTGAACATTGCGCGGTGTGAATTCAGCTCGATCGGCGATGCGAACCACGACCGCGTCGAATGTCTCTCCAGGGAACGAGTCTACCGAAACCTGCGCTTGATCACCGAGCATAATCTCCCCGTAACGATCTTCGGGCACATAGACGGTGATGTGCAGCTCTTCTAGAAAACCCAGCGTGAGCGCCGCCAACCCCGGTGCAAGCACCTCCCCTCGCTCTATACTACGTATCAGGACCACTCCGGAAGCAGGCGCTAGGATCGTCATTTTCTCAAGTTGTAGATCGACCAAGGCGAGCATCGCCTGCGCCTGAACGACAGCGTGTTCCGCGGACTGGATCTGACTCATTACCTGAGCGAGAGTGGCCTCGCCCTGGGCGACCCCGGCTTCAGCCTGGACCAGCGCTAGCTGCGCTGCCTGAACGCGAAGATCGTACTCTCCTTTAAGAAGACTCTGATAATATTCCTGCGCTATCTGAAAATGTTCCTGGGCAACCGCCAGATTGGAGCGCGCTTCGAGCAGGTTTTCCGTTTCATCTTTCGTCAGCAGATCTTCAAAAGCATCTTGGGCATCTTTAAGATCATCTATCGCTTGGTCATGGATTTCCCGAATTCTGTTGCGGATATCTTGTCCCTCATCTCCGACTGCCAAACGCTTCCATAGTTCATCTGCGATTTGGAATGCCGCGCGTGCTTCTACCAGCCGATCATCAGCCTCCAGCAGCTCTTTCCCGCCGATATCATCAAGTAATTCTTGGACCTGCGTGCGCTCCTGCGCCAGATTCTGCTCCGCCTCCTCCATCAGCAATTGAGCAGCGGCAATCTCCTCTGCCCCTTCAAAATACCATTCAGGAAAGTTAAATAAGTCAGGCAGGGTTCCCGACCAGCTGCCCACCCTCTCCGACCGGTATGTGGCGCGTGCGACAGCAAGCTCCATCTCAACTTGGATCGCTGCCATCTCAACTTGCGCATGCGCTGCTTCGAGGAGGGCTAAAGCAGAAGCCTTGCCCACCTGAGCCGATTCGAGTGCAGCCAGAGCCGACTCTACCGCCGCGGCCGCCTGGTCACTCTGCACCCGCAGCATGGAATCATCCAGGATTAGAAGCACATCATCTTCTTCGACTGAATCCCCCTCCTCGACATGAACCGACAGTACCGTACCGCCCAGCTCGGAGGCGATGGCAACTTCTTGCGCCTCTACAATGCCGGATGCAGATAACTGATTCTCACTTTCATTATTAATAGCATCACAAGCACCTGCGGTCAGCGCGATGAAGACCGTTAGTGTAAGTGCCAAGCTTTTTCGCAATATTCCCATCTCAACCTCCGGAAATTTTAATTAGCGACCGCCCGCCTATCCCTTCGACGCTCAGTCGCGCATACAGGCGATGAACACATCCTCCAGAGATGGCTCGATAACCGCCATCCGCCCCGATTCAATTTCTGACCGTTTAAGTTCCAGAGCGATCGCCTCCTGCAGCGATTCGACTCCATCAGCGATGACATGAACGAGCGATCCATACAGCTCCACCGATTCGAGGGGCAACCGCCCATCAGCTTTTGCAGCGCGCAATATCTTCACGGCCCTTGCGCTGTCAGATGGGGCTATTTCGAGCACCTGGCCATGCATACCTTGATTTCGCATTTCGTTCGGCGAGCCGCTGGCGATGATCTTTCCCCTTTGTATGAGGGCCAATCGATGGCAGTGTTCGGCTTCGTCCATGTAATGGGTCGTGACGAAAACCGTCACACCATCAGCGACAAGCTGATAAAGCAGTTCCCAGAATTCCCGTCTCGAAAGCGGGTCAACACCGGCAGTGGGCTCATCGAGGAAAAGCACCTCCGGTTCGTGCAGGATGGCTGCGCCGAGTGCTAAGCGCTGGCGCCACCCGCCGGACAACTCGTGCGTGCGTACATTCTCCCGACCCTCGAGTCCGGCCATCTGTAGTGCCCGGTCGATCCGCTGTTTCAAACCCTTGTTGCTCAGGCCATAAGCCGTACCGTAGAAACGAAGGTTCTGCAGGACCGTCAGGTCGTTATAGAGACTGAAGCTCTGCGACATGTAGCCCACGCGACCGCGAATCGCCTCGGGCTGCTCTAGTACGGGTATGCTGAGGACCTCAACATTTCCACTCGTAGGTGTGAGTAAACCGAGCATCATACGTATCGTCGTCGTTTTACCGGATCCATTCGGCCCTAGAAAGCCAAAAATCTCGCCCGGATGGACTTTGAAACTGACCTCGTCGACCGCTGTGAACTCGCCGAAGCGTTTGATTAAGTTCTCCGTAACAATCGTGGCTGTCTCAGATGTCATGCTGTCTGTTCTCACCTAACTTAAGGACCGGCGGACGAAGCGCATCGAATAGCCGCCGATGACCAACCCCAGAACGATCAAGGCCAGAACGTTCGGCCAGAGTACTTCCATGCCTGTCCCTTTCAACAAAATCCCACGCACGATCGTCAGAAAGTGGTGAGCCGGGATGATATTGGACACCCACTGAATCACCTGCGGCATCGATTCGACCGGCGCCGCGTAACCCGTAAACATGAAATCGGCCATACCCACCATTAGGACCAGCAGGAATGCCTGGTGCTGTGTCTTGGCAATAACTGAGATCATCAAACCCTTGCTTAATTCGACCAACAGATACACAAATGCCAATACAAGCAATAAGGAGAGTGAACCGCGCACAGGGACACCGAACGCCAAATGTGTGATCCCGAGCATGAGGACGAAATCGAAGAAGGCCACCAAAATCACGGGAATCGCCTTGCCGATGACGATTTCCAGCGTCGAGAAGGGCATGACGAGCAATTGCTCTAACGTGCCGAGTTCTCGCTCTCTGGAGAAGGAGAGCGCAGCAAAAAGAAGAACGGTGAATTCAAGCATCAATCCCATTTCGGCCGGCGTGGTGTAAAGCGCCTCACTTAACGATTCGTTGAACCACACACGTAAACTGGGGATAAACCCCTCAAACTCCTCCGCTTTCAATCCGAGTCGTTGAACGAGTATCTGGTCCCCCATCTCGCGCGTGACCCCCTCGATGGCGCGTAGTGCGGCCGTCGCTGGAATACTCTCCGCTCCGTTCAACAAAACCGCCACGGTTGGACGTCCGGCGGGTGAACTCAATTCTCTCGAGAAATCCGGGGGGATGATCACCGCGGCATTGATCTCTCCCAACCTTAGCGCCTCTTCAATTGTGACAATATCGTACACGTCATCTTCCAAGTTGAAGGTCTCGGTATTCTCCAGGCTGACGACAAACGAACGACTTGCAGCACTGCGGTCGTGATCCAAGACCATTAGGGGAAGATTGGTGATTGGGCGGGAAGTCGCCCATCCAATAAGCAAGAGCTCAAGCGCGCCGCCGAGAACCATGAAGACCGGCAGCCACCAATCAGAGCGCAGATGGATGAACTCCTTAAGCGATAAAGACCATATCTTCCGCCACGTGGCCATCAAATTACCCCAACCTCTTTCTAAAAAATAGTCCGGCGATGGCCAGAAAAATAACCCCTAGTCCGACCAACATCACTCCGTATGGCCAGAGCACGTCCAAGCCCACACCCGTCAGGAAGACGCCCCGGGTGATAATCGCGTAATGCGTCCCCGGCAGCGCCAGCGCCTCCAGCCGCATTACCTCAGGCATCGAAGCTATCGGAAAGAAGATCCCCGTCATGAAGAATCCAGGAAAGAAGATTAAAAGGAATGAGAGAGCTAAAGCCGCAGGTTGGGTTTTCATGAACACGCCAATGATGAGCCCCATGCCCAAGATCGCGAATAAAAAGGCTGCGGAGAGCAGGAAGAAAACGATAAAGCTTCCGTTGAAAGGGATCCTAAACATGAGCATGGCCAGAAACGGAATGATGATCACATTCACCAATCCTACAAGCACATACGGGATCATCTTCCCGAGCAGCAGTTCAGCGCGCCCAATCGGAGTGGCCATTAACTGCTCAAGTGTGCCATGCTCGCGCTCATGGGCGAGGGTCAGGGCAACGGATAGAGCCGGGAATCCCAGCACCATCGAGATCAAGCCCGGGATCATGTCGACTCTGGGCTTTAAGCTGGGGTTATACCAGGCACGAACACGCAGATCGATAGGCTGTAAAATCCCCTGAGATCCTCCGAATGCGCCCATTTGAGACGAGAGAACCTGGTTAAGGAATTCCTCCGCCCGCCACCCGACATGGTCTACTGCAAATGCACCGCTCTGTGGTTCTGTGCCGTCGATGATGATCTGCAGCGGCATGCCGCGCAGGGAGCTAATATCACGCGCGAAATCAGGCGCCAGAATCAGGGCCACCTTGATCTCGCCGCGCATCAGCAGCGTTTCAATCTCTTCCATCGAGCTCACCTGGGCATAGAGATCAAGATCATCACCGGCCATGATTTGTTGAACGAAATCACGAGAAGTCGGACTGCGGTCATAGTCCAGAACTGCGATTGGCACGTGTTGAATGTCCACCGTCAATGCGTAGGCCATCAGCAGCATTAGCGCAGTGGGGGCAAGCAGGACCAACACAAAGGTCGAGCGGTCGCGCAAGATGTGCTGTATCTCTTTACGTACGACAGCCAAAACTCGCCGGATAGACATTTTACGGCTTATCCTGGGCGTCTTCACGCGCCGCCAACCTGCGGATTATGGAGACGAAAGCTTCTTCCATGCGCGGTGGCGCCGGCCGGATTTCCTTAATTCCCACGCCATTCTCCTCCAGAGTTAATTGGATTTCCGGTATTCTCTTTGCCGCGGAGTCGACCACCAAATGGATCGCCTCCCCATAGGATTGCGTCTCGAGAATACCGTGCAGCTCCCCCAGCACGGCTCTCGCAGCTTGCCAGTCGTCAGAACGGACCTGTACGACTTCTCCCTCTAATTGGCTTCTAATTGCCTCCGGGTTGTCGCACACAACCATGCATCCTTCGTACATCAAGCCCACCCGTGAGCAGCGGTCTGCTTCATCCATGTATGGCGTGCTGACGATTACAGTCGTCCCATTGATATAAAGATCAGCGAGAATATCCCAGAACTCGCGCCGCGAGATCGGATCGACACCAGTTGTCGGTTCATCAAGAATGAGGATCTCGGGTTCATGGATCAGTGTGCAAGCCAGCGCCAGCTTCTTCTGCATTCCTCCCGAGAGGTGGCCCGCCCGGCGATCTTTAAAAGGAGAGAGGGCTGCGAACTCTAGCAAGCGCTCACTGCGAAGAATAAATTCGTCCACAGCAACATCATATAGCTCCGAGAAAAACCGCAGGTTCTCCAGGACGGTGAGTTCGCTGTACAGGCTAAACTCCTGGGCCATATAACCGATTTGACGTTTGACCTCCTCCGGCTGTGTGGCGAGGTCAAAACCAGCCAGGCTGCCGCTTCCCGAGGTGATCTTGAGCAGACCCGTCAGGAGCCGGAGCGTCGTCGTCTTGCCTGCGCCATCAGGTCCCACCAGGCCAAAGAGCTCCCCGCGCTTGATTGATAGGTCAAGCGAATCAACCGCCAACGTATCGCCAAACTCGCGGGTCAGTCCCTTTGTCTCAATGATGATTTGGTGGTTTGAGTTCACCGCTGGGATCAACTCCTCGCTTTGCGAATCACCCATAAGACGGCCAGCGCAACCAACGGGGGTTCACCGACAATGCCGATGTATTTCAGGGTCTCGCTGAAGCCCATCGCTGGAATCACATACCAGTCGAGAAGGCCGGTTAAAACCGCAGCGATTACAGCGGCGATATAGTCCCCGCGCACGCCTATCGGACGGTTATCCTTCCAGATCACACCGGCGAGCGCGCCGATGATCAGACCTACCACGACCATTGCCGCAACCAGAATTACGATTTCCATTTCAACGCCTCCTTATTTGGGGTAACAAAAACGGACCTTGCTTCTTGAACAGCGGACTGCAGTTCGAAATGATTGACACCCTCATTCAATACTTCCTGCGGAGACTGCCTTCAGGCGGATTACCGGAACGTATCGCCCAAGCTCACGATATGCTGCTTCTGTGGCTTCTATTCGAAACCCCATTAGGCTCGCGAGCTGCTTTAGGGCCGCAGGATGGCGCCGACCATAATCCAGCATCTCAAGTTCGGCATCCTCCACCGAAAGCCTCTCCGCAATAGCAGGAAAAGACCGGCGTTTAAACTGAACGTTCACGTGGGGGTCCTTCTGAATATTAAGCAGCCAATCGGATTTCTCGCCCCAGCCGGAGGCGACGTAAAAGACGTCTTCTTTCGCATCATTTCGGACCACTTCGAGAACAACATTGCGCTGTTTACTTGTTACACGCCCAATGTGTGTGAGCATGAGGAATCTTCCACCGAAAATCCATCCAAGCCCAACTCGGTAGAACCCGATCGGCGCTCGCGCAAAAATCCGCATCAACCCACCTGGTAGTTTTGGATCGGCAACTTTCTCAATCATGGCTCACCTCAACGCAATAGCTTTTTCAGGGCATTGTAAGACGCAGGCACCGCAGGCAATGCAGCGCTCGCCATGGTGAAAGACTACACAACGAGCGTCATAATCCGGGGTCCAACAACCCACCGGACAAACCTCATAACACTGCCAGAGACCCTTACAACGCTCGGGAGCGAAATGGATTTCCAGGCTCCGGAGCTTGCGAGCCAAATACCAATGCTCTGCCAGCAGGGAACCCAAATTTGGTCCTTCAGACAATCGCTACCTCCAGCCCATAACATTCGGGATCAACCAATAAGCCAGGCCGAGAAGAGCCCCGATCACCGCTTCCCAGCCCCAATTCGCCTGTTCCCCCCTCATGAGCGGAGACATCCCTTGCAGCTCCGCGGCGATAAATACGGAAAGGGCGGTCAGACCAATAGAACGCGCGAACAGAATATCAATAGCTGCTGGATCCCAGAGTGTCGAATAAACGAGCATTCCCGCCAGTGCGATCATCGCCAGCGGCAGACTCTTCGCTAGACCATCCCGCCCTGGCAGCCAGGGAAGGACTACGGCATAGAACGCCGATAGCGCGGCCATGGCGAAGAACGTCGGCCAGAACATGGTCCGCCAGAAGATCGCAATCGGGATCAAGATCATCAAGGCGTAAAAACCCAACGTAACCGCGGTCATCTCCAACCGGTCGCGTAGTGGAAATTGCACCCAGCGCATGTCGTCGGTTTTTTTTCGGCCGCGGGCGAGGTAGTCGGGGATGTCATCAGCACGCGCAGGTCCCCAGTGCACGCCCCAGCCGGTTTGCTCACGTATACGCCAGCCTTCAACTCCGTTGGCACACAGCTGCGGTAGGATCAACGCGTGGTGCTGGAGATACTCGCTCAATCCGCTGATATGCAGCGCCCCGATGATCTTGTCCGCCGTAAGAAAACCTCCACCAGCGGCGCACCATACGTTGATGCCGCCCGAATCCACCACCAGGATCCAGATATTGAGTTCACCCTCGATTGCGCGAACCAGCCGCCGGACGGTGAGTTCGAAATTTCCAGTGACAAGCAGGGGCGATTCTCGACCGGGTTCCCCAACTGCATAGACACCGGGTTTCACCTGCGGATAAGGTGGGATGATCCGGAACAGGGATGTCCACAAATCGATCAGAACTGTCCGCAGAGTCCGTGCGCCGGTCAATCGACCGCGGAACATCTCGGGCGTGTGTTCGGACTCCTCCTGATCCCCGGGTATGGCCAGGTAGAGGCGCAAACTGCCAGCCAGCTCAGTCGAGAGCACATCCCAGTCGAAACCAGAATGGGATAAGACGCCTTCGAAGTCCACCAGTGGGTGGGTCGTAGTGCGGGTGAGCAGCCAGGTGAGGAACTGCAGCGGAGCGCGCACGATTGTAAAGAGAAGCCGGGCTCCCATCGATGCAGGTCTCACTTCATCGAGCACAACGAGCCTCCCATCGGCAGCGAGTAATTTTCGAGCCGCCTTCAGAATATAACGCCGCCCCCGTTCGGTCATCTCGCTTAGTGCCAGGCTGCTGACAATCAGATCGAACGATTGAGGGATAAAGAGCTCATCGATCATGACAGCATCTAGGCGCTGGAGATCGACGTATTCTTTAACATTCTCCTCTTCGATTCGCTTAGCCGCTTCGGCGAGCATCCCGGGGCTGATGTCGATCGCCGACACCTTAGCTCCGGCTTTCGCCATCGCCACCGTCAGGGCGCCGGTCCCGCAGCCAATCTCCAGAACTCGCGTCCCCCTCTGAATGAGGTCTTCAACGATCCTTTGCTGCATCGCTTCGAGACGGCCGAGTGTGAGCAGGCGGATGCCGCGGTCGTAATCGGCCGGACGCCTCTCGAGCCACTTCATAAAGACCGTCGCCATCAGCTCTTCTCCACCGTTAATCCTGCAAGTATGGTTTCTATGGGCGCATAGCCCATACGATCCCAATCCACGAGCTCCCGTTCGATGAACCAAAGCATGGCCATACCTTCATACATGGCGATCACAGAGATTGCAGTGCCTACGGGGTCGCAGGGTTGAAATTCACCGCTTTCTATGCCCTGTTGTATGATCTCGGCGAAGATAGCGGTGTAGCGCTTGAAGTAGCCGACCAGGGCCTCTCGTATGGCTTTGCTCCGCGCAGCTAAGGCGACAAACTCATAGGCCAGGGGAAGCATTTTTTCAACGCTCTTGTATTCCTGCACGGCAGAAGCGATCAAGGTTCTCATTCGCTCGCTCGACGAACCCTGTATATGGACCAACTCTTCCGCATCGCGCATTTCATTGATGAAGACTCTGTCAAGTAAAGCTCGAATAATGGCGTCTTTACTTTTGAAATACCAGTAGAGGGAGCCTTTGGAAAGGCCCGACTCATGGACGATGTCATCCATGCGCGCTTTATCAAGCCCACGCTTGGTGAAGACCTTCTCGGCCGCATCGAGTATTTGCTTTTTTCGTTCCTGCTTGAGATCGGTTTTTGTACTCATTCTAGACTGACCAGTCGGTCTACTCCAATATATACGAATGAATCCACTGAGTCAAACAGGATAAAGCAGAGCTACTATGCTATAATCCGCCGCATGTCTAAAAAAGAGAAGACATCACAACCCGAACATCCCGTCGTGATCGAAGACGTTGGCGGATTCAAGTTCTCACGCCGGAATATGTATAGCGCCCTGCTTCCGGTCGCCTTTGTTACCGGTTTGGCCGTTGGGTTTCTTTTTTGGGGCCGCGACGCTGTCCCGCCAATCAACCCATCTGCTCCTGATGCAGTTGTTGAGGAAATAGCTCCTGGAACCCCCGAACAACCCACGCGTTTTGATGTTAGCACGGACGACGATCCATCGCTCGGTCCGGTAGACGCGCCAATCACGATCGTCGAGTTCAGCGATTACCGCTGCCCTTACTGCAGCCAATTCCATGTGGAGACGTTTGATGCTCTGATGGCGCAGTACCCGGGCCAAATCCACTTTGTGTACCGCGACTTCCCGGTCGTCGGCGGCTTCGAAGCCGCATTAGCGGCGGAATGCGCTAACGAACAAGGCGCTTACTGGGAGTTCCACGACTTACTTTTCTCACGTGAATACCCGGATTTAAACCGCGACGCGTTCGCAGCCTATGCCGAGAAGCTCGATCTTGACGTCGAAGATTTGCTCACCTGTGTGGAAGAGGAACGCTACGGCGAAGAGGTTGAGGCGGATGCACGTTACGCCTCAAGTCTTGGAATCACCGGAACGCCAACTTTCTTCATCAATGGGATTCCGATGGTCGGGGCGCAGCCGCTTGAGGCTTTTATTCAAATCATCGAGTATGAACTCGGAGAGTATTAACGGGCTTATTCTTCCCCTCTCTGCCCAGTATCCAATTCAGATAGAAAATCGAGCAGCGTTCGGTTAAATTCCTCAGCCGCGTCGATTGGCGTGGCATGGCCGGAAGCGGGGATCACGACCAGGCGCGCACCGGGGATTTGGTCGGCCAGCTCCTTTTTGGCTTCCATCGATACTGTTGTATCAAGTTCACCGGCGATGACGAGCGTCGAGCTATTGATTTCGCTTAGACGATCACAAATGTCAAAACGGGTGGCTGCCCATATCGCCCGCAAATATGCGCTGCGCGGGTTCGAGGCAATACGCTCGGCGGCAGCCTGGCGCAGAAGCTCCTGGTCCGGCTTAGGGAAAAGCCCCGCCGCAACCCATTCCCCCACTCGGTCCATCCGACCGAGCGCCACAAACGTAAGCCTTACCAATTTCCGGAAAAACCCGCTTGATCCTGAGCGCAATCGTGCAAACGTATTGACCAAGGTCAACGAGCTGACAACTTCCGGGTGGGCGAGCGCTAACTGCATCGCCACCGCCCCACCAAGCGACAATCCCACCACATGCACCGGCGATTCAGACCGCTCTCTCACCACGGATGCGACCTGAAACGCCATATCCTCGATTGTCGGCCAGCCCTCTGGCTGGCTGGACCGACCATGCCCGGGCATGTCGAGCGTCAGAAGCCAATAACGCTCATTGACTGTCGGGATCTGGAGCCCCCAATCCTCACCACATGAACCCAACCCATGCAGGAATAGAATACCTGGGCCTTCGTGGTCTGATGGGTTGTGATATTCATAATAGATTTGACTGTTTTCTACCCTGTGAAAAGCCATTGCTCTAGTTCACTTCCGCAGACTTTGGCAGGATGCCATGTGCTGCCGTGTTTGCATCTTCACTTGATCAGCGATTATCAACCTCAGGGCTGTGCCACTTCGATCACCACCATGCGATGGTCAGAAGCGAGGGAGTCGGAGACCCAGGTCTTTACGGGCACCAACCCGCGAACCCATACATAATCGATGCGCGATTCAGGTTCGATTGCCGGACTTGTGAACGGGGCGGGATCGATCCCGAGCAAGGCAAAGGGATCCGCGAAGCCCTCATCTCTGATCATGGCGACCTCCGGCTCGTCCGAACGCGCATTGAAATCACCCCCAAAACTAGCGGGGGAACGGTCCCCGATGAATGCCAGCGCCTGCTCGATCTGACGCATCGTATCCTCATCGGAAAGACCCAACCAGATGCCGTACGCATGCAGGTCCTCGCCATTCCAATTTAGCGCGGCGTGTACCACGCCCGTTGCTTCCTGCAAACTGGCCACGAGTGTGGAAGTTTCCGGCGCACGAGGACCCTTATAAAGCAGCGCTATGCCGGTCAGATGCTCGACCGTCGGTAGATAGACAATATTCATCCCCAGCCTTCGAGAGAGGAAGTAGGCGTTATCCGCACAGTAGCTCGTCATGCGTCCCGTGTCGACTTCTTGCAGCGCGATAACATCCACGCCTTCTACCTCGATCGTTTGGGCGATATCTTCCAGCGTGGTGTGCCAACCATCATCGTATCCATAATGGATGTTGTAAGTTGCCAGCCGCACCCTATCCTCTGGCAGCGGTTTTTTCGCCTGCGGCCATACAGATACGCCCACGATCACCACAGCGAGGACAAGGGACACCCACGACCAGCCCGATCCACGCTTGAGATCTTGCAGTTCTTCTGTATCTCTACGTTTCCACAAGAAACCCCAGGCGAGAAATATGGAGGCTGCAAGATATACGGCCCAGCCCATTCCTTTCATCTGCGGCAGCGTATAAGGGTATGTAAAGGCAAAAGCGTTGAGGAAATCGAGAAGCAAGAGCAGCAGGCCGCCCAGAGCCACCGGCCAACCCGGCGATCGTGCTGGTAAGGTGTTCTCGCCCAAGAGCAAAACGAGCGAAAATACAGCCGCTGCCTGAGCCAGCAACATGGCGACTGCAGCCACCGCGCCGCTCATGAAATAGCCGAGCAGCAGGCCGCCAATGAGGAACACTCCGATGGCGATGCCCCCGCCCGGTTTTGTCAACCGAACTCTGCTGAAGTCACCTATGCGGGGAAGAAGCGGGAGAAAAGTGGTCGCCAAAAGCAGGACCGCGATCCACGCATAGGAGGTGTTCGACCACCGGGAGATGCCATTTGGGAGAGATAGGAGCGACGTTTCAAGAAAGAAGAAAGCCCCCAAACTTAGACCGCCCGCCCAGGATAGACCTCTCAACGGAGGCTCGGGCCCCCGGTCATTTTGTGTCAACCACAGTGAGATAACGATCGTCAGCACCGACCACAGCGCCACCGGGAGGAGTGAGGCATTCTGCAGACTGATGTCGAATGTGTCGCCGACGATGCGCAGGATCATCTCCAGGATCACCGCCCAAAGGATTGGTAACCAGATAATTGGTCGTTTTTGCGAGAGCCAGAGCGCCAGGTAGGATCCCCCAGCAGCGATCACGATTAGCGCGCCCCAATAGCGAACCAATGGGTCGTTGATCGAGAGCGCAACTCGCGCCAGCGCCGTCAATGATGCCAACCCCGCCATTCTGCGCGCCGAAGGTTTTCTGGCCAGGATTCCGGGCGCAAGCAAAGCCCCCACGACGAGCAAATTACTCACCACAAGCCAGGCGTTCATAGGACCCTCGAAAACCTGATCGTAGATGAAACCGAACATCGTTGAGAAGATCACCCTCAGCGCTTGGATAAAGAAAACAACGACCCAGGATGCGATCATCATCTGCAAGTTCATGTGGTTACCCTCCCTTGGCTGTTCCCGCTATATTCATGATTTATTACCTGTAAGCCCGACTGATTATTTCCAGGTTCGAAGGCTCAATTAGGGCATCTCGAATTGCACCGACTCCATCATCTCATCCAGAGCGGTTAGTTCCGGGAAGAAACTCCCGGAGGTTTCGAGATTTAGTTGGCTTTCAACTTCAAGGATATAGGCTTCAAAGGTGTTGATGAATGTCTCGTATTCATCGCCAATGAAGCTTTCGCCCTCCGCCGGCAGACTGGGATGGGTGACGGGCAGGATTGCCGAAATGATCCAGCTGCCATCGTCGGTCAGACCTTGAAACGCGTAGAAAATGTCCTGATTGTTGATCGGCCAGGCAGCCTGCCCGTATTGGCTCACGAAGCGCACGCCAGATCCGCCCTCAAACGCGAGGTAATCCACCTGCACGGTGATCAATTGCCCTGCGTTGAAGATCGGCAGCACCAAAGGTACATTTTCGGGATTTTTTGGTTTCAGCGCGAGGAAAGCATCCAGCTCTGCCACCATCTCCTCTCCAGACGGATTGACTTCAAGGAATTCCGCTACAGGGTAGATGGCAATATGCGCTTTATGAAAAGTGTCGTTGAGAGGGTAATCATAGAAGGTGAAATCGTCATGCTCCGGGACCGCCCACCATTCCATCTCGACTTCGTCGGGGAGAACAGATGGGTGCGCGCCGTAATCCTCACCATCCGGGTAGAAGAAGCACAACACATTGAAACATACATCCGGCTCGACGGCAGCGGTGGGTTCTGGCGTGGCCGACAACTCGAGCAGATCTTGCTCCAGATCTCCTATCTCAGGAAGTTCAACCATTACCGTTGCCAGCGCTTCAATATCGGTGATATCAATACCCTGTATCAGAGAGCTCACAAAAGGAAAACCGACGGCCAGAACCACGCAGAGCATAATCACGATCAGACCCGCACACCCTACTCCGATCCACAGGCAGGTGCGGCCTGTACTTCGCCCTGACGTCTCTGCTGGTTGAGCAGGGTACTCGTCAATTGCCTGTTCCGATGCAGCATCTTGAACGAGTTGGGCTTCCGCCGCGGCACCGTTCGCTGTCGCTTGAACTGGTTTCGGCGCGCCGCATTGCCCGCAATAACTGCTCTCTTCAGGGATATCTGCCCCACAACGTTTACATTGCATAACTCGCCTCCTCCCCCTGCATTACGGCCCGAATTGAGTGATTCTATATCTGGTTAATTAATCCCTTACCAGGAAATGGTCTATTGCGCCGGCCGCCAGGCGGCGTCGAAATCCAGCGCCGGGTCGGTTGTCAATTCCTGATAGTCTGTGCAGGTCACACGCATGATGGCGATGTTGTGATTTGCGCCATCTGGCCAGGTCTCGAAGGAGATCCATTGACCATCTGGCGACCACGCCGGCTCGCCCATCGGCTGGAGTGAGAGCCCTCCCTCCTGACAGACCTGGATCTCGCGCACACCGCCATCGGCGACGGGTGCAGCGATCAGCCGCGGGATATTACCGACTACTTTCTCGAAGAGAATCGTGGCGCCGTCGGGAGACCAATCTGGTCGGGCAATATTTTTTCCATCGCTGTGCGTATATCTTGTCTCTTCCCCGCCATCATCGGGGACAAGCCAAATCTCTTCCTGCCCCCCTCGCCCGGTGAGAATGGCGATCTGAGAGCCATCGGGTGCCCAGCTCGAAGACCAATTGAAAGCAAGGTCGTCGTTGACGTTCCGCAATCCTTTCCCATCAACGCCGATCGTGAAGATCTGCGGACGGTTGGTCCGCCAGGAGGTGAAAGATAGTCGAAGGCCATCATGCGACCAGTCCGGGTCGTAGTCGCCTCCTCCCAGCGTGGAAACAAGCAGGCTCGGCGCAGAAGGGACACCCTGTGCATCCACATCCATGATGAAAACCGAAGAGCCCTGATATTCCTCGCTATTCGCAGTGCACGGGGAGGTGTACGCCAGCCGCCTCCCATCCGGCGACCAGGCAGGCTGACAAGCCCCCGCGGCGAGATCCGTGATCTGCCGCTCGTCGCTGCCGTCGACGCTAATTAAGTAGATCTGCGGCCGTCCCCCGCGGTTGGAGGCGAAGGCGATTTGACTCGCGCCGCCCAGGGAAACCTCCGATGGGACGGGGGTCGATGTCGGCTCTGGAGTTGGAAGCTCGGAAACCTCCATAGTCGGTGTAAGCGTCGGCGGGATAAGCGGGGTGAAGGTCGCCGTTGGAACGATTATTGCCGTCGGATCGATAATCGATGTAGATTGAGCTTCATTTGGACCCGGAATGCCAACAATGCTCTCAGGTTCATCTTCACTGAAGAACCCTAAAGCGAGGAGCGTTGCTCCGACCGCAATCGCCAGTACTGCAAAACCCCCTACCACGATGGCGATCCATTTCCAGGGGATTCCCTTTGGCGCCTGGCTTGCAGGCGCCGGCGGCGGGGAAACTGGCGGTGGACCCGGCGGCACTGCAGCCGGAGGGGGCACCTCTGGCAAGACGCTTGCCCGGCGTGTTGGCTCAGGGCCTGGTGGACCATCGATCTCGTGAGCAATCTCAGCTTGTTCATCGACTTCTACACGTGGACTCTCCTCCCCTGATCGCTGCGCGCCGCACTCTCCACAATATTTTTCTTCTGCACGAAACTCCGCACCGCATTGCGCACACTGTAATACACCACCCTCAGACACCAACATCCCGGGCGTCGCCATCACCGTCACCAGGGCATCCTCATCAGCCATCGCCGTAGGCGCAGATTCTATGCCGGGTTTTTGATGAAAGCGGAAACTGGTTTCGCCGATAGTGATCGTGTCGCCATTCTTGAGATCCGTGGATTGGACGATCTTTCCATTCACAATAGTACCCGCCATGCTGCCGAGATCTTCAATCGCGTAGCATGCTTCGGATAATCGGATCACTGCATGTTTGCGCGACACCCTGGGATCCAGAATCTGTATTTTCGATTCCTCACCACGCCCGACTATTGTTTCCTCTTCTAATAGATAGAACTCGCGGTCAACCAGTTCGCCGGTGGTACCCTCGAGCCAGGCGTCACCTTCCTGTGCCATGATTAATCTCCGTTTCAAACAACCATCTGTGTTGACTGGCTATCTTTTCTAAACCGACTTGTAAATTCGTCATCGCATCCTAGTCAGTTCGGATGAATGAGAATTAATATCCGTGAGTTGAAAGTACGAATATTTTCGATCTCTAACAGCTTCGCCGGGTTAAACTAAACAGACAGCCAGGAGGTCTGGCTGTCTGTTTAAAATCTATTCCATCCGCGATTTAGACTTCCCGCGAAGACTCGCCCCCGGAAGGTGGGTGTAAAACCACCCAATCATAGAGATTTCCAAGCCTCGACCATTGTCCCCTACTCCTCGGGACGCATAATAAAATCAGCCGTTCAGCCCAACCGTTAGTCTCCAGTGAATATTACATCTCTGGGGAGGGTGATAAATATAGCAGAATTTCTCTGGATTTGATTCTGCCCTGTTAGCACCTCACCAGATCAGTCTGCCCTTTTTGATCGCCACTAATCTACCCAAAGCACCAACAACGCCTGGGCAATTTACATGAGAAAGGCTGGTCGAACTACTGATAGAAATCATTTAATTCACTCGCTGGAAGCGTGATCAAGCCCTCATCACGTTCACCGACTTGACTTACACGATCTGTATGGATGCCGGTGAGATATGCCGTAAAAGCCGCCATCATCGCGTCAAGGGCATCAAAGGTATGAAGCCGATCAAGAGGCAAGTGACCACTGAGAAGATTGTGCCGGGTAATTTCTTCCAACGCGTACATGGGGTTGGCGATATCGAGACCCTCGAGATAGAGAACAAGCTGCCGCTGGAGCCTCCCCTCCAGTGTTCGCTTCAGGAAAGGTCGTCTCTCCAGCAGAATTGTGAACCCTGAATGCGCCCGCGCTTCAATAATCGCCCGCTCGTCGGATTTCTCATCGAGAATATTCTTGCGGAAGCCGATCTTCTCTAGCCGGCGGAATAACTCAAAGCCGGTTCGAGCCCAAGCCTTGGCGTCTTCTTCTCTCTCGGGCGTGTTATACAGGCGAATATTTCGCCTGCGTAGTTCATACTCACAAACTCGCCACTTCGCCCAGGTCTTCCCCTCGGGGCGCAGGTTATATCGCCGGCGGGTATCCGCCTGCGACATCAACCCTCGGCTCGTTCCCTGCGGCGCATCCACAGCAACCACAGCCGACTCCAACGAGGCCACAAATGCCAACACAGACTCGAGATCTCCCTGATCCAATGCGATCAGATGGAGATCGCGATCCAGAGCCGCATATTGGATGGGTTGTTTGCCCGCTGTTGGGTCGATTCCTACGAAGACAGCATCAGTGAAAAGCATGTGCTTCCCTTCCCCTCGGGTCTATCCCGATCGATAGACCTTCAACTCGATCGCACAATCTTCGCGTGCTCTTGAAAGGCTTTCCACGCGTCACGATCTGTGTGATAGGGCGCGAGCCACGGTTTTTCTGCCGCCTCGCGCAACACCCGCGACAACCTGCGACCTGCATAAAGACTATAGGCCACATATGCCCAACGCGTACGATGACGCCCCTTAGCGCTGTGTAACAGAACCTTCTCGCCTGCATCCAGCGCGGTTTGAATGAACTCCGCAGCCGACCGACGATCATCCATTCCCGCTAGTTTTTCATCTTCGACATCTAGCCAAAGGAAGCGCCGGGGTGGTGGACCTAGAAATTGTTCCGGGCTCCCGCTCGAGAGATGCAAGATGGCGCTAATGCCGGTTGAATCGGCAAAATCGGCCCAAGCAGCGGGGATGTGTTGACCCCCTGCAGCGTATATACTCTCCTCTACCCAGGTCAAGAGGATTTACCCTTTTCCTCGAAGAAGTCGTTTCGACATTCTGATCGCTGGTTCCATGTGCAGTATACAACGCCCTTTTGACGACGGCGAATGAGGAGACTATACTTCCAAAAGAATACCCACACTCCTTGAGGAGTCCTACATCATGGCAAAGAAGAAAGGCAAGAAAGCAACCAAGTCCTCCAGTACATTTAAGTTGACCTATTCGACGATGTACAACCCGCCCGAAACGCTGCATCAAAGGTATGAGCAGGCGTTAAAAAAGGTCAAGAATAATCTGGGGCAAGACCATCCCATGATAATCAATGGTATGGAAGTGCGCACCCGGGATAAGTTCGAAGATCGGTCACCCATCAATCAAGATTGGCTGCTCGGTACTTTCCAAAAAGGTGGCGCCAGCCACGCTAGGAAAGCGCTCTCCGCAGCTCATAAAGCATTCCCCGATTGGTCCAGGAGATCATGGAAATCGCGCCTCCAATTATTGAGAAAAGCGGCGAAACAGATCGATAAACGCGTTTATGAAATAGCTGCGGTCATCTCCATCGAAGTGGGCAAAAATCGCATGGAAGCGCTGGGTGACATCGCCGAAGCGGCGGATCTCATCCGCTACGCGTGCGACCAAATGGAGGCCAATGATGGCTTCAAAGTCAAGATGGGCACAGACCCATTAAAGGGATTCAAGCCTTCAAATACTTCTCTTCTTCGTCCCTATGGAGTTTGGGTTGTAATTAGTCCCTTCAATTTCCCGGCGGCGCTCACCGGCGGTCCTGTCGGCGCCGCGCTTGTTGCCGGCAACACTGTGGTTATGAAACCCGCCACAGACACCCCCTGGACGGTCCGCTTACTGGCCGAATGTTTCCGCGATGCCGGCATCCCGGATGGGGTTCTGAATTACGTGACTGGTCCCGGCTCAACACTTGGCCAGGCCCTCATCGATGACCCGATTGTGGATGGCATCACCTTCACAGGTTCGTTCGACATCGGAATGAAAATCTTCCGATTGTCAGCCAATGGCCAATACCCGCGGCCGACGATCCTCGAAATGGGCGGCAAGAATCCTTCGATCGTTTCTAAAAACGCCGATATAGAGCGTGCCGCCGCCGGGATCGTGCGCTCGTCCTTTGGTTTACAAGGCCAGAAATGCTCAGCCAACTCCCGCGTCTATGTCGAGCGACAGGTCTACAAACAGTTGATTGACCGATTGGCTGAGATTACGCGGAAAATCGCCGTCGGCGATCCGACAGAGCGAACGGTTTTCATGGGTCCTGTGATCAACAAAGGTGTCTATAAAGATTTTAAGAAATTCACGAATGAACTTTCAAAAGTAGGTAATTTCCTCACTGGCGGTAAAGTTATCACCGAAGGTTCGTTTGCCAATGGCTTCTTCTGCGAACCGACGATCGTCACTGGTGTGCCACACAGCCATCGGCTTTGGAAACATGAGATGTTTTTACCGATCACGATGGTCCACCCGGTCAGCAATCTCGCCCAAGCGATGAAGCTGGCAAATGACAGCCAGTATGGTCTCACTGCCGGTTTTTACGGCGCGGAAGACGAAGTCGCCTGGTTCTTCGAGAATATCGAGGCCGGGGTGACCTACGCCAATCGGCCGCAGGGCGCGACCACCGGCGCTTGGCCCGGGTTCCAACCCTTTGGCGGATGGAAAGGATCGGGCTCCTCCGGGAAGAACGCCGGCGGTCATTATTACTTGCCGTTATACATGCATGAGCAAATCCATACCCATATCCGCTGAGCCACAGGCATCATAGCCTCCTCCTCCTACATCAGGCGAGGGAGGTACAATTGTTGATCATGGCCTCTCGATTCGGTTCCGCATTGATCCTCATTGGTCTGATTTCCCTTGTGGTGTTCATCCTCACTCTCCAGATCCATCAACCGAACACCCTCGCTTTACTGCTCGGCGCATCCCTGGCTGGTTTGGGCCTGATCATCCGTCGCAGCGTGGCGCGGAATGCGCAGCGCCGAACCGCTCGTTTTCACACATTACGGCGTCTTCGCGGCGACACGCATGAAGTCAAGAATCCCGATGATTAGATTTTAGACAATCGATCCATTATCTCGGCTCAATTCCGCTGTTCTGGAATATTCGCGCAACCATACACATAAAGGAGAGAGACCTATGGCAGACATCATTGACTATACGATTTACGGAGATGACATGCAGCTCGTCGAAGTCGGGCTCGACCAGGGAGAAGGCGTTCGGGCCGAGGCCGGCACACTCACCTACATGGAAGCTGGGATCGAAATGCAGACATCGACTGGGGGGGGCGTCTTCAAGGGTTTCAAGCGTGCGATCACCGGTGAAAGCTTCTTCATCACGACCTTTCTGAACAACGCAAGCGGCAAAGCATTGGTCGCTTTCGCCGCTCCATACCCGGGCAAGATCATTCCTATCAGCTTAAATGATTTCGGCGGGCGCATTATTTGCCAGAAGGATTCGTTCCTTTGCGCAGCGCAAGGCATCGAGATCGAGATTGCTTTCACGAAACGGCTAGGCGCAGGGGTTTTTGGTGGTGAGGGCTTCATCCTGCAGCGGCTCGAAGGGGATGGTATGGCTTTTGTACATGCTGGTGGGACGATCGTGGAGAAGGACCTCGCCGCGGGTGAGACTCTTCGAGTGGATACGGGCTGCTTGGTCGCCTTCAACGACAGCATCGATTATGATATCAAATTCATCGGTGGTTTCACCAACGCGTTGTTTGGGGGTGAAGGCCTGTTCCTGGCTACCTTAACCGGACCCGGGAAGGTTTATCTGCAGAGCCTGCCCTTCTCCAGATTGGCAGATCGCGTGCTCGCTTCTGCTAGATTCCAGAAGACTGGACAAAAGAAGGGTGTAGCGGGAATTGGCGGCGAAATCCTTGGGGACCTGATCAGCGGCAGATAAAAAGCCCGATCGAGGCACTTTACAACATTTGCACTCTGTCCTGGTGCTCACATTCCAGAATCCGGCAAGGGAGTTTGTTTTATTGGAGCATGGTAAAAAATCAAAATAAATTCGAGGTGTGCTACATCTCCGTTGACGTTGAGACGGCCGGTCCCCATCCTAACCGTTTCGCGCTGTTATCCATCGGAGCATGCATGGTCTACGATCTCGACCGAGCTTTGTACCTCGAACTTCAACCCGATCGCCCAGCTTATGATCCATCGGCTCTCGAAATCAGCGGATTATCACTCGAGGCTCTTGATGAAGATGGGATTCCGGCGGAGGAAGCCATACGGCAGTTCGATGAATGGCTGAGCGAGAACACGCCGGTGGGCCAAAAACCGGTGTTTGTTGCCTTTAACGCCGCGTTTGATTGGATGTTCATCCACGACTATTTTCACAGGTATCTAGGACGCAATCCATTCGGGCACAGCGCGCTGGATATCAAGGCACTTTATATGGGCGCGACTGGCGCACAATGGGCAGAAACGAGTCATAATGCGATCTCCCGGCACTTACAATTCCCCACTCACTTGGAACACCATGCTTTACAAGATGCACGCGACCAGGCGATGATATTCCGGAAGATCCTCGAATTGAGGAAATGAACGTACAGATGCTGGTGGCAGGTCAACCTGATTGAGTTGGGATGATGTCATTCTGATGGGCGGCAGCAAGCCAACTCGATCAAACTGGGAGACTGTCATTCTTGTTACTGTATGCTGGACAAGAAGAGACCGATTAGGTAAAAGAGAGTAAATAGCAACAACCATCTCTCTTAACCCATCGGTCTCTGGCTTGGGAATAACGACCTTGTCATTCTTGCGC
>Ga0255055_10000026_pt1 | contig 100780 bp, 102 predicted proteins | sample JV7_2_27_MG_FD_188633 | JGI IMG/M metagenome (GOLD analysis project Ga0255055, IMG submission 188633) | Seawater microbial communities from Jervis Inlet, British Columbia, Canada - JV7_2_27 | ecosystem: Environmental > Aquatic > Marine > Inlet | place: Canada: British Columbia | collected... | reverse complement strand
CTCACACAGCAGGACCTCGACTTCGCCGCCCACCAACTCAACGGGAGGCCTCGACAAACCCTCGGATGGATGACACCATCACAGAAGCTCGCCGAAGCGTTGCAATGACCCCCTGAGACCGCAGCACATATGCGCTACCTGGAGTTCCCCCTGTGAGCCGGACACCCCGACAATGGGCGATGAGTCGCTCGGAGGGGAGTCCAGTTGGAGAAGCAGGAGAAGTCGGCGAAGAGGCCGAGACGGGAGTTCAGCGACGAGTTCAAACGCGACGCGGTGGAGATCGTCCGTAGCTCCGACAGGTCGATCGCGGAGGTTGCCCGCGAGTTGGGGATCTACGACTCGACGCTGGGGAATTGGGTCAAACAGGACGAGATCGATCGTGGCGTGCGCGACGGTGTGTCGACGAGCGAGCGGGAAGAGGTCGCGGAGTTGCGGCGGGAGAACGCCCGGCTGCGGATGGAGCGTGAACTCTTAAAGCGAGCTGTGGCCTTCTGGGTGCGGGAGTCGAACGAGTGATGCTCTACCGCTTTGTCGACGAACAGAAGGCCGAAGGATTCCCCATAGAGCGTATCTGTCAGGTTGCCGGCGTGTCGACGTCGGCTTACTACGACTGGAAGAAACACCGTGACGGGGTCGTCACCGCCAGCATGTTTCGTGAACGCCTGTTGGTGAACGAGATCCGACAGATCCACAACGACTCGGGTGGCACCTACGGGTCGCCTCGCGTCACCGCCGAGCTACACGATCGGGGTCCGGTGGTGAACCACAAACGGGTCGAGCGTCTGATGCGGGTCTACGACATTGTCGGCCATACACCCAAGAAGCGGACCGTGACGCTTCGGCGTCAGCCGGAAGTAGTACCCCGACACTGCCTCGGAGCGGTCTCCCTCCCAGAACCACAGGTCGAGGTGGTCCTTGTACGGTCGCTTGTCGGCAGACACCTCGCGTGAGTACAAGGGTCTCGGTGGCAGTCGGGTGGGACGGCCAGGCCAACGCGATCGCCGAGACGGCGGCTGCGGACTCGCAGGCGGTGGGCGCATGAGACGCTCTCCCGACTTCGAGATCCCCTGCGGCTACCGACTGCTGGAGCAGTGGAAGCCCTCGTACGTGGATGAGTTCTGGGGCTGGTGCGGCACGGCCGAGGTTGAAGCCTCATGGACGTGTCCCCCTTGCCTCCGAGGTGAGGTTCACGGATGGCACCACACCTTCGGAATGCCGCCCAACTCCGAAGATCACTGGAAGTGGGAGCGAGACGGCGCGTCCTTCCCTATCCCTTAACGCCAGGTGTTGGCGCGCCGATGAGACTCAACTATGAGCGACTATGACCTTGTTTCGGGTCTGGTTGATGCCAGCGTTTACATCATCGCGATGGTCGTCGGCGTGGGGCTGTTCTTCCTCGGTCGAAAACGCGGCCAACGACCAGGCGGCGCATTCCTCACGCTTCTTGGCATCGTGCTCTTCGTGCTCTTCGCTATACCGGTGGGTGCTGCTGTCGGCCAGGCGATGAGCAGCGACTCGCAGAGCGCATCTCCCTCGACGACGGTGGCCGCGTCCCCCACCATCTCGACCTGGGTGCCTGGTACATCTGCTCCCACGACCGCGGCAACGACGACAACGACGGTGCCCTCCAAGTACTACGTACCTGATTATCCGATTCGCACCATTTGGGCCGAAGATGCCATCGAGTATGCAGAATCCCAGGATTGGGTCATAGACGACAAGGACGCTGCTACCAGCTGGCTTGTCCGGAGTTTCTCTTATAGGACGTGTACAAGCCTCACACAATCATCATCAGACAAACTCTTCCAAATCGCGCCGCAGACACCTGAGCAAGCCGAAGCAGACGCCAGGAAATCCTTCACCATGGAGAGATGGGAGGCCTATGGCGAAGTCTGGTTCGACAGCCTCGTCAACGGCCTCTGCATCCGCCCATAGGGCAGCCGCCCATGAACCAGGGATACTTGATCGGCGACGATCATCCGGACCATGTGGCCGAGTATGAGCGGCATGTATTGGAGGAGTAGACCTTGCCCAGCGATCTGGGCGGACCTCGCTGTGCTCAGGGCTGACCTCTCAAGCCGTTCGGAAGCTCCAGGTCTTCCTCAGTACCCGAGCCTGAGGTCCTATTCCTGCGCATCGGCCGCCCGAGCCAACACGCCGGAAGGTTGGGAGAGTCTCCGAGGTCATGCCCTCGGTGCCCCACCCATGATGCGGAGGATGATTGCCCCGACGATGTGGACTGTGAGCCACGCGTCTTGTCTCGATGCCGAGTTGACGTTGTGAGCGTCGCCCATTGTGCTTCGATCGGCGGAGACTCAGTCGATGAGCTTCCTGTCGTGCGCGCTGATGATCCCCTTGCTCCTCGCCGAGTTAGCGAGTGGGCCGAGGGCGTTACCGTCACAGCCGAGAGCGACGAGGGTTTCCTGGAGGGCGGTCCCCGCGTCGGTGATGGCGTCGTCGGGCGTGCCTGTGTGGAGTTCGTCAAGAGCCTCCTGGTAGGCCACCTCAACCCTGGCGAGGTCCTTGCGACCACCGAGCAGCGTGAGGGCAGGAACGACAACGTCCTCATGCATCTCCCTTGACTCCATCGGGATGAAGCGGCCATCAATCAGGTCGAAGCTGAGCCGGTGCTCTCTGAGGATGCTCCGGATCGTGCCGACGAAGACGGGGAGGCGCTCATGAAGTGTCAGGTAATCCTCGTATCCGAGGCCACGACCCCCGCCCGAGGTCGCTGCCGATAAGAGGATCAGGGCTTCGAGGAGCGAGAAGATAACGTCCTCACCGGCATGGAGGCAGGCGTTCATGACGTCTTCGCTCGCATCTGACGTCTGCCTCTTCGAGAGTCGAGGTAGCCCGAGGTCGCTCAGGGTCTTCCTCTGGGCCGCCCCGAGAAGGTCGAACGAGTATTGGCCGGTCATGCCCTGCGCTAGGTCGCTCACGGCGTAACCGAGCTTGAAACGGGCCGTTTCGTCGAGCTTGTTCGTCCAGAAGGACCGGCCCTCGGCTTCGGCCATCTCAATCTTTCGGAGTCGTTTCCGGCGGCCATAGAGCATGACGATCCGATGCTACGGCGTCCACGCGACAGTCTGACTCACTCGACGAGGCGGGAGACCTTGGTGTTGTGTTGCGGATGCTTTGTTCAATGCGTTGGAGTTTGGTCTCGATGGTGCGGCGCCAGGCGAGTTCGACTTGCTCGGCACGCTCCAGTTGATCATGGATCGAGTCGAGTAGTTGGTACACGTCGCCACTCGTCTTGTTGGCGTGTGGGTTGTACACGGCTGGAGTCCTATCCCGCGTCTCGCGACATCACCGGTCCGGCGCGGCTCCCATTATCGCAGCGATCATCTCGTCAACCGTGATGCCTTCGGCTTCCATCACCGGCATCACCGTGGGCGTGCGCATCAACTCCTCGATCAGTGGCATCATGACGGAGGGATTGACGATTGCGGCGTACTCGGCCGCTGCCTTCTCCTCAGCGGCGACATCGCCCCCAACGATCGCCATCACGAGTCGGTCAAACGCGTCGATACGTTCCTGGTAGTGCGCGATGAGGTCGTTCGCTGGCCCTTGCGTGTCGGGCGGAAAGCCCGCGACTCGGACACCGGCTGCGGCCACGAGTCTGAGTTGCTCCACGATTACGTCTTGTTGGACTGAAAGGAACTCTTCCCAGCTAACTGAAGTGTCCGAATAGGCGGCCACCCACTTCAGTTGGTTGTCGTTCCAGCCTTTAGCTAGGGCTCTAAGAACGGTGAGGACCGCGGCCGCTCCTTCCGTGTCGAGTGCCGCAGTCGTGGTAGTAGTAGTCGGCGGAACAGTCAACGTGGAAAAAGTGATCGGCGGAACAGTAAACGTGGAAAAGGTAATCGGCGGAAGAGTTGACGTTGCTGTGGCTTTCGTGACGGCTTCTCCGGAGGAACAGGCCGCCACCAACAGGGCGAGGATCAGGCTCACTGCGCCGATATTCCGTACCTTCACGCCTGTCGATGCTACTTCTCAGTTGCCGCCCCACGGCGGCAATCGAGAGATCGCCCCGAATCCCCGAGACACGGCGGGGAAGCTCCCACGAGGTTCCAAATCTGACCCCCAATCCGAGATGGGCCAGTTTCCCAGTACAGAACCTTGACATCAGGGGTGTCGCCTCACCAAGAGACGAGCCTCATGGTTCTCGCGGCAATCCTGAGAATCGAATCGGCCGGAGCATTGACCAGGATCAAGCTGGCTCCGCTGACGCCACGGGCCTCGGTTCACCCGCCCATAAGTGCCGATATGGGCGGGTGGTCTCGCGAGCGTTGCTCCGCGGGTGATGCTCAGTTGGATGACTTATCGTCAGTGCTTGAACTCGGGTATGTGGGTCCGGCGCCAGCGAGTCGCTGTTCGAGCCATTGGGCTTCGTAGTCGACTACGAGGTAGATGCTGCTGGCGAGCAACTACCAGCACATGTCGGGGGACATCGGTGAGATGCGATGCGTAGCCTTGGTACGAGCGGCTGTAGGAGGCTCCGGATGTCGTCACGGACGGGAATTGTCGGCGTTCTCATTGCAGGCTTGCTCGTCGGATGCGGTAGCGACAGCGATGGAGGTTCCTTGGCTTTGCCTGACGGACCGCCGACGGATTGCACGGATGTGGCTGAGTACAACCTCGCGATAGCTCAAGCCCGATTGACAGCGTGGGATGACGCTGGAATCACCTTCACCGAGGTCCAAGCGGCAGAAGACGACCCGGAAGCGGCGGCCGACATGGAGGCCCGTGTTGAGGATGTACTGCCAGCGGGCTACTTCGAACGAGCATCCGAAGCTTTGGGAGCCACTGCATCACTCGACTGCGACGAAGCCGAGATTGACGCCTATATGTGCAACAACGCCGACCAGCTAGAGGCAAAGGGATCGGGCTCAGGGTTCCTGCTGGCAGAGTTTGTCGACTTCTGTTAGCCGGGACCGCCCTGCCTTCACGGAACGGGAGTCTCATTTCCAGTACTGACGCGTCCGGCGCCCATATCCGGCTGGGTGGTCTGGCCCGGCATCGCACGCAGCGGTTCCGGCGCTGCGAACTCTGCGGCGAAGGAGTCTCGGCCGGGTCGAGGAACATGGCCAGCCCTATCTCCCTTTCCTCCCTAGCACCTCTGAGAGCACCACCCGACGCAACGACGACCAGTCACACAACTGGCACACCGCAAGTGTCAGGCCCAAACGCGAACAGACCCGAAATCACTGGCAGTACCTGGAAGAAGAGCGATGGGAGAGAAGGGTGTGTGTCGTGCTGTGTAAGGGTGTTCGGTCCTCGAAGCGGCCTGCGTAAGGGCTTCTAGAGGAGGCTGTGAGGTGGTGCGGAGACCTGTGGTAACGGACTGTTAATCCGTTTGTTGGGAGTTCGAGTCTCCCCCCCGGAGCCGCTGAAACCCTTGTCCCGTCAGGGTTTCCCTGCTAGCCCGTTTCGCGTCCATAAGCCAGAGGGCGTGGAGAGGGCGCGATAATCGGAGCAGCTGGTCGTTCAGCGAACGGTTCGCGCTCGTCGACGTTTCTCGAGGCGTTCGGCGATCTCGTCCTAGGAGTCCTCGTAGAGATGGCCGTAGACGTCCATCGTGACGCGGATGCTCGAGTGGCCGAGGTGTTCCTTGATGTGCCGAGGATGTGCGTCGGCAGCGATGAGGAGCGACGCGCAGGTGCGACGCAGGTCATGTGGCCGCAGCCCATCCTGACCGATCTCCGTGATCGCCGGCAGCCAGACGTTGCGCCGGAAGTTCGATGACCGGAGCGGCGTCCCGGAGTCCGTGGTGAACACGAGGCTGTCCTGGTCGCCATCCGTGAAGCGTCCGATGTGGACACCGAGCGAATCGGCGACAAACGGCGGGATCGCGATGGTCCGGCTCTCCCAGGTCTTCGGCGGCACTGTGTGGAGCTTGCCATTGACCTCGGACAGTGTCACCGTGATGCCGATTCGTCGGCGGAGTAGATGGATCCTGGCGAGCTTGAGCCCCACTGCCTCAGCCCACCGTATCCCGCCGTAGGCGAGCACATAGATGAGTGCCTCGTACCGTTCGGGCACCGACCCAGCGAGCTCGTCCACCTCGTCAGCAGTGAGAAACCTCGGCGGCCTCCGCTTGGCACGCGGCAACGGAGTGCCCACCGCTGGATTCGTTGTCAGACGGCGCGCTCGGACCGAGGCCTTGAGGATCATCGACAGCAGCTGATGAGCCTGGCGGATGCGACTTGGAGAAAGGCCCGAGTCCGTGAGTTCGACGATCCAAGTCTCGATCATGTAGGGGTCGATTCCCGAGAGCGGTATCTCGCCGAACCGGGGCAGCAAATGAACATGCAGGAGCGACTCGTACCCGGCGAGGGTCTTGGGCTTGAGATGGCGTCTCGTCTCGAGCCACTCCGTTGCCCACTCGGAGTAAGAAGTGCGAGCGAGACGAGGATCGGTCCATTCGGCGCGGTCGAGCTTGGCCTGCTCATTGCGGAGCCACTTCTGACCGTCGATCTTGCGATCGAACGTCCGATTGCGTGTGCCTCTGCCTGGGATGGCGAGCCGTGCCTTCCAACGACCGCTCGGTGTTCTCGTGATCCACTTGCTCATCGGTCCTCCGTCGGCTGTGGCGATGGATGGATCCGCCAAGTGAGGGTGCGACCGGAACCAATGCCCGGAAGCAACCCTGCTTGCCTTCTCCGTCGAATCTGACAACCCCTTCGAATCGTCGGCATGCGCGGTTCTGTTGCGATTGTGCTCCCCAGGTGTGACGCGTTTGCGTGATGCGGTCTTCGATCCAGTGTTCGATGTCGCTCCGCCGGAAGCGTAGGTGCCGGCCGACGCGGAAGCCTGGTGGGCCTTGGCGGCGGTAGCGCCAGGCGTAGATGGTGGCTACTGGAACGTCGAGGTAGTCGGCGAGATCCTTCACGGTGAGGAGCCGGTCGGCAGGTTCCATGGTCTGATTGTGCGACCCGACCCTTTCCGCAGAGTGTCAGGAACCCTTTCAGAAACCCTCCAACTCGACTCCATCTCGACCATGAGACACCGGTGGAACGGTGTCGGTGGAGGTTTTCTTGGCTGGTTGGTGAGTTTGCGGAAAGCGTTGTGGCGTAAGGGGTTTGAGGGGATGGTCAGCTCTGTGCCAATTCGTCGGCAAGGGTTACGGCAACTCTGTTGAGAGGGTCGGGGTGTCGATTTCGTGGACATGGAGCGTCTTCTCGATGCCAGCATTCGCACAGGCCCCGATCGCGCCGGCAGGCGTGCCGTTGGGTTGAGGTGTCGAGGATCTCGCCGGGGACCACAACCGATGGCGACCTTGGAACCTCGCACGGCGAACACGCGGCTCCTACAGCTAATCGAGGGCCACGCACCCAATCGCTCTCATCACCCAGTCCCTGAAGAGGCCACTACCGGATCAACCGCACTCCATGGAGACAACGTCGATATCGACCGACGCGACTCCGTCGAGATCTCCCGCCTCCGCCACCACCGCGTTCTTCGACACACGCACATGCAACATAGTTGCCGATGCATACATGTAGACAGGCGTCGTCTTTATAGATCTGGACCGGGGGTGCGTTGGAGAAGATCGACCACCGGGTCTTCACCAAGCTTGGACACTGCGCCCGCTCCCAGGCGGTGAAGGTCCGGATGCCGGGCGCCGCGCTGTCGACGTGGCGGCTGGGCCACGGCCTCCAATCGAAGGGTCGGTCGAAACGAACGTTGCCCATGCGGATCGGTTCTCAAGTACAGACGCTGCGACGGATAGGCCAGCACCTGCCGGAGATGCGCTCTCTCGTCAGCGTGTGTCGTTGTCCCCTTGACGCTTCAGAACGCTTGTGTTCGCATCGGGGTAGTTCAGGTTTGGAGGTGGGTGTTGTCACTCCCTACCGGCATCGTCACGTTCCTCTTCACGGATGTCGAGGGGTCGTCTCGCCAGTGGGAGGAGCGCCCGATCGCCATGAGCGACCTGCTCGCTCACCATGACGGGATCATCCGGTCGGTGGTGGCCGATCATGGTGGCCACGTATTCTCGACTGCCGGGGATTCGTTCGCAGCGGCGTTCGCGTCCGCAGTCGACGCGGTCGCTTCTGCGGTCGATGCTCAGCTGCGCCTTGCCACCCAGTTGAGCGGCATACGCGTTCGGATGGGGCTGCACACAGGGACTGCGGAACAACGGGGTGGTGATTACTTCGGACCGGTTCTCAATCGCGGAGCGAGACTGAGGGACGCTGGATGGGGCGGTCAAATCTTGCTGACACGGGCGACCTATGAACGGGTGGCCGATATGCAAGGGCCGAGCGTGGCCTTCGAGGACCTCGGTGAGCACCGTCTGCGGGATCTGTCCGACCCCGAGCATGTCTATCAGGCGCGCGCCGTCGCGATGCCAAGGGAGTTTCCGCCGATTCGGTCCCTGGGTACGTACGTCCACAACCTGCCCACCCAGATGACGCCGTTCGTTGGGCGTACCCGAGAGATCGAGATCATCGCGGAGCTTCTCGATGAGACCCGACACGCCACGCTGCTGGGTCCTGGGGGCTCGGGGAAGACCCGTTTGGCTTTGCAGGTGGCTGTGGGGTGCGTCGATCGGTATCCGGATGGGGTGTGGCTTGTTGACCTGCGGAACCTGACACAGCCCGTTGAAGTGGCGTCGCTGGTTGCGGCCACGCTGCGCGTTGCGATGGGAGGCGAGCGATCGACTTCCGAGCAGCTGGTCGACGCCTTGTGGTTTCGTCGGCTGCTCGTGGTGCTGGACAACTGCGAGCATGTCCTGGCGGGGGTCTCGCCCCTCGTCGAGGGCCTCTTGCGCCGTGATGGGCAGGTGAGACTCCTGGCGACGTCGCGCCAGCGGTTGGGGTTGTCGGGTGAGTCGGTGGTGCCTGTTGAGCCCTTCACGGTGCCGGAGTCCGGTGACGTCGACGAGGCCCTTGCCTGCGACGCGGCCCAGCTGTTTTCCGACCGGGCGCGCCGCGCCAGGCCGGGCTTTGCTCCGGCCGAGCATGCCGAGTCGATCATCGAGATCTGCCGTGCCTGTGACGGTTTGCCGCTGGCATTGGAGCTAGCCGCCACCCGAATCCGGTCGGTGTCGCCAGAGGAGGTGGCAGGCCGGCTGGATGACCAGCTTCGAGTGCTGCGAAGTTCGCACATGGTCGGCGACCGGCGCCACGCGACGATGGAATCGACGATCCGTTGGTCCTGGGTACGGCTCGAAGACGAAGAGCAGGCGCTGCTCGCCCGCGCGTCGGTGTTCCGGGGGATGTGGACGCTCGATGCCGCAGAGAGAGTCTGTGGCTTCGAACCGATCGAACGCGACGACGTGCTGGACCTCGTGGGTAGTCTCGTCGACACGTCGCTGGTGGTCGTGGACGGAACCGGAGAACAGACCCGATATCGACTCCTGGCGCCCATCCTCCAGTTCGCCAACCAGCAGCTCGACGACGAAACCAAAGACGAACTCCAGCACCGACGTCTGGACTATTGGATCACCCGTCTGCAACCTTCGATTGGCGCGCCCTTCGTCCACCAGCATCGAATCCAATGGGAGCGGGCGTCCACACTCGAGGTTGACCGGGCAGATCTCACCGCTGCCGTCGAATGGGCACTCACCTCGGGACGGTACGAAGACGCCATGGCCATCTTTGCCAGTGCCTTCGGCGACCTCTTGATGCTGCAAGGCAGTACTTCCGAGTTGGCGACCGATTGGGTGGCCGCGGCTCTCGAGCATCGCGAGCAGATCCGACCGGAGGTACTGCTGGCGGCCCTCAACGTAGCCACCGGCATCGCCGCCACCTCCGTTCGCTACGACGAGTGTCTGAGCTACGCACAGCTTGGCGTGGAACTGGCTCGGACCCGCGAGGAGCAGCACTACTTCTCATTGTCGGCAGCGGTGTGGACCGGGCGGCTGGGCCGCGAAGAGGAAGCCGACGCCATGTTCGACGATGTCTTCCTACATGCCACCGATCCCGGCTTGCGCGCATCGGCATTACTGGGGAAAGCCAGATTCGGTGCACCGGGAGAGGCTTGGGAACTCGTCCAACGGGCACTGGAACTCTCACCACTCGATTCGCTCGGTTTCTGGGACGAGCCCGTTGCCGTGTTCTTCGTCGGGGAGGCCGCCCATGAAGTTGGTCGCTACGACGTCGCAGCGGAGATGGCGCAGCGGAACCTCGAACTGAGCCGTCGGTATGCCTGGCGAGCCATGGAGTGCCAGGCGGCAGCCGATCTGGCGTCGGTATACATCGAGCAGGGACACATCGGTGAAGCGTCGATGCTCGTCGGAGCGACCCTGCCGATTGCGCGACGTCTGTTGGGACCGAACGTCTTCAAATCGATCCTCTTGCACCGCGCCGCCGATCTCTCCCGACTCCGAGGCGAGATCGACACCGCGCGTCAATACGTCGATGAACTCCGAACCGCCGCCGAAGAGGACATCGGCATGAGAATCCTCGCAACCAGGCAAGAAGCGCTCATCGCGCGCGACGGCCACGATCTGCGCCGAGCCCGAGAACTGCTCGATGCCGTGGCCGGCTCCGCTCGTGGAGCGGGCATTGCGTGGTCCGTCGTACACACCGCGCGAGCCAGCGTGGAACTCAGAGCCGGCGACCCCGATCGAGCCTTGGAGCACTTGCAGGAAGTCTTGGCCGAACCTGAGCAGTGCATCCATCGCGGGGTCCTCGAAGCGGTGGAGCTGGCTGCGTTCGCGTTCGCCCAGCAAGAGAAGACGAGGCACGCGGTGATGCTCCTCGGCGCCGCCGAGCGGGCCCGTGACGAGACCGGCACCGTGGTCCCGCCACCAGATCGGCCCCTCCGTGACGCCGCCATCTTTCGAACGCAGACGGCACTCGGAAGCGATTGGGACACGAGACTGGCCGAGGGTCGCGCTATGTCGCTGCACGAAGCAGCCGCCTACGCCCTCGGGCATGTTCGTGATTGAAGTCGCTTGCTCCGCTTCGAACCACGGGTACCGACGACAACCCACTCGACCCATCGCCATCAAGTACGCGTTCCTCAACGAAGCGCTCACGTTGTCGATCTTGCGCGGTCGTCTCTTCGCTGGGCTCGGTGCCTTTGGGCTCGCGACACACCGCGTCCACATGACGATGAAAAACGTCGAGGTCTGACGCGAAGCGATGTGACGTCAAAGGGTCCGTGACCGGGCACTTCACCGCGATCGCCCTGGTCGTGCGGGGCGCGAGAATACCTTCAACAACCTTGACACAGCAGAAGTCGCTGGTTCGATCCCAGCTCCCGAGGCCCACCACCTACCGGAATCCGTTGTGTTGACCGACAGTTATATGTATAATTGTCGGGCAGGAGGTGCACTGTGCCATTCGTCTCGATGCGCGATCTACAACGCCAGACCGCCAAGGTCGTCGATGAGGCTACCCAGAGCGGGATACCGGTCGTGGTGACCCGAAACGGCAAACCTGTGGCGATCCTCACCGCGGTGGATGAAGAGGCCTTCGAGGACTTCCTGCTGGCGCGCCTGCCGAACCTCGCTGCCGACACGAGGGAGGCTCTGGAGTCGGCCGACGTCGGCACCGCACGCGAGGCGAAGGAGATCTTCGCCGACGTGCGCGCATCGGGATAGTCACTTGCCGCTCCACGTTGCCCCGAAGGCAGAGAAGGATCTGCGCCGTATCGGTCCCGGACCGATGCTCGATCGAATCGAACAGACGCTGGCCGGAATTGACGACGTCGCCCCGATTGATGGACCAGGCGCGGTGCCCAGCACGAAACGGTTGCACGGGACCGATGTGCCAACATGGCGTACTCGCGTTGGCGACTATCGCGTCTTGTGGACGATGGACCCTCACGGTCCGCTGGTCATTCGGATCGTGCACCGCAGCGATCTGGATCAGGTCATCAAACGCCTCTGACAGCGACGGTCGTCGGGGGCAAGTCGAGAGTCCGGCGGTGCCGCCCCCGTCGTTTGCGCATCGTCGCTGCAGCGCATCCGCGCGCGGGGCGCGCATAGGGCGCGAAAGGTCGAGAAACGATGAGATGCGCTGGGAAACCAGCGATGGTGTGAAAGCCTTGTGAAACAAGGGAAACGGCCGGAATCCCTTGGCCCTGCCAGGCCCCCGGCAAGTGGCTGCAGCGGACTGTTAATCCGTCTGTTGGGAGTTCGAGTCTCCCCCCGGAGCCAGCTGAAGGGATTGGGAGATGCAAGCGCGGTCCGCAGTTCCCAGCCCGGGCGCTTCCAGCGGAGGGCCAGGATTGTGCCGTCTCAGATATCAAGATTGCGCCGTTCAGATATATTGTGACTGCACCCTCTCGTCAGTATTGAAATGCAAGGAGGTTCCCGGATGGATCGCACCGCAGTAGCTTCGGATCGAACGTGGTCCCACGTGGGATATTCACGGGCGGTTCGCGTCGGAAACGTCATCGAAGTCGCTGGAACCTCATCGAGTGGACCGGATGGCCAGGTTCTCCATTCAGGCGACATGTACGCCCAGGCCAAGGAATGCATGGGCATCATCATTGCCGCGATCGAAGAGCTGGGCGGCAAGACAGCCGACATTGTTCGCACCAGAGTCTTCCTCACAGACATGAGCCGCTGGGAGGAAGCCGGCCGAGCCCATGGCGAAGCGTTCGAGAATGTGAATCCCAAACCTGCGAGTGCATTCGTCGGTACGAGCGAACTGCTCCACCCTGACCTCATGATCGAAATCGAGGCAACAGCCATCACGCGCGATTGAACTGGCGCGGGGATTCAGGGTTTCTTGCCTGCGTCTCCGAGAACCGTGGCGCGTACCGCGACCGCTCCCGACGAGACATGGGCCACGAGGTCGGCGCCCTTCGGGGTCGGCGTGCCACGTAGCCGGACGACGTCTCCGACGATTATCGGTGCCAACATCCGGAACCGGAGCTGGCGACCGTTGATGCCATGGTTGCGTGCGAGTTCGGTTAGGAGCAGAGCGATCAGGGGACCCTGCACGACAAGCCCTGGATAACCTTCTTCCTGCCTCGCATACAAGTCGTCGTAGTGGATTCGGTGGGAATTGAAGGTGATCGCCGAGAACCTGAAGAGCAGCACGGAATCGGTTGTCACTTCGGACTGCCACGGCGATGCAAGGATTTCCTCCGATGGCCCGGATGCGACCTCAGGAGGAGCATCGGTGTACGCGATCGTCTGCGTCTCCGACAGTGCCAGGCCCTCGGGCCCGGTGATGTCGATCTCGATCGTAACGAATACCAAAGGGCCTGTTCGCCCCTCCCTACGTTCGACCGACTTGATCTCACGTGTGAGAGTCGCGCTCTGACCGAGCCGAAGGGGACGATGCACAGTGATGCTGCCTCCGGCGAACATCCGTCGCTTCAACCGGACTGGGGGCAGGAAGAGCCCACGCAGGGGGTGGCCGTCTGAGCCCAAGTCGGAGCGTTGGGCATCGGGCAGGAAATACAGCCAATGCCATGGAATGGGTATCGGATCGCCGAGCGCCGACGCCGGAGCATCCGAATCCAGCGTGACAGCGAGCAGACTCATGGGTGTCGGCGAGATCACCTCGTGCATCTCCTCACGTCGGCCCACCCAGGACTTCAAATCGGTCGTCATGCTTTCGATCTCGCAGAGTTGGCGGCAGACAGGATGGCCGATGCCAGCTCTTTCGGCATGGCAAGGAATGGGCTGTGACTCGCATCGAGAGTCACCACTGCATCACATCCCACCGCAGACACCGACGCGCGCTGCGCGGACAGGCTGATGATGCGATCTCGGGAACATTCGACGAACGCTCTCGGGACTCTGCCAAAGCGTTGCTCGGTCCAATGCACGGGGGTCCTGGCGATGGCCACCGACTCGGCAACGAGTCGGCGACGCGCTTCATCGACCATTTCAGCGGCGCAGTCCTCACACAGAGCCTCCCGGACCATGCCCGGCAACACGGCAGAGGTCAATCCGTCTGCGCTCAAGCGCCGGCATGCCCTGACAATCGATCCCGGGTCACGGCGCACGACTTCGACTGCGGCTTCGCCGTCGCGGAGAAGGAAGGCAGACACGAAGACGAGAGCGGCTACGAGATCGGGATCGGTCTCCGCCGTCTCGCCGACCGTGACCCCACCAAGGGAATGCCCTACCAGAATGACGGGCTCGTCGAATCTACGCGAGACGTCCCGAGTGTGGCGCGCGAATGAGTCGAGCGTGATCTCCGCAAGAGAGGCCGGGTTACCTGGGCGCCCCGGGAGATCCACCGCGGCGACGTGGTGACCATGCGATCGCAGCTCCGCTGCCACAGCTGACCAGCACCAGCCCCCGAACCAGGCACCATGGACGAGAACGATCGGAGGAGCCGGACTCACGCCCAAGTCGGAGCGACCTCGAGTAGCGTGTCCCGCAGCGCGTCCACTCCAGCGGTGATCTGTTCGTCGTCGATGATCAGCGCCGGGACGAAGTTGGTCACATCGCCCACCAATGCTGAGGAATGTCGCAACGTTCGCAGCAGGAAGCCCTTCGCCCACATCGCTTCCCAGAGCGTTCTCCCCACCTCGGCGGAGGCAGGGAAGCGTTCACGCCCTTCGGATGATTGCACATACTCGATACCGATGAGGAGCCCGAGGCCGCGAATTTCTCCGACCCAGGGAAGATCACCGATCTGTTCTTCAAGATATGCGAGGGCGTGTTCGCCGAGGTCTCGAGACCGTTCATTCAGGTTCTCTCGTTCGATCACGTCGAGCACAGCGCTGCCGACTGCGCAGCCGATCGGGTTGCCGGCGTAGGTGTGCAGAGCGGAGACGCCGCGATCCGCTTCCTTTATGGTCTCGGCGACTGTGTCGCGAACGAGCGTTGCGGCCAAAGGAGCATAACCCCCGGATAGGCCCTTGCCGAGATTCGAAAGGTCGGCGGTGACGCCGAAGTGGTCCATGGCGACGAAGTACCCGGTACGTCCTGCGCCGGTCACCACCTCATCAGCGATCATGAGCAGGCCGAAGTGATCACAGATCTCTCGGATCCTCTGCCAGTACACAGGATCGGGGACGACCGTTCCGGCCGACGGCGAAATGGGTTCGGCGATGAAAGCAGCGACCGATTCCGGTCCTGATGCTTCGATGGCATCCGCCAACAGGTCTGCGGCCCGCAAGCCGGCTTCCTTCGGTTCCAGATCACGAAACGACCCGCGATAGCGCACCGGCGGTGGGATCCTCTGACTGGCGAACAGATATGGCTCGTAATCGGAGTTGACGTCCCAGCGTCCTGTCATCGAAAGAGCCCCCATCGTTGCGCCGTGGTAACTGGGAGCCAACGAGATCACCTTCCATCGATGCGGCTCATCATTGGCCAGGTGGTATTGGCGGGCGAGACGCAGCGAGAGCTCATTCGCCTCGGAGCCACCTGAGCTGAACACAACCTTGTTCACACCGTCAGGGGCGAGTCGGGCGTAGCGGGCGGCGAGCTCTTCTTGGCGATCGTTGGTCACCCAGGAGTTGTGGATGAACGCAAGCCGCTTGGCTTGGTCGGCCATGAGTTCCGCAATCTCGCCCCGACCCTGGCCGATCGAGGCGGTCGTCGAGATACCGCTGGCCAGATCGAGTACCCGATGACCTGAGCCATCCCACAGGTAGCAGCCTTCAGCACGGACGATGACCGGGTGGTCATCTCCAGGGCGCCGGTAGAAGACAGCGGATTTCTCCGGTGTCAAATCGCCTCCTGGAATCGTCTCCAGATCCTTACCGAGTCTTCTGTCATCGCAGAACGGAATACCGCCCGATCGACCACCGTTGATCGGAGCACCCACTCTAGGCCGGGGGAATGCGCCGCTTTCGCATCATCTTCGTCGGGACGATCGTCGTGCTGGCTGCGTGTTCCGGCACAGATGTCACGGCCGGACCGTCGCAACGCCAGGAGGCGGTTCCTCAGGAGCCCTCTGCTCCGTCGACGACTCCAAGTGTTTCATCTTCCACCGAGCCGCCAACCGCGACCGCGCCTTCCATCGCGCCGACGACTGTACTGCCCGTTCTCCTTGCCGAGGTGACGACCGAATGGAACACCGATTGGAGCAAGCGGACGATCGATCTGGAGGACTTCCGAGTTGGTGTGTTCTTCTCCGATCCGCGGGATGTGATCCCACCGCTCGATACGCCGACCTTCACGAGTGTCGCGGAAGCAGACCTCGAAGGTCGGGAGCCGGGGATCGTCGTTGAGGTTGCAGACAATGCACGGTTCTACCCACTCCGGATCCTCAACCTCCACGAGGTCGTAAATGACGAGATCGGGGGGACCTTTGTAGCCGTCACGTACTGCCCGCTCTGCAATTCGGCCGTGGCATTCGACCGCCGCGTGAACGGCGAGGTCCTGACGTTCGGCACGTCCGGTTTACTGCGCAACAGCGATCTCGTGATGTGGGATCGGAATACGGAGTCGCTGTGGCAGCAGATCACTGGTGAGGCGGTCGTCGGCGAATTAGCCGGGACAACCCTGGAGATCCTGCCGAGCAGCATCGTTCGCTTCTCAGACTTCGCAGGTGCATATCCGCCGGGATTGGTCCTGTCTCCCGATACCGGGATCTTCGGTGCCTACGGGGTGAACCCTTATGTCGGGTACTCGAGTGCCGAGGCACCGAATCCTGCTTTCTTCCGCGGAGAGCCGGACGATCGCCTCCCAGCCTTGGAACGAGTGATCGGGGTCAATCTCGGTACCGAGGACAAGGCGTATCCCTTCACGGAGATGGCGGAGATTCGCGTCTTCAACGATGTCCTGGGCGGCGAGTCCATCGTGGTCTTCTGGGGCGCGGCAGACACCGCAGATGCCCTCGACGCCAACCGCGTGGAAACCGGTCGCGCAATTGGAACGGGTTCTGCGTTCCTTCGCACTGTGGATGGACGGACGCTGACATTTGTGCTTGCAGAATCTGATGGGGACTTGTACCTCGATCTGGAGACGGGATCGACGTGGAACCTCCTCGGCCACGGCATCGCCGGTCCCCTGGATGGGTCTCGGCTCCAATTGGCTGTCCACACGAACTCCTTCTGGTTCGCGTGGTCTGCGTTTCATCCGGACGGAATCCTCTTCACCGGCGATTCGGATTGACAGGGCCGGACCCACAGCGGTACATTCAGCGCACGCAGCAGGAAACGTTACCAGGCGTTTCTCGGGTGGGCATATCCTCCGGGCAGCATTCCGCTGGCGGCTGCGGAGGGAGGTAAGAAACGATGAGGCGCGTTCTGTTGATTCTCGCAGTGCTGGCACTGGTCGCCGCTGCCTGTGATTCCGACGACTCGGCGACCACGACAACCACCTCTGCGGCAACCACGACCACCGCCGCGACGTCGACTACAGAGGGCGGCGCGTCAGCAACGACGACGATCGCCACAACGACAACGGTCGCACCGGCAGAGGAGACCGGGGGGGCGCTTGTCGTCGCTGAGACGACACCGCCCGTGACCTTCGACCCCACGCAGTCGGCGCTGATCAAGACATGGTTCCCATGGCAACTCGCATTCGATTCGCTGATCCTGCAGAAGGCTGATGGGAGCTTCGAGCCGCGGCTTGCCACCAGTTGGGAGATCAGCGACGATGGTCTGACCTATACGTTCATGCTGCGCGAAGGCGTGAAATTCCACAACGGCGAGCCGTTTGAGGCCGACGATGTGGTGTACACCTTCGAGCGGGCTAAGGAGGTTGGCATCCCCTACGCGCTGGCTCGCGTCGGCGGGATCGAGTCAATAACAGAAATCGACCCTCTGACCGTAGCGATGACGCTCTCGGAGTTCGATGCGGGATTCTTCAACAACCTGGCTAACACCTACCCCGTGAGCACTGCCATCCTCAACAGGGAGGCGGCGAGCACGAGCGACCCGGCCGTGTTCATGGTCGGCACTGGGCCGTTCAAGATGGTGTCATACGCGCCCGAGAGAGAACTCGTCCTGGAAAAGAACGAGGATTACTGGGATGAGGGCCGGCCAAAGGTCGACGAGCTGATCATTCGATACATGCCTGAGCAGCAGGCGCAGCTTGCAGCGCTTCAGCAGGGCGACGTTGACATCATGTTCCCTGAGCCCGAGACGGCTTTGGCGCTCGAGGGTGACGCGAATGTCACTGTCCAAGATGTCGTCTCTGCCAATGTGATTCGCCTCAATGTCAACAGCGGGGTGCCGCCGCTCGATGACGTCAATGTGCGTAGGGCGCTGGCGTTGGCGATCGATCGGCAGGCGATCGTTGACGCAGCACTTCTCGGTAAGGGAGCGCCTTCGTCGTATATCCCTGAGGCATACGCTTGGTCGGTTCCCCCCGAGGAAACTGCCTACTCGACTCGTGACGTCGAGGCCGCAAAGGCCTTGCTAGTCGAGGCCGGCTTCCCGGACGGCTTCGAGATCGAACTGATGTCGCTGGCCGGCTACGGTGCCTACCTCGATCGGATGGTTGAGGTCCTCAAGGACCAATGGGCCGACATCGGCGTTGAAGCAACCATTGTTCCGGAGGAACTCGCTACGTGGCTCGACAGGCTGCTCAGCGCTAACTATGAGATCACCGACAACGAGTTCTCGTTCCAGGCTGATCCCTTCCAGTACCTCCGCATTCGGCGCGAGCGGCAAGGCCCTGCGCCGGCGGTGATCGATGATCTCGAGGAGCAAGCGAAGAGCGCGAGCCCCGACGAGCTCGTCCCGATCTTGGCCGAACTCGCCGCGACTCAAGCCGACCTCGTATATCCAGACATCCCGATCGCTGCACGCATCGCTTTTGTCGCTTTCGGTAACGATGTGACCGGGGTGAACCAGGACTTCACGAACAGCTATCGGTTCCTAATCGATGTCGGCAAGGGCTGATCTCACCAAGTGACGAGTAGCGTCCATCGGGCGGGAGGCTCAGAAGAGCCTCCCGCCCGATGCTTATGGTCGAGGCGGGGGGACGGGAGGGTGCAATGAGTCAGACCGACCCGATTCTCCGGGTCCGCGACCTGTCGACTCGGTTCTATGCGGACTTTGGGGTCATCGATGCAGTCGATGGCGTGTCGTTCGACGTATACCCCGGAGAAACCCTCGGGATAGTCGGCGAGTCCGGTTCGGGGAAGAGCGTGACCGCGCTTTCGATTCTCAGATTGGTACCTCCCCCGGGGAGGGTGGTATCAGGCACCGCCGAACTCGACGGTCAGAACCTGTTCGACCTCGACGCTGAGGGGATGAGACGTGTCCGCGGAGCCACGATGTCGACTGTCTTCCAGAACCCGATGACCTCGCTCAACCCGGCTCTACGAATCGGCTGGCAGCTCGACGAGGCCTTTCTCGCTCACGATCGCGGCACGAAGGCAGAGGCGCGCGACACCACTATTGACGCGCTCCACGCGGTTGGCATCTCGGACGCCGTCCAGCGCGCCGAGTCGTATCCACACGAGTATTCCGGTGGAATGCGCCAGCGCATCGTCATCGCGATGGGGATGATCAACAATCCGCAGCTGCTCATTGCCGATGAGCCGACAACCGCGCTCGACGTCACCATCCAAGCTCAGGTGATGGAGCTGATGGTGGGCCTGATCGAAGAGCACGACATGGCGCTCATCCTCATCACGCACAACATGGGAGTCGTTGCCAACATGTGTGGCCGGGTGCTGGTGATGTATGCGGGCGAGATCGTCGAGGAAGCGCTCATCGATGATCTGTTCGAGGATCCTCGTCACCCGTACACATGGGCACTTCTCCGCTCCCTTCCGAGCATCGAGGACGTGGACAAGCGGCTACCTGCGATTGAAGGCTTTCCCCCCGACATGGCCGACAAGCCGGCCGGTTGCAGGTTTGCCGAGCGCTGCCCGTTCGCAGAGGAAGTCTGTGCCAACCACCCTCCGCTGGCGGAGGTGGGAGAACAGCGGAAATCTCGATGCTGGGTCGCGCAGCGCGGTGAGCACTTCGCAGATCGCGACGTCTCGCTGCTTAGGGGTGAGGTGCTGGAGTGAGCACACGCGCTTCCGCGGCATCTGTCGCACACGCGGGTGCGGGATCCGATCTATTGCTCCAGATGGACGACGTGGTGCAGTATTTTACAGTACGCGGGCGCGGCTTCTTCGCAAAGAAGCACACGGTGCACGCCGTGGATGGAGTGACCCTGTCAGTCGAGAGGGGTGAGACCCTCGGCATCGTTGGCGAATCCGGCTGCGGGAAGTCCACGCTTGCAAGGATTGCCGTGGGTCTCTTGAAGCCCACCTCTGGCTCAGTTGCCTACGAAGGCGTCGACATGTGGGAGAAGTCTTCGTCTGACGTCGCTCGTAGGCAGCTGCAGATGGTGTTCCAGGATCCGACCGGCTCCCTGAATCCCCGCCTCACGATTCGCGAGAGCGTGGCGGAGCCACTCCGAGCGCGGGGGATCCGGGATGTTGATGACAAGGTTCACGAGAGTCTCGACCTCGTCGCGCTCAAGGTCGAGTTCGCCGACAGGCTGCCGCATCAGCTCTCAGGCGGCCAGCAGCAACGTGCTTGCATCGCGAGGGCGCTGATCGCAGAGCCCGAACTCGTGGTGCACGACGAGTCGGTGAGTGCTCTCGACGTTTCGCTCCAAGCCCAGGTGCTCAACCTTCTGCGCGATCTGCAGGAGAAGCTTGCCCTCACGTACCTATTCATCTCCCACGACCTCGCAGTAGTGCAGGCGATCAGTCGACGCATCGCCGTGATGTATCTGGGCCAGATCGTCGAGCTGGCACCATCTGCCGAGTTCCGCGCCAGGCCTCTTCACCCGTATTCGATAGCACTGCGCTCAGCCGTGCCCGTGCCCGACCCGAAGGTCGAGCGTCAAAGGGCGCGGATTATCCTGCGCGGCGACGTCCCGAGCCCCCTCGACCCGCCACCCGCCTGTCGTTTCCACACACGGTGCCCTGCGGTGGAGGATGTGTGCCGGACCGAAGAACCACAGCTAATCCAATATCGCGATGGTCATTGGGCGAGGTGCCATTTCGCGGGCGGCTTCGACAAGGTTATGCGGCCTGTCGGCGTAGCCGATCCTGGGATCCAAGGGTATGGCTCGTGATAAGGGTTGCCACGGAGCGGATCATTGGACTTGTCCTCGTGTTGTTTGCCGTTTCGGCCATCGTCTTCTTTCTCGGCACATTCATACCTGGCGACCTTGCCACGGTGCTGGTGGGAAGTGAAGGGGCAACTCCGGAGCAGTTCCAGGAAGTCCGCGAGCGTCTCGGCCTAAATGACCCTCTCGTCGTGCAATACGGACGTTGGATCGGCGGAGTTATCCAGGGTGATTTCGGGATATCGCCCATCACCGGTCGCTCGGTGAACTCGGAAATCGGGGGCCAGCTTCCCGTGTCGTTGGAGCTGACGTTGCTTGCCTTGCTGGTGTCGACCATCATCGGCATCCCGCTCGGGATCTTGGCTGCAGTCCACGCCAATAGGGTCTGGGATTTCGTCATTCGGATCGGGCTGCTCTTCATCTTCTCAATCCCGATCTTTGTCGCAGGAATCGTTCTGTTGCTGGTGGGCTCGAGGTACCTCGGGCCTTTGTACTCATCGACCTACATACCCCTCAGCGAGAGCGTGACGGGCAATCTGCGCAGCATGTTCTTGCCCACAGTCGCCATCGCCATTCCATTGGCAGCGATCACCATGCAGATGACCCGCACGAACATGCTTGAGAAGATGGGCCAGCCCTATATCACTATGGCTAAAGCCAAGGGGGCAAAGAGGAGGAGCATCCTCTATGTCCACACGTTGAAGAATGCGATGCCTCCAATCCTTACCCTGTTGGGGTTCCAGTTCGGGATCCTGCTGGGCGGCCTCTTCGTCGTTGAGGCAATCTTCAGTCTTCCTGGAATGGGGCGTGGCCTGCTTGTCGCTATTGGTCAGCGCGACTATCCCTTGGTCATGGCTTTGACCATGGTGCTGGCGGCTGCGTTTGTCATCGTCAACGCGCTCGTCGATATTTCCTACCCGGTCTTGGATCCACGGCAGCGTGACTCATGACCAATACCACGCAGCGCAAATCGCGACCGTCTGTGTTGCGTCGGCTCGTGCGCAACCGGAGCGGGCTTGTGGCCTTGATCATCGTTGTTGTCTTTCTCTTGATGGCGGTCTTGGGCCCGTGGATCGCCCCGTACGATCCCAACGATCTGAATCCCTCTGACTTTCTCCAGGGGCCCAGCGCTGACCATTGGTTCGGCACCGACGAGCTGGGGCGCGATCAGCTCAGCAGAGTCATTGATGCTGCACGCGTCGCGATCTTGATATCGGGCTTATCAGTCATCATCGCCCTCGCAGTGGGTTCGGTCATGGGGATCGTTGCTGGGTACGCGGGTGGATGGGTCGATACGGTTCTCTCGCGTGTCATGGATGTGATGTTCTCGTTCCCCACGCTCCTGCTTGCCATTGTCATCGTTGCCGTTCTCGGACCGGGTCTCGTCAACGCGACAATCGCGATCGCGGTTGTCTATATCCCACGGTTTGCGCGTGTCGCTCGCGGTGCAACGCTGAGCGTGCGGCATGATCTTTACATCGAGGCGGGTCGGTTGAGCGGCGTCACCAATCTCCGCATCGCGATTCGGCACGTGATTCCGAACATCACGGCACCGATGATCGTGCTCGTTGCACTGTCGATGTCGACAGCGCAACTCGCGTACTCGGCACTCAGCTTTCTTGGTCTCGGAACGAATCCACCCCAAGCCGATTACGGGAGCATGCTGGCCAGGGCCCGCAACTTCATGACGCTGGCACCGTGGCTAGTCATATTTCCTGCCATTGCGCTCGTCTTGCTGATTGTCGGGTTTAACCTGCTCGGCGACGGCTTGCGCGACGTGCTCGATCCACGCGCCGAGAGTGGGGAGGGCTCCATCGAGGGTGTCGAGGCGACGATCTGAGTGAGCTGTCGATGATCCGGATCGATTTACGAATCGATAACGCTCGGATCGTCGACGGGTCTGGCGGCCCCTCGTTCATGGGGTCGGTGGGGGTGGTCGGCGGACGCATTGTCGCGGTGGACGACGACCGACCCGCAGTTCGTACGACTGATGCTGGCGGCGCCGTGCTTGCCCCCGGGTTCATCGATCTTCACACACACTCGGATTTCACGCTCCCTGTGTTTCCAGCGGCTTCGGCCATGGTGCGCCAAGGTGTGACCACCCAAGTCGTTGGCAACTGTGGCTTCTCGCCGTTCCCCAATCCGCCACAGCGCCGAACTGAGCTGAGCGAGTACATGTCTTTCCTCGACGCCGGAATTCCGTGGGATCGGTGGCAGGACGCCGTAGGTTTCGCCGACTTTCTCGACGCACTCCCGTTGGGGAGCAACGTCGCCTTGCAGGTGGGCCTGGGCACCGTCCGTATGTCGGTCATGGGGTTCGAGCGGCGGCCACCGAGCGATGAAGAACTCGCAGAGATGTCTCGGCTGGTCATGCAGTCCTTTGCGGCAGGCGTCGTCGGCACTTCGAGCGGACTCGTTTATCCACCCGGCAGCTACGCGGACTCCGACGAGATCACGCACCTCACTTCGATCGCCGGGCGCTTCGATGGCTTCCACTCCAGCCACATCAGAAACGAAAGCGGCTCCCTCGTGGAGGCGGTCGGAGAGGTGATCGACATTGCCCGGCGGACAAAGGTCCCCCTTCAGCTGAGCCATCACAAAGCGCTGGGCCCGTCGAGCTGGGGAATGGTCGACAAATCGCTCGGATTGATCGATGCTGCACGCAGTACCGGGTGTGACGTGCTGGCCGACCAATACCCGTATCGAGCTGGTAGTACGGCGCTCACCCGAGTACTTCCCGACTGGACGCTTGAAGGTGGCGTCAAGGCGATGCGGGATGCTCTGAATGATCCGGAGACTCGTCGCCGCGTCGCCTGGGCGATGCGTAACCCCGGAAGGGCTGCGAGTCGTGAGTTCATACCTGACGCCCTTCTCCTTTCACAGATCCCGGATGGCCCGAACAAGCAGTACGAGGGTTTGCTGCTGACCGAGGCGGCGGCAGTTCGCGGCGGTGACCCGATCGACACCGCCCTCGATCTCTTGGAGGAGGAGGGCGCCGGAATCCTCACGGTTGTCTTCGGCATGTCGGAACACGACGTTCGCACGGTAATGGCGCATCCCGCGGTCGCCATTGCCAGTGATGGTTGGACACTGAGCCCCTCAGCGGGTGGTAAGCCCCACCCGCGGAGCTACGGCACGTATGCAAGGGTTCTTGGCAGATACGTACGCGAGGAGGGCGTGTTGTCGCTCGAAAATGCCGTCCACAAGATGACAGGTCTTCCGGCTCAGAGGCTGGGGCGTTTCAACCGAGGGCTGATCCGGCCGGGGTATGTCGCTGATCTCGTCGTCTTCGATCCTGATGCGGTAAAGGACGAAGCAACATTCGATGATCCCCATCGATTCTGCTCGGGTGTTCGCCACGTTATTGTCGGTGGCGTCTTCGTTGTCGAGGACGGCGAGGAGACGGGCGCGGCGCCGGGTCGCGTGCTTCGCAGCGGGGACCAGCAGTAATCCGGCTGGCTTACCGATCAGCGATCTGAGACATCGCGGTCCCGACCCAGTCAATCGAGCGCTCCGGCATGAGCCCGTAGTGGTAGAAGTCGAGGCGCGCGGCTCCGCTAGAGGCAACCAGGTGCACCCTCTCAATGAGGTCGCGGGCAGTGACCGTGTCCGGCCACATCGGGCGCAAGGCAACGGCGATGTCCGCCCGAGCGCCGATAGCGGCTCTGTAGTCGCCCAGCAGCGATGCGACGCGCGGTGTCTCTGCGGCGTATCCGAGAACCTCGAACTCGTCAACAAGAGCCGACACGCGCTCGAGATCCACACCGAGGGTCCACGCGGCCTCGGCCGCATCAGAGCTCTGCGTTCTCCCGCCCTTGGCGGACCCTCCATGAGCGCTGAAGGTGAGGCGCACGCCCGCCGTAGTTGCGACGTCCTGGACTTCGTCCACAAGGGATGTTACGACCCGGCACCGCGCCTCAAGGTAGCCGGTCATCTCACCTCCGGCCAGGTTGCCGAGCCGAACCAGGTCGAGCGGGTCGTGACCGCCTGATCCGCTCTCGAACCAGCCGAGAAGCATGTCCCCCACCACTCGGCGCAGCCCGTCGACATCGATGCCGTCCGACCGAGCGAAGTCACGGCACGACGAGCAGAAGCACAGACCGAGCAAGAAGCGGGCGGTCGGCCCGAGGTCGAGGAAGTAACGCTCATGGTGAAAGCCGTGCTCGATCGTCCGGAAGTGGAGCGCCTCAGCCATGATCGATCGGATGGGGTATCGGACAAGGTCGGCAGTGAGGGCGACGGCGTAGCGCCGTACTTCGGGGTTCGCAGGGCACAGCTCGGTAAGAAGGCGGTCGCCGAGGGCATTCTCCGGGGTGCACTCGGGATGGGCCAGTCCGAGGCGGTTGTTGTGAAGGTATACAGTCCACGCTCTGGCGTGCATCGACCGTCGCTCGGCGGCGATGCAGAGTTCGTCGAGTGGGTCTCGTTCCGCTGCCAGCTCGCCGAGCCGCGGGCGAAGATCCCCATAGCGGCTCATCTCGGGGTGGAAGAACACCGTCCCCCCCTCATGAAAGAAGAGCCGGCGCCGCGGGTTGTGCGGGAGGATGTCACGGGCATGGTGATACGCCGCAGCCATGGAGACGCCGTTGACTCCGGCCCGGTCCGCGGCCGCGGCGACCACAGCGTCAGGCCCCTCATCGACGATGTCGACTGCGAACGCGAACACCGAACTGTCCAGGCTGGTCCTCCACCTCGGCGATGATACGATCCTACGAGGTGTCGACGCCGCTTGCGGGCTGGGCCAGTGGGGCACGAGAGAGGTGCGGGCGCTTGGCCATGGAGCTGGTCGCCGGTCGCGTCAGGCCTGTCGTGTAACAGCACGTCTCTGGCCCCAGTCGGCAACGACGACTCCGACGAGGATCGCAGCTCCTCCCATGAGCAAACCGGGTTGGGCACGTTCATCGAGGAGGACGATCCCTGCTACGACGGATACGAACGGGACCAAATAGCCCACAAGCGACGCTTGACCCGCTGAGCCACGAATCAGAACCCAGTAGAAGAGCAACAGCGGCAGGAACGTCGAGACCGCTGCTAGGTACACCAGCAAGCCCCAGGCGCTGGCTCCTAATTGGGGAGCACCTTCGAAGACCAACATCGGCGGCACAGCCAGCATCGCTCCGATCGTGAATTGTACGACGAGGATGTCGAGCCCGCCGAGGGACGCTGCCGCGCGTCTGCCGTACACGGTGGAAAACGAGAACGCACCCACGGCCGGTAGTGACCATGCAACGGCCAGGACAGGCTCTCCACCGGTCGCCAGTCCGCTATCTCCCGCTGCCAGAAGGACTCCTACGCCGGCGAAGCCGAGCGCCAAGCCGATCACACGCCACGCATTCAGGCGCTCATCGGGGAGCATCTGATTTGCGAATACCGCAGTGGTGAGTGGAGTAAGGGCGGCCATGAGGCCGACGAAACCCGCCGATGCGTACTGGAAGGCAAAGGTAAAGAACCAGAACGGTATGGCGACGTTCGTGACGGCCATCACCGCTCCAACGCGGAGCACGGTCCTGTCGATGCGAAGTCTCCGGAGGATGACCACTCGAGTCGTCAGAACCAGCAAAGAGGCGATCAGCAGGCGCACGCCGACGAGGGTGAGCGGGCCGACACCGTGCTCGAAAGCAGCTCTGGTAGCTACGCCGCGTGTACCCCAGCCGAGGCTGACTATGCCGAGCGCCAACCATCGACTGCTCTTCATCGTCGACGCGAGCCGTTGATCACAGACTCCCGATGTCCATCGCCTGAAATCCTTTCCACCGCCCGGGGGGAGGGACAGACACGTGTGACGGAGCTTCTAGACAAGCCGCTTCTTCCCAATCTCCGGGACCTGCATTCGGCGTGGAGAAGACACGTACTCAGTGACAATGGCGAGGACCAGTGCCGCCGAGCGGAGGGGCCACTACCGTGATAGCGTCAGAACCCTACTGCTATCATCGAGTTTCTGGATACGATTCCAGTGGGAGGAGCCATGGCGAAACTGCGGACGCGTCAGGCGATCTCGGCTGCGATCAGGGACGAAATGGTTCGTGACCCCAGCGTCGTGCTTCTCGGTGAGGATGTCGGCGAGGCCGCCGGCGTATTCAAGACCTCCGAGGGCCTGCTCGAGGAGTTCGGCCCCTCAAGGGTGCGAGACACACCCATCTCGGAGATGGGCTTCCTGGGAGCCGCAGTAGGAGCGGCGGCCACAGGGCTGCGACCCATCGTAGAGATCATGTTCGTCGAATTTCTGGGTGTCGCTCTCGACCAGCTCGTCACGGAGGCAGCCAAGCTCCACTACCTCTCGGGAGGCGGCTACAAGGTGCCCCTTGTGATCCGGGCATCGGCCGGAGCGGGGCTTGGGTTCGGTGCGCAGCATTCGCAGACCTTCGAGAACTGGATGTTCGGCGCTCCCGGCCTCAAGCTAGCAGTCGTCTCCAGCCCCCAGACGGCATACGGTCTCCTCAGGGCGGCGGTGGCAGACGACAACCCTGTAGTTCTCCTCGAGCCGCGGATCCTCTATGCCGAGCGCGAAGAAGTGGAGACTGGAGACAACGCCGTCATCCCACTGGGCACGGCCAGACGCCTCTCCGAAGGTGACGACCTCACTATCGTAGCCCTCGGCAGCATGGTGAAGGTCGCCGCGGCAGCTGCCAAGGCTGCGGACTGGGATGCGGACGTAATCGACCTGCAAACGCTCATCCCGTGGGATAGCCAAACCGTCCTGGACTCGGTCCGTAAGACGGGTCGCCTGGTTATGGTCGAGGAAGGACCGGCGACGGGCGGCTGGGGAGCGGAGGTCGCCGCGCGCGTGGCATCCGATGCGTTCAGCGAGCTCAACGCTCCGATCACCAGGATCACGTGTCCCGACGTGCCCGTTCCGTTCGCTGAGGACCTCGAACGCCGGTTCCTCCCAGGACCGAACTACGTGATCACCCAGGTCTCCGAACTGCTCGAGACTGGTCGCCGCCCCGCGACGTGGTGGGAACGGGAGGGATTGATGTGAGTTCATCACCTGTCACCAAACGAAGAGAGGCGGTTCGATCGGAACCGATGGCGCGGTACGAGCGCATGATCGAGATCCGAGTGTTCGAAGACCGGGTGAAGGAGCTGTTCGCAGAGGGTCTGGTACGGGGGACGACCCACACTGCCCAAGGCCAGGAAGCCGTGGCGCTGGGCGTGGCATCCGTGCTCGAGCCAACGGACCACGTTGTCTGCACATACCGCGGACACCACCATGCCCTGGCACTCGGCCTCACACCGGAGACCGTCATGGCGGAGATCATGGGTCGACGTGGGGGATCCATGAATGGGCTCGGGGGCTCGATGCACCTCTCGGATTCCACCGTTGGCCTCCTCCCCACGATGGCGATCGTCGGAGCAGGCATACCGATTGCCGCGGGAGCTGCCCTGACCGCGCAGGTGCACGAGACTGGAGCGGTGGCAGTGGGTCTCTTCGGGGACGGTGCGGCGAACATCGGTGCCTTCCACGAGGGGCTCAACCTCGCAGCAGTGTGGCGGTTGCCCGTCATCTTCGTCTGCGAGAACAACCTCTACGGCGAGTACACGCCCATCGCGGCGTCGACGTCCGTGACCGACATTGCATCGCGTGCCGCGTCCTACGACATGCCCGGAGTGGTTGTGGATGGGCAGGACCTCGAGACGGTGATGGGTGAACTCGAGACCGCCGTGGCCCGCGCCCGCAGCGGTGGGGGGCCGACGCTCCTCGAGATGAAAACCTACCGGTACTCCGGCCATTCGCGTGCCGACGAGGCAAAGTACCGTCCCGAAGGTGAGCTCGAGGAGTGGCAGCAGCGTGATCCAATCGACATCTACGGCAGTCGACTGGCAGCCGCCGACCTCTTGGAGCAGGGGAGTAACCGAAAACTGCTGGAGCAGCATCGGGAGAGGATCGATGAGATCGCCAAGATGCTTGTGGACGCACCGGCCCCGGAGCCCGTCGATATGTTCCGCAACGTCTACGCCTGAGGTCCGCTGTGCGCCACACCGTCAAGCTGCCAAGACTGAGCGAGACCGTCGACGAAATGGTCATCCTCGAATGGCTCGTCGCCGTAGGCACACAGGTCGCTGAGGGCCAGCCCCTGGTGAGTGTCGAAACGGACAAGGTGACGGTCGAGATGCCGTCGCCGGTAACTGGGGTCCTGGTGGAGCAGCTGGTGGCAGCCGACGATGAGGTGACGACTGGTGCGTTCATCGCAGTTATCGAGTCCTGACGCGGGTTGTAACCATGCCCGACGTCGGCGCTGATGACGACCGAGAAGCCCCGATTCGGGCGAGGACCGCTTGCCCGGCAGATCCAACGCCGGATTGCGCCCGTGCCACTCGACACGGCAATGAAGGGATTGCCGACTGCGCCTCCAGGCGCGACGGTCGGAAACATTGGAGAATTCGGCTGGAGCGTGAAAAACCGTGACCTCCCTACCCCGTTCGCCGCAGTCTCCCCCTCGGCGCTGGAGCACAATGCTCGAGTGATGGCCGAGTACTGCGCACGCCACGGTGTGTCGTTGGCGCCCCACGGTAAGACAACGATGGCTCCCCAACTGATCGATCTGCAGCTGGCCCATGGCGCCTGGGCCGTCACAGCCGCGACTGTCGTCCAGACTCGGCTCCTCGTCGATTTCGGCGTCGACCGCGTGCTGCTCGCCAACGAAGTAACCGATCCGGCTGGAATAGACGAACTCGGCCGTCTGCTCGCAGCCCACGAGTCGACAGAGATGTTCGTTCTCGTCGACTCGGTCCATGGCGTTCGGCTGATTGACGAGGTGTTCCGAGCTCTGGACCTGACGCGACCGGTCGCCGCGCTCGTTGAGCTGGGCATTCCAGGGGGGAGGGCTGGAGCCAGGACCATCGACGGAGTTGTCGACGTCGCGAGGGCTGTCTATCAGGCGGCGACTTTGCGACTCGCCGGCGTCGAGGGGTACGAGGGTGTCGTGGTAGGAGCGGAGTCGATGATGCTTGACGCTGTCGCCGAGTACCTGGATCTGATGGTCGCGGCGTTGGATCGCATCGGCAACGAGGGATTGCTCGAGACGACCGAGCCGATCCTCTCTGCCGGTGGGAGCGTATTCTTCGATCTTGTGGTCGATCGATTTGCGGCGCACGGTCCGGGGGTACGCGTGGTCTTGCGGTCAGGTTGTTACCTCGCACATGATCACGGCAAGTACATGCAGAAGTCGCCGTTGGACGGACGCAGTCGAGGCGGTCCTCGCCTCCGACCGGCAGTGGTGGTGTGGAGCTCGGTGGTTTCGGCTCCCGAGCCAGGGCTCGTCGTCCTTGATGCCGGTCGACGGGACGTGTCATTCGACGCGGGGCTGCCGATCGTGGTCAATATGCTGCGGCGGGGAGAAGACGAGATCCTTGACGCAGGAGGCGGATTCGACGTCTTGAGACTGATGGATCAGCACTGCATCGTGAGGGTCGATGCAGACGTCGCCGTTTCCGAGGGCGACCAGGTCGCCCTCGGTGTATCGCACCCGTGCACGACGTTCGACAAGTGGAGAATCATGCTCGTCGTCGACGACAACGGCGTCGTGATCGACGCTGTGCTGACCTTCTTTTGACTGGGATGGACTCTGTAGGACTCGTCGGAGCGGGGCCTGTCGGCCTCGCCGCGGTGCGGGCGCTTCTCGAAGATGGCTCGGTTTCGGCGATCGATTGGATCGTGGATCCCGACGACGCACGGCGAGAGGGTGCTCGATCCGAGTTCGGAGCGATCGGCCATGCGAACCTGAGCGACGTGGAAGCGGCGAACGCAGGTATGGCGATCCTCGCGTTCTCCTCCCTGATCGAGGCAGTGGTGCCGGTGATTCACCGATTGCTCTCTGCCGGCTATTCCGTCGTGACCACGTGTGAGGAGCTGGCGTATCCGCCGCCGGACGTCCGCAACGAGCTGCGGGCGGCCGCAGAGTCGTCGCGACGGGTCGTCATCGCCACTGGGGCGAATCCCGGGTTCGTGATGGACCGGTTGCCACTCCTGCTTGCCGGCGGGTGCCGCGAAATCACCGAGGTTCGTGTCGTTCGTCGTGTCGATACCAGACAGCGGCGACTGCCCTTAGTCGCTAAGGCCGGGACGGGATTGAGCATCGAGGGGTTCGCGGCGCGGGCAGCGCAGGGCGAAATCGGACATATCGGTTTGGAGGCGAGCGTCCTGCTCATGGCCGAAGGCCTGGGTTGGCCCGCCGAAGACGTCGAGGCGACCATCGAGCCGGTCGTTGGGGACGACGGCATCGTGGCCGGCCAACACCAGGTTGCTCATCTCGAGACGCAGCGAGGCACGTTGCATTATGAGTTGACAATGAGTTCCACGGTCATCGAACCGATGGACGAGGTCGTGATCGAGGCCGTTCCGCCGATCCTGGTCCGGTTTGCCGGGGGCTATCACGGGGACCTGGGGACGACGGCTCGCGTTGCTGCTGCCGTTCGTTGCGCTGCGCGGCTTCCCGCAGGCTTCTATCGTCCCACCGACCTGCCTGTCGCCGGATGAGGACGGTAGAAAGGCCGGCGCCGTGGAGTTTACGAAGGAGACGACACGGATGAGTGAACGCTCTGCGACCTCCCCAGGAAGACCCATTGCGGGGAAGATCCTCGTGACGGGGGCGGCCGGCTACATGGCGTCGATGCTTCTGCCCCACTTCGCCCATCGCTACGAGCTTCGCCTCGTCGACGTGACCGAGATTGTCGAGAGCTACGGAATCACCGACAGGCACGTCGCCGATCTGGCGGCCGGTGACATTGCCAAGCTCGCACACCTGTTCGAGGACGTAGACACCGTGGTTCACCTTGGATACATCCGGTCCAGCCCAGGGGGCCTCTACGACCCGTCCGTACCCCATCTGGAGCGCTTCGAGGCCGAGTTTGCCAACGTCCGCATGGCGCACACGGTATATCGGAGCGCGCTCGAGGCCGGAGTCAGAAGGGTTGTCGTCGCCAGCTCGAATCACGCGGCCGATTGGTACGAACACGCTCTCGTCCACGAGCGATTGGCCGAAATCGTCAGCCCCGACGATCTGCCGCTGTCTGACAACTTCTACGGATGGTCCAAAGCAGCGTACGAGCTCCTCGGCTTTCCGTTTGCGTGCGGCACGTTTGGCCGTGCGCTCGAAGTCGTGCTCATCAGGATCGGTGCACCGCGCGAGCTCGATGTGGCGGCGGCTCTCGGAGGGCCGGAGGCAAGCGAGAAGCCGGGGCCTCGGCTGCCCCGCGGCGTGGCCGGTCTCAAGCGACACCTAGGCGCCTACATGAGTGTCGCCGACGGGCGTGAGGTGTTCACCCGCGCCATCGAGGCGCCGGATGTTCGCAACGAGCACGGTGTTCCCTGGCTCGTCGTCTACGCCATCAGCGACAACACCAGGGCCTTCTGGTCCCTGCACTCGGCTCGCACGGTCCTGGGGTTTGAGCCCATCGACGACTCCGAGGTGCGGTTTGCCGACGATGTCAGCCGTTGGCTCACATCGCCTGACACGGCGGCGCCCGGCGGAAGGGTGGGGCCATGACGGCCTCCATCGGGCTCGTGCTTCCATTCGACTCAGCTCTGGATCGGGAGTACTGGCGGTATCTTCCGGAGGCCGTCGACCTGTATCTCGGCCGTACCCCCCACGTCGCAGGTCCCCTCGGGGCTCCCCTGATCATGGCCGTTTCTGAGTACGACCGAGTGTTGCCGGTGGTCGATGACATGGTGACCGCGCTCGATCCGGACGTCGTCGCGTACGCGTGTACTTCAGGGAGCTTCCTGCGGGGGCTAGCAGGATGTCGCGAGCTGCGGGAGCGAATGGAAAGCGCCGGGTGTCGCGCCGCGGGCTCGACGAGCGAGTTCCTTCTCGAAGCCCTCGCCTCGCTGGGAGCAGAGCGGGTCGCCGTTGCGAGCCCTTACGACGGAGAGATGACGAACGCCCTTGTCGAGTTCCTCGAGTCGGCAGGCTTTGTCGTCGCTGGCGTCAGCAACCTTGGGATGACAGGTGATCCGAAGACCGTGGAGCGAGACGAGGTGAGGAAGCTGGCTCTCGCGGCCGATCGCGTCGAAGCTGACGCGCTGTTCCTCAGCTGTACCAACTTGCACACGTTCGACATCATCGCAGGGCTCGAGGAACAGTTGCGCAAGCCGGTGCTGACCGCCAATCAGGTCACTATGTGGGGAGCCCTCCGTAGGGTGGGTAGAGCCGCCAATACTGAGATCGGCCAGCTCATTTTCGAGCACGCCTAGCGGGCGGCTGCCGGTCCGGCGCCAGCCACGGAGGGTTGGGGAGGAGCCCGGAGGCGGGGTAGAACCCTGGGGCTGCCACGAGGACGCTGGGAATTGTGTTTACCAGCCGGGCAGCGGTCGTCAACACCGCCTGGGTGCCCGGCTTAATCGAGACATCGAGGTCGTTCTCGCCGACAACGTGAATGCGGTCATGGGTTTCCCAGCCAACCACATCCGGAGCAACGTGTAGTGACAGGTCGAAATGAAGCCATTCGCTGCCATCAGCTATGGCCACAGCGCTCTGGGTGACCCCGGCAGTCTCCCGTGGATGGATGGTGTACTCGGCGAGTTCGTAGACGCGGTCGGCGAGCACCGCTACGAGTCGCTCTTCGAAGTGCTCCAGTTCGACGCCCATGGCATCGGCGATGACATGGGCGCTCTCGGCGAAACCGATGTGGCCGCGTATGTTTCGCGACGCAACCGCTGCCTGGAATCCGTCCTCGGTGTAACCGATACCGAGCGACCGGTGGACACGTTGTCCGAACACCGAGGCGTCGAGGACGCGTTCCACATAGATCTTGTGGACGTCCCAGGCGGCCGCCGAGAGCATCACCGGCAGCGCGTCGAAGACGAATCCGGGGTTGATGCCTGTGGCGACGACGGTGATCCCCGCCGCCGTGGCGAATTCATCGAGGCGGGCGCGCTCTCCCGGCCTCTCTACGTCGGGCCAGGCGAGCTCCTCGCTGGTGCAGACCACATTGATTCCGCGCTGGGCGCACCGTTCGATGTCGGGCAGGACATGATCAAGTGGCGATCGGGTGGCGATCAATGCCACATCTGGCTGGTTGTCAACGAGCAGCGCATCCGGATCCGTCCACAGCTTGACGCTGCCCCATGCCGGGGGACGGTCATCTGATCCGTGTTTCCGTCTGTCCGGTCCCCGGATACCGCCTGCGACCTGAAGCCAGGGACGTTGCTGGCAGAGCGTCAAGGCGGATGTGGCGACTGTGCCGACGCCGAAGATGACGACCCTGATCGGCTTGGGGTTGCTCGATGGCGTTGTTGGATCTCCGATGAGACTCTCCTCTCTGTTCGATCAGAACCAGCGTGCTTTGTCCACGATGTTCCGTAGCTCTTCACCGGTCGCGAAGCGCCGGGCGTTCTCGGCGAGCACCGAGTAGCGACGCTCCTCGACGTGCGGACCTGCCACAGCGGTATGGGGCGTGAGCACAACGTTCGGCGCCGTCCACAGTAGGTGATCGGGTGGAAGGGGTTCGATCTCGTACACATCGAGGCCCGCGCCGGCGATTTCTCCGCGGTTGAGCCCTCTCACCAGGTCGTCCAACCGGACGGTCTTCCCTCTGCCGATGTTCACGAGCACGGCGGTGGACTTCATCAGGCCCAGGCGCCGGCTGTCGATCAAGCCCTCGGTCTCAGGTGTGTGGGGGACTGTTAGGACTACCACGTCGGCGTCAGGCAAGAGTGCATCGAGCTGCGACGGGTCGCGCAGGTCGTCGACCTCTTCAGGTTTGGTAGCCAGGCGGGCATCGGTGGCGACGATCCTCACGCCGAAGACTCGTGCCATGCGAGCGATCTCGGTCCCGATCCCACCGAGCCCCACGATGAGCATGGTGGCTTCGGGAAGATGGATCACGGCCCCTGCGGTTCGGTCCGGTTGCCATCGTCCCTCGGCCTGCGTTGGGACATAATGGTGGAGGCCTCTCGCCAGAGCCAGGACGAGAGCCATGGCGTGCGTCGCAACATGATCGTTGTAGATGCCGCGAAGGTTGGTCACGATCACTGGATGCTCGACGAGTTCGGCGAAGAAGTAGCCAGCGGGAGGGGCCGCTGCTGGCGCCTGGAGCCAGCGCAGGCAGCCGGCGTGGGTCAGCAGGGCGGTCGTGATGGTTCCGTAGCAAGCGTCTGCGGACGTGATCAGCTTCCGTGCGTCTTGGTCGTCCATCGCAACAACGATCTCTGCCGCCGGGACGTCCCGAGCCAACGCCTCTGCCCATGCGAGGGTGACCTCGTCCTGGGGGGGCAGCATCAGTAGACGGTAGGCAGTCATGGGGGGAACGTGTACAGCCGCTGCGGGTTCGTCCGGGTCAGATGAGAGATGTCCTCTTGGCTCACGCCCCGCTCCTCGAGGAGAGGGAGGAAGTTGGTCATGGTGTGGTCGTATCCGTGGCCACCGTAAGCACGAAGAGCCCCCCTCTTGCCGACGTCGGTCGACAACAGGATGCGGTCGCGGTACCCGCGGGCGATGAGTTCCACGATGGCGTCGGCGCGCCGCTCATCGGACTGCTTGTCAAGCTGTCCGATGCTGTCGTAGGCGATCCAGACCCCGAATCGCAGGAGCTCCTCGTGATAGTCAACATCTGGTGTGGTATCCACGTGGCCGATCACGAGCTTGTCGAGATCGGCTCCGGCCCGCTCGAACGCCTGCGCCTGATCCATCCCGATTCTCGTGAACAACGCATGGGTCGAGATCGGTACACCAACCTCGTTCTGGGCTTGGGCGCACGCCCTGATCACCCTTTCTTCTGCGGGGGAAATCGCCCGATGGTGGGTTCCGATCTCACCAATGACACCTGCCCTGATATCGGTGCCCGCGAAACCCTTTGTGAGATCGGACACCAGCAATCGGACGATGTCCGCGTCGGTCATATCTGCGAGCCACGGCGGATGGAAGAGCTCCCAGTAGAAGCCGGTGCCGGCAATGACATGGATACCGACGTCGGCGGCGACCTCGCGCAGCAGTTCAGGGTTCGGGTTGAGCCCATGGACCGTCTGATCGACAATAGTGGTCCCGCCCTTGGCCTTGAAGATGCTCAGCTCGTCGCGCGCGACGATCGGGTCGCTGAGGATCATGTGAGAGCTCATCGTGATCTCATAGACGTCGTGGAAGATATGCTCATGGGGCAGCACGAATCCGAGATCAGTCGGCGCAACCTCGCCGAGGACCGTTTGGACATTCCTCATCGTTTGCGTCCTCTCGCTTGTGCAACACCATCAGTACATGATGGAGCCGCCACTGACATTGATCGTGGCTCCGTTTACGAAGCTCGCATGGTTCGAAGCGAGGAAGACGGCCACAGCAGCGACCTCCTCGGGCCGACCCATCCGACCAAGAGGACAGGCCGTGATGCCGGCAGCCACGACCTCGGCCGGGTTGTCTGTGTGCTGCATCGGCGTGTCGATCTGGCCGGGAGAAATCGCGTTGACGAGTATGCCGTTGGGGCCGTACGCCCTGGCGAAGCCGCGAGTCATCGACACAACACCACCCTTGCTGGCGACATAAGCGTCGCTGCCCGACATCGGTCCTATCAAGAACGATCCCGACGTGAAATTGATGATCCGGCCGCCGCGACCCGCGGCGATCATGGTTTCGCCGGCAGCTCGATCGAGGAAGAAGGTGGCCTTCAGGTTGACGTCGAGCTGTAGATCCCAGTCCGCCTCCGTGACGTCCTGAAGGGGCTGGCGTTTGAGCACAGCAGCAACGTGAACGAGCGCCCACAGACCCCCGAGCGCTTTCGTGGCCCCGGCAACCATTTCGGCGATGTCTTCGGTGTGGATGAGGTCAAATCCGACCGCAAGGTGTCGTTCCGGCTCCTCGAGCGCGGCGACGCTGTCGTGGACGCCGTCGACGTCGACGTCGACGGCCGCGACGCGAGCGCCTGCCGACGCAAAGGCGACCGCCGCAGCGCGACCAACACCGCTCGCCGCGCCGGTGACGATCACGCCTCGATTCTGGAGACCGGCTCCGAGATCCCGTTCACCCTGACGTGTCGACATTCTCAGCTTCGGTCCAGCCGCTGGCCGTCGACGACCCGGTTGACCCAGTGAGCGCCCTCGCCCCGGAAGGCGCGCAGGTTGTGGTCGAAGATCTTCGCCAGACGCTCCCCGTACCGTGGCGTGTCGCCGGCCGTATGGGGCGTGACGACCACATTGCCCATGTCCCAGAGGGGCGAGTCATCCGGCAGCGGTTCGACTTCGAAGACGTCTAGACCGGCGCCGCGTAGATCACCTTCGGTGAGCGCCGCAATGAGCGCCTGCTCGTCGACGACGCTTCCGCGCCCAACATTGATCAGCCAGCCCTCTCCCAGAGCTGCCAGTTCATCGGCACCGATAAGGCCTGTCGTCTCTTGTGAGCCGGGCAACGTGAGGACGAGGATGTCGGCCATCGCGCATACGTCGAGAAGACTTCCCGGCCCATAGATCTGTCCGACGACGCCGTCGTAGCGGTCAGGATTCCGTTTGTACCCGATGATCTCGACGTCCCAGCCTTGGGCCCGGCGAGCGAAGGCCTCACCGATCGTGCCCAGACCGATGATTCCGATCGTTGAGCCGGCCAATTCGAGGCCTTCGCGGGCGATCCAGCGGTGCTGCTGAGCGTCACGCACCGCGTCTGCAATGCGCCTCGTCAAGGCAAGCAGTAAACCGAATGCTGCTTCGGCGACGACTACGTGGACGCCCGTCGCGGTCGTGAGAACGATGCCTTCTCGGTCGAACTCGTCCAAGGGGTATTGCTCGTAGCCCGCGCCCACTCCTTGTATCCACCGCAGCGCCGGGGTGAGGAACTGGGGTTTCCAGGTGTAGGTGAGCAGGATCTGCGCGCCGGCGGCGAGCGCTGCTTCGACCTCGTCATCGTCGGCCGCCGCGATGACCTCGATGTCGTCCATTCGCCGGAGCTCTTCGAGCAATCCGGTCACGCTCAGAGGGTGAAGCACCACTCGAGTGGGCATCGCCGCCTCTCTCATGCCGTCCTAGAATCGATTCCACAAGATCGCACCAGCGAATCCGCATGTCAAGTTCGACCCGGTCGCAAGAGAGGCTGTGTTCTGGATGGGCGACGCGAAGTACGAGCCAACGAGCATGACCTTCGACGGTCTCAAGAAGGAGGCCCTGCGAGCGCTTGGGGAGGGAGGTTTCGGCGACGGCCGTGTCTTCGACGGCAGGGTCATCGCGGTGAAGACCTCCCCCGCTAAAGGCAACGCTGCCGCGATCGCCGTGGGCACGGCCGCGCTGCCGGCCGGCTACACGACCCCTCCGCATTCGCATGCGTCCGAGGAGGTTGCGGTATTCCTCTCGGGAAGCGGTCACGTCGACATCGACGGTGTCGTCTACCCGGTCGAGGAGGGCACGGTTTTGGTCACACCCTCCGATTCGGTTCACGTCACATCTGCGGATAAGGGGGGACCCCTCGTGGTCCTCTGGTTCTACGCCCCACCGGGGAGTGAAGCCCGTTGGCTCGAGGACTGAAGGGCGTCAGGTGGGTCGCACTAGATCTACCGAGATCTGCGTGACGCGCGTCGCTCCGCACAGGCCCATCGCCAGCTCGAATTCGTCGGTCAGCAAGCCGAGCACTCGCTCGACACCTTCGGTTCCGGCAATGGCAAGGCCCCAGACAATCGGCCGTCCAACCAGGACCGCGCTCGCACCCAGCGCGAGGGCCTTGAAGACGTCGGTGCCTCGTCTGATGCCGCCGTCGACGAGGACCTCGATCCGACCGTCCGTCGCCGCACGAATCTCCGGCAGCACCGCAAGTGTGGGAACCGTTGAGTCCAACTGTCGGCCGCCATGGTTGGAGACGATGACTCCCGCCATTCCTTCCGCGACCGCTCGCGCCGCGTCGTCTGGTCGTAGGATCCCCTTGAGCACGATGGGCAGGGTGGAGGCGTCCCGCAACCATGCCAGGTCCTCCCAACTCAGTGCAGGGTCCCACAGCTCGGTTGCCCCCCGATCGGAGGCCACGGGGGCCGTGAGGCCATACATGGGCACGTGATCCTCGGCAAACCACTCGGGCAGCACCGAGAAGCCAGTCCGCAACTCACGGATGCGGCCACCGACCAGCGGAGCGTCGACCGTCACCACCAGGGCACTACAGCCCGCTTCCTCGGCGCGTCGAATGACATCGCCAGTCAGGGGCCGGTCTTTCCCAACGTACATCTGGAACCACACCGGTCCGGTGGCCGCCGTCATCACCGCCTCGACGGGCAGCGATGAGCCCATGCTCAACACCATGACCGTGCCGGCTCGCCCCGCAGCCCGAACGGTCGCGGCCTCCGCCTCGGTGTCGACCATGCCGTGCATCGCAGTGGGTGCGATCAGAATCGGAGTCGAGACGGGGCACCCGAGTACCTCGGTGGCTGTCGACCGCACCGACACGTCGGTGAGCACTCTCGGAACGAGCCACCACTCGTCGAACATCGACCGATTAGCGCGCAGGGTACGTTCGGCGCCAGCGCCGCCCGCCAGGAACGCGGAGGCGGACGGAGAGAGGATCTCCGCGGCCTGTTCCTCGTAATCGCCAACGGTGAGAAGGTCCACGACTTCCAGCGTACCGCTCCAATTGGATACGATTCCAACCCCTCGTGGGACAATGTGCTTATCGGGTGGCCGTCCACCCTCCATCGACATACCAGGTTTGGCCGGTGACGAATGAGGCGGCATCCGAAGCGAGAAACACCACCACGTTGGCGATCTCCACCGGTTGGGCCGCTCTGCCGAGCGGGGTGCGAGCATCGTCGGCCGTCACGTCGAGTTTTCCCGCGGCCACCCACTCGTCGTAGAGCTCAGTACGCGTCTGTCCCGGACCGACGGCGTTGGCGCGGATTCCGTACGGACCCAACTCGACCGCGAGCACTCTTGTGAGCGCATTGATGCCTGCCTTGGCCGCGGCATACGCAGGGCGGCGTGGGAAGACGGCCTCCGCGGCCATCGAGGAGGTGGCCACGATGGCGCCGCCGTCACCCTGGTCGATCATCGCGCCGGCGAAAACGCTGCTGCAGAGGTACGCCGAGACGAGGTTGATGTGAATCGTGCGATCCCACTCCTCGTCAGTCGATTCGAGCGCGGGTTTGTTCAGGCGCAGACCGGCGTTGTTGACGAGCACGTCGACCCGCCCGAAACGGTCGAGGGTCGCCACCAGGCAGGCCGCGACACTCGACTCGTCGCCCACGTCGAGCGGAAAGGCGAGGGCATCGATCCCGGCGGATGCGAGGGCGGCAGTGGTCCGTTCGGCGGCCGCTACGTCGATGTCCGCAACCACGATGGCGGCGCCGCCATTGCCCATCACGCGGGCGCAGGCGCTGCCGATGCCGCGCCCGCCTCCGGTAACAACGGCGACCCTGCCGGCGAAATCACCCCTGGTCATGTGTCCTCCCGATAGCCGTACGCAAGCCACCCGCCGTCGATGGTCACTGCGTGCCCGGCGAGGACGGCGGCGTCCTCCCCAGCCGCGTAGGACACAGCAGCCGCCACGTCCTCGGGTGCGACGAAGCGCCCGAGTGGGATCCGGCCGGGCATGTCGGCGCCGTCGATCCCCCACTCGGCGGTCGGTCCTGTAACGATTGTGCCGACACGGATCCCCAGCGGTCCCCACTCCGCCGCGAGCGCCTTCGACGCGGCGAGTATCCCTGCCGAATTGCAGGCCTCTGCCGCTCGCGCCGACAAGCCCACGACCGCGAGGGCGGAGACGACGTTGATGATTGTCAGCGCAGCGCCTGACGAGACCGCAACGGCCCCCGCCTCTCGACATACGCTGAAGATGCTGTTCAACCCGACGTCGAGCGCGGCTGCAAACGTCGCAACCGGTGAGGCCACCACCTCCCCAGTCGGAAGAGGCGGAATGAGGTTGACGAGTACGTCGACGTCCGTCGCCGCGACCGCGTCTGCCACAAGACGACCCAGGTCGGGACGGGCAACCCCGGACGGAGTGGCGATAGCCAACACCTGGAATCCGTCTTCGGTGAGGCGGGACACGATCGCGCGACCCGCCCCCGTCGCGGCGTGGGTGACGATGGCTGCAGGCATGGGCTGCAAACGTTACCGTAGGTCGCCGAAGTGTGAGGTTTCGCGAGTCACGAACGGAGTGAGCGTGGGCGCATTGGAGGGCCGCAAAGTGCTCGTCATTGGTGGCTCGGGCGGCATGGGGCTCGCCATCGCCGAGGCAGCCGTCGACGCAGGAGCCAGCGTGGCGATAGCGGCTCGAGGTGCCGAGCGGCTGGCAGAGGCGGCGCGGAATCTCGAGGAACGGGGTGGGCGCGAGGTGGTACGGAGTGCGCTTCAGATCGAGGACAGGAAGGCGTTGCGAGATCTCTTCGGACGATTCGGCCCCTTCGACCACATGGCCCTCCCGGGGTCGACCGTTCCTCCGGTCAACTACCAGGAACTCGACGAGGCGGTGGCCCGGGCGTCGTTTGGCTCCAAGTTCTGGGGACCGTTCTGGGCTGTATTCGATGCCCGCGATCACATGCGTCGTGGCGGCAGCATCGTTCTCTTCTCAGGAGTGGCCTCGCAACGTCCGGTTCCTGGATATGTGGTCGGTGCTTGCATCAATGGGGCGCTCGAGGCGGCAACGCGGTCGCTCGCCCTCGAACTCGGGCCGTCCGGCCTTCGCATCAACACGATCTCTCCCGGCTTCATCATGACCCCGCTCTTCGAGGCTCTGCACGACCCCGAAGACATCGCAGAGCGACTGGCCGATGCCGAGCGCCGCCTTCCCGTGGGGAGGGTCGGCACTCCGGCCGAGGCCGCCGACGTTGCCCTGCTGTTCATGACGAACGGATTCGTCACTGGCCAGATCCTCACTCTCGACGGCGGCCTGCTGGCGACATATTGACCAGCGCCGGGATGCCGACACCCTCACCGAAGGGCGAGGCTGCCGTGGTTCCGGAGTGATATCGTTCCCGACAAGTACGAGTCGACGGAGGATCTGCCATGAAGGGACACGACTACCAGTGCTACTACAACGGCGCCTGGATGTCCTTCTCCGAAGTGCGCATCGACCCCAACGACCGCGGATTCATCACCGGTGATGCGGTTTTCGATGCTGCTCGAACCTTCGACGGCGTTGGCTTCCTCCTCGAAGCCCACATTGAGCGGCTCTTCGACTCTCTTCGCGTGGCTCGGATGGAGCCGACAATGGGACCGGACGAGATGCTTGCGATCACCCGCGATGTGATCGCACGCAACGAGGAGTATCGCGCCGAGGCTGGTGACTTCCAGGTGTGGCAGTGGGTCACCCGCGGTCCGGGCCGGTGGGCCCACGACGCAGGGCCTCCCTCGGTGTGCGTGAAGGTGGCACCCATCGACTTCGGCAAGTTCGCCGGGATGTACGAGACGGGTGCCCACGCCGTGGTGACCAGGGTACAGAGCCTCACGGTCGGGGCGCTCGATCCGAAGCTCAAGACCTACAGCAGAATGCATTTCAACCTTGCTGAGATCGAAGCGGGCCGAATAGACCCCGAGGGGTGGCCGGTGCTCGTTGACGACCGAGGCAATCTTGCTGAAGGGAGCGGCTACAACCTCTTCGTGGTCCGCGACGGGGTGATCGCCACCCCCGACGCACGCACAGTCCTCGCCGGGATCTCCCGCCGGTATGCGCTCTCTCTCGCACACCAGCTCGGCATCGACGTCGTGGAATCGGAGCTTCAGCCCTTCCACCTCGCCACCGCCGACGAAGCCTTTTTCACCGGCACCAGTCCGTGCGTTCTTCCCGTGACGCGCGCCGATGGTGCACCCATCGGCGACGGACGACCCGGACCGGTCACGGTTCGGTTGCTCGAGGCATGGGGGGAAAAAGTGGGGGTCGACATCGCCGACCAAGCGCTGAAATACGCCTGAGGTCGTCAGTCGGGCCGCGCCCAGGGCCGCGGCGAGAACCGGTCGATCGCAAACGGGTGCAGATCGAGCTGAGGTTTCTCACCCGCCGTCAGCTCGGCGATGAGCTCGCCGGTGAGGGGACCGAGAGTGAAGCCGACGTGGCTGTGACCGAACGCAAAGGACACATTCTCGAAGTGCGAAGAGGCGCTGATGACCGGCAGTGAGTCGGGGAGGATCGGGCGGTACCCCGCCCATTCGGAGTAGCCAGTAGAGTTCAGGCCCGGCAAGGCTGCCGCTCCATTGGTGACGAGGGCCCGGGCCCGGCGGTAATCCGGGGGAGCGTCGAGACCGCCGAACTCAGCGGTGCCGGCGAGTCGCAGACCAGTTCTGAGGGGCGTGGCCACCATCTTGTGGGGTGCCAGCGCCAGGATGCGCCGGGGTCGAACGCCTGGCGAGGGCAGGTCGGCGTGATACCCCCGTTCGCTCTCGAGTGGGACGCTGTGGCCGAGCTGAGCAGCGAGCCGATGGGACCAGGCGCCGGCCGCGATGACAAGGTTCTCCACCTCGAGCCAGCCGGTCGAGGTGCGCAGCGCCCGCACCTGCCGTGAGTCCGTGACGATCGAAGTCACTTGACCGCTGAGTATCCGGCCACCGCGATCTGTCAACCCTTCGAGAAGACCGTCGATGATGGCGAGGGGGTCTTCGCACCATTTGGCGGCCGGCTCGTGGACGGCGACACCGTACTCGCGAGCTAGCGCAGGCTCCATCGCGTTCAACTCGCCGCCTTCGACGACGGTGATCTCGTGGCCGTGCTCGAGGCGCATGGCCCACGGAAACCAATCCGCTTGGAGATCGGCCGTGTCGCGGTACGCAGTGAGGGAGCCGTCATGGCGCACGAGTTCGTGGAGTCCAATGTCGGCCAGGCAGCGCTCCCACGCAGGCCACGCGAGGCGCATCAACGCGGCGAGTACTTCGCCGATCCGCCGTATCTGCTCCTCGCTTCGGTATCGCTCGAACCGCATGAACCAAGGGATGAGCCTGGGGAGGTATGGCCACCGCACAGCGACGGGGCCCAGGGGATCGAGCAACCATCCGGGGAGACGGCGCATCAAGCCGGGGAGGCCTTGCGGGCTCACCCAGGTGACCGCGATCCCAGAGGAATGGCCGAACGATGCTCCGTGACGCGATGACCCAGCTTCGACAACGACCACGGATCGACCGCTCCGTTGGATCGCCTGTGCACAACTCAGTCCGACGATGCCCCCACCGATGATGGTGACGGAGCGGCTGCCGGGTGAAGGCGTCTGTGCGCTTCGATCGGTCACTGGAATCGTTACTAGGATAGTGCGTGTGCGGGGCACGGGCGCAACGGGCGGCAAGGTGCGAGGAGCTGGAGACCATGACCACGGTGGCACGAGTAGACGCGATCTCGGTTGCGTACCCGGAGACAAACGACGCCGGTTTCACCCGGTATCTCACCTTTTGCCGTATCGAGACCAGCGACGGGACAATTGGATGGGGCGAGTGCATTCCCATGTCCGGCTCCGGTTTTCCCGAGGCCTGCCGGGCCACCGAGGTTCTTATCGAAGGGCTCTCGGACGTGGTGATCGGCACCAACCCTGTGGAGAACCTGGCCACCATCCAGCGCATCAAGAAACGCACGTGGTGGTATGGCCCCGAGGGCATCGCCGCCTTTGCGCTGAGCGCAATCGACATGGCGTTGTGGGACATCAAAGGCAAGGTTCTCGGGCTGCCGCTGGTCCAACTCCTCGGGGGTGCAGTCCGCGAGAGGCTGCCGGTCATCGCGGCCACCCATGCCACCTTGCCCGACATCGAGGCAGAGGCGGCCCGCCACGGTGAGATGGTCAGAGCCGGCTTCCGCGGCGTCAAGGTGGGCTTCAGTGAGCGGAGCGGAGGCCTCGGACTTGATATCGACAACGACATCGCCTTCATGCGACTCCTCCGCGAGGCCGTCGGTCCTGACGCCGACCTGATGATCGACCGTGGTCAGTCCCTCGTGTGGGATGTCTCGTCGGCGATCCGTAGGATCCGTGGCTTCGAGGAGTACGGGCTGGTCTGGATCGAGGAGCCACTCGAACCGTACGAAATAGAGGGGTTCCGTCGGTTGCGCAATTCGGTTACGACGCTCATCGCGACGGGCGAGCGCACCTGGGATGCTCGGGCGTACCGCCAACTGCTCGAAACCGGGATCGTCGATGTCGTCGGCTGCGATCCCGGGCGCTCAGAGGGTGTGACGGGCTTCGTCGAGATGGTCAAGCTGTGTGAGCAATTCAACGTGTGGTTCAACGCTCATACGTGGAGCAGTGCAATCAACACGGCAGCGAGCCTTGCGGTATCGGCCATTTCCGAGCGATGCCTCGTGTTCGAGCTCAAGCCCGAGGTCAACCCGATGCAGCACGAACTTGTGAGCGAGCCGTTCGAGCAGCACGACGGCTGGATCGACGTCCCCATGGACAAACCGGGGCTCGGCGTCGAGGTCGACGAAGCGGTCGTTGCCAAGTATCGGCTGTGACGCCGCACAACGTAGGAGCCGCCGGGTCGTTCGACCTCACAGGCCGAAAGGCGTTGGTCACCGGTGGTGGGGGCGGGATCGGGACCGCGATTGCCGAAGGACTTGTCGAAGCGGGCGCCTCTGTGACCATGGTGGCTCGCTCGGAGACGGTCGAACGTGCTGCCAAAGGGCTGGGCGGTGCGGATGCCGGAGTCTACGCGGTGCGGGCCGATCTCGGGGATCGCAGCGAACTGAGTGCGGCCTTCGATGGCGCGATCGATGTCCTCGGCGGACTCGACATCCTGGTGAACAGTCACGGCACTGTGAGCGTCGGTCCAAGCCTCGATCACTCCCTGCAGGATTGGGATCGGGTGCTCGAGGTGAACCTCACGGCCAGCTTCGAGCTGTGCCAGCTCGCCGGGCGCGTCATGGTCCCCCGTCGGTCTGGCAAGATCATCAACATCGCCTCGATGTACTCCTTCACGGGGGGACTTCGTGTGGCGGCATACACGGCGTCAAAAGGCGGCCTCGCCCAACTGACCAAAGCCCTGGCGAACGAGTGGGCGCAGCATGGCGTCAACGTCAACGCCATCGCTCCTGGCTACGTTCGCACCGGCCTCAACGAGCACGTCTGGGGAGATCCGATACGTCACGCCGAGATCGTGAGCCGACTTCCGGTCGGCCGGTGGGCGGAGCCCGAGGATCTCAAGGGCCCTACCGTGTTCCTCGCGTCGCCCGCATCTGACTATTTACACGGAGTCGTGCTCCCCGTCGACGGCGGGTTCCTCGCAAGGTGAGAAACAGTCTCCGACCGAAGCTGGGGATCGACAGTTTCACCTACCACCGCCACTTTGGGGAGGTGGGGGAGTGGGAGGAGCCGCTGCCGACGCGCTGGTCGACGGTCGACTTCCTTGACCGGGCAGCCGAACTCGGGGTGGACGCCGTCAGCCTGCAAACCGTCTTTCTCGAGGATCTTTCTATAGGAGGCATGCGTGCGTTGCGCGAAGAAGTGGCCACGCGAGGCTTGTCGTCTGTGCTGGCATGGGGTCACCGATCTGGTCTCGAATCGGGTACGAGCCCGGCGCGATTCGAGGAAGCAATGATCTGCCTTGATCTCGCTGCGGTCATGGGTGTCCGGTTGGTGAGAATCGTGTGTGGCGACCAACTTGCCTGGTCGACCCCGCCGGAGCATCGGAAGGACCGCCTCGTGCCGTTGCTCAGCCGCCTGGCATGGCGCGCCCGGCAGCTCGACCTCGAACTTGCGATAGAGAACCACGCTGACTTGGCGATGGTGGACCTCGTCGATCTAGTCTCCAGCGTCGAAGCACCCAACCTCGGCATTTGTTTCGACCTTGGCAACGCCGTGCGGGTCGGCGATGACCCCGTCGAGGCAGCGGCACTGGCTGGCCCACTCGTGCAGATGGTGCACGTGAAGGACCTCGCTGTTCAAGAAGACTCGGTCGGTCAGCCGTCGTCATGGTGGCCATCGGTCCCGCTTGGCCGAGGTGACATCGACCTGGCTGCCGCTTTAGAGACCACCCGGGGATCGACACCGTCAGCGGGTTGGTTTGTGGAAATGGGGAACATGCATCCCGACCACACTGATGAAGACACTGCAGTGGTCGAGAGCCTCGAGTTCCTGAGGGCACTCGTGCCGTGATTGGGGGGGGGGGGGGGGGCCTCTCGGCGCTCCATCGTGCCGTCGCTCCGGGGAACCGTTGCCGATGCAGGGGCCTCACGACAGGGCTGGTATCGTTACCGGACTTCGACCCGGAGACCATGAGGCCACTCGAGGACGTTCGCATCATCGCCGTCGAGCAGTATGGCGCCGGACCGTGGGGTTCGCTGCACCTCGCCGACCTCGGGGCCGAGGTCATCAAGATCGAGGACCCTGCCACGGGGGGCGACGTCGGCAGGCAGATCCCCCCGTACGTCGGAGATGGTGACAGCCTGTTCTTTCAGGCGTTCAACCGAAACAAGAAGAGCATGGCCTTGGACTTGCGAAACGAGGGCGGTCGGAGAGTCTTTGAGGATCTCGTCCGGGCAGCGGACGTCGTGTTCTCGAACCTCCGCGGTGATGTCCCCAGCAGGCTGGGTCTGCGATACGCGGATCTCAGCGATGTCAACCCCCGCATCGTGTGTTGTTCACTATCCGCCTACGGCATGACCGGGCCCCGTACCGCCGAGCCCGGATACGACTACGTATTGCAGGGACTGGCAGGTTGGATGAGCCTCACCGGCGAACCCGACGGACCCCCGGCGAAGACGGGCCTGTCACTGGTCGACTACTCAGGGGGATACGTCGCCGCGATCAGCATGCTCGCCGGACTGCACGCGGCGCGGCGCACGGGGGTCGGCACGGACTGCGATACCAGCTTGTTCGACACAGCTATCTCGCTGCTCACCTACGTCGGCACGTGGTCGATGTCCCGGGAATGGGAGCCACGGCGCATGCGTCACTCGGCACACCCGTCGCTATTCCCGTTCCAGGCCTTCCCCACACGCGACAGTTGGATTGTGGTTGCGTGCGCTAAGGAGAAATTCTGGTTGCGGCTAGTGAACGCGATGCAGCTGGATGCTGTTGCTGGGGATGAACGGTTCGTCAGCTTCACTGGCCGCAGACAACATGCCGACGAGCTGGAGGCGCTCCTCGCGGAACGATTCAGGAACGACACGACCGCGAACTGGGTGAGCTTGCTTCACGAAGCCGGGGTTCCGTGCGGTCCCGTCAACGATGTCCGGGCCGCGTTCGAGGAGCCGCAGACGATCGCGCGCGATCTCATCGTGGAGGTGGAGCATCCGACGCTGGAACCTGTGCGAACGCCTGCGACCGCGGTGCGGGTGGGTACCGATCCGGTTGAGCGGAGACCCGGACCGGCCTTGGCGGAGCACACCGCTGAGATCTTGACGGAGTTGCTCGGCTATGACGCAGAAGCTGTGAACCAGCTGGTCTCCGACGGGGCGTTCGGTAGCTTCCGACCCGAGGTGGCGGACTAGCGGCAGCAGTTACGCGTCGGCCCGGTGGCTGTTGATGAAGTCGGTGTCGAGATCCCACCCGAGTCCCGGAGCATCCGGGATGCGGAAGAGGCCGTCGCTGAAGTCTGGCCGATTTCCAAGCATGTTCCAGAAGATGGGGTCGCGTTCGGGATGGAACGCCTCGACATACGTGCCGTGTGGCTGGCTTGCCAGCAAGTGTGACGAGACCTGGGGCTCCTCATGGTGCCCAAGCTCGACGTTGAAGGCCAACGCCATCGCCGCTACACGAAGCCATTCTGTTGGACCGCCGCCCCACGAAGCATCGAAGTTGCTGACGTCGATTGAACCCTCCACGAGAAGATCGCGCATCCCGGAATGGGAGATCTCGCTCTGGCCGGCGGCGACCGGGACACCGGTGTGCCTGACATCTCGCATTGCGAGTCGGTCGTCTGGCCAGCGGCAGGGTTCTTCGAACCAGCGGAGCTCCACGAAATCAGAGGCGAGCGTCACGAATCGGGTGGCTTCGCGCAGCGAATAGCCCTGGTTTGCGTCGACCATGAAGAGGAACTCGTCGGGGGCCGCTCCGACGGCGCGGCGGAGGCGGACTGCATCCTCATCCGGCGTCTTCCCTCCGATCTTGAACTTCATTCCTACCATGCCAAATCCGGCGAACCGCTCGACTTCAGCCTCGATCGTGGGTTTGCCTTGCTCCTCGTAGTAGCCGCCGATGCCGATGATCGGTAGCTCGTCGCGATAGCCGCCCCAAAGGCGATAGCACGGTTGACCCGTCGCTTTGCCAATTGCGTCCCACAACGAGCTGTCGACACACGCCATCGCCTGTACCGCGAGACGGCGATCACGGAGCTGGTCGCGGGTCACAAACGACATGGCCTCCCAGATCGCTCCAATCTCAAAGATGCTGCGGCCAGTTACTCGGGGTGCCAGCTCCCGGTGGATGATCTGAAGGATCTCGTCCTGCTCGGAATCGGCATCGGCGTTGTAGGCCTCACCCACGATTCCGTCAGTCGTGTGGACGCGCGTGATGATGGTGCAGCGGTTCGGCATGTGGTAGTAGCTGCCCCGGTAGTCGCGATCCAATGCAACGCGGACCGGTATCGTTTCGATGCGCTCAACCCGGGCATCGCTGCCGACAACTGCTTGCATACTTGGCTTCTCATGCACTTTCGACGTCAGGTATCCCTCAATCGAAACGTTTCCAGTCTACGGGCGAGAGAGAACAAGCGTCAACCGGACGATAGTTCCGCATCACTGCGCACCGATGACCTCCGCACGTACTTGGTCGGGAGGGTGATCACCCGGCTTTCGCCACCCTCGTCGAGCATCTCCACGAGAAGCGTTGCGGCAGTGGCGCCGAGTTCGACCGCGTCTCGTTCGACGGTGCTAACAGGTGGGTTGAGGTATTGCATCAGGGCAATTCCGTCGGCGGCGACGAAATCCAGGTCGGTTCCCATACCGGTGTTGGCCTCGCGTATGGCCTCCAACGCTCCCAGGGAAAGCTGTGCGCCTCCTGCGAGAATTCCCGTAACCCGATGCCCCCGGAGCAGTGCTCTTGTCTGCTCGAACCCAAAGTCTGCCGTGTACGACCGCGTGCGCACCAGAGTGAGGTCTGGCGCACGACCTACCGCCTCATGGGCGTCGAGGTAACCACGCAACCGTTCTCGAGATGCTCGAACTGCCTCACCGCCGATGAAGGCCACGCGGCTCTCGGGGCGCCGCAGCATGTCGAGAACACCCTCGCGAACGCCCATGTAATGGTCCGACACGACTGCGCTCGCTCTGACCGCCGGTACCTCGCGGTCGAGGAGAACCAGTGGGCAATTCAGATCGTTGAGAGCTGCCAGGGTGGGGGGGTGACTCTCCGACTCCAGAGAAAGTATGAGTCCGTCGACTCGACGCCTATTCAGCAATTGGATGTGGGCCGCATCGAGGCTGGGATCACCGTCCGAGTTCGTCAATACCAGTGAGTACCGTGACGCGCGCAAACGCGTTTCTGCGCCATGGACGATATCGGCGAAAAGGGGATTTGAGATATCCCGCACTATGAAGCCGACCGTGCGGGTCGAGCCCCGCCGCAAGCTCTGCGCCAAGAGGTCAGGCTGGTAGCCAAGTGCACTGGTCGCTGCCATCACTCGGTCGCGCATTGAGGCGCTGACATCGGGATGATCGTTGAGAACCCGCGACACGGACGATATGGCCACGCCGGCGCGCTCAGCCACCTCCCGCATCGTTGCATGCCGCCGTCTTCCCGCCATACGAACGCTCCGATTCCTGCCGGCGGATGTTCTCTGTCCAGCCAGCAAGGGGATAGGCAGCTTCCCAACTGGCCGCCACAGCCTACCGCTGAGGGAACTGGCGGGTCAGGAGCTGCGCTCATGGAGGCAGTAGGCGGGATTCGCAGCGAGGATGTCGGATTCCCATCGGCGATGCATCATGCCGGCACACTCGGCGGCGACGCGGATGAAGCCCCGACAGGCCAGGCGTTATGCTGCCTCCGAAGGCGACAGGAGCAACCAACGCTGTGGGTCCGTCGCGGGCTGAACGAACACCTCGTCTCGATCCATGTGCACTCGCCGCCAACGGGACGATCCTCGGCCTGTGGCGTGTGCCTTGTAGATGGTCCAACTGGGGAGCCTGGAGAGCTGCGAATCCCGACGAGTTGTATGACAAATCGCTTCTCTTCCCTCTTCTCATGGCTTTTGGTGACCGTTCACGCTCTGGCACGCCATCCGTCAGACCAGAGGCGGGGGCCCAGGAGGCGTGGTCGTAGGATTTGGCACCGGACAGAGGAGACACGCCGTGCATCAACTGCAAGCCTTTTCTCACTCGGCGGGCAGCGGGGGTCGATCGCTCAGGCCGCGCCGATCCTGTCTTGCCGTACCCGGCTCTAGTTCACGGATGTTGACCAAGGCTCAATCTCTTCCTGCCGATCAGGTCTTCCTTGATCTCGAGGACTCCGTCGCACCGGACGCCAAGGAAGAAGCGCGGGACCTCATCATCCAAGCGCTGCGAGAAGGCGCTTGGGGTAACAAGACCAAGGTGGTCCGGATCAACGACTGCACGACGCAATGGACTTACCGCGACCTGATTACCGTTGTCGAGGCCGCCGGCGACCATCTCGACTGCGTGATGCTTCCCAAGGTGCAGGACGCCGGCCAGGTCGAGTTCGTGGACCATTTACTCGCGCAGATTGAATTGGAGAAAGGCTGGGTGCATGGGCGAATTGGGCTCGAGCTCCAGATCGAGACCGCACCGGGGTTAGTCAACGCTGAGTCGATCCTCGCTGCCTCGCCACGGACCGAGACGCTCATATTTGGGCCCGGAGACATGGCAGCCGACCTCGGTATGCCATCGCTCACCGTAGGTGAGCTCCAGCTTGACTACCCCGGCGACCACTGGCACTGGGTGCTCTTCACGATCCTGGTCCACGCCCGCAACGCAGGTGTTCAAGCAATCGACGGTCCGTACGCCAAGATTCGCGACCTCGTCGGTTTCCGCGAAATGGCTACCCGCTCCCGCACGATTGGGTTCGATGGCAAGTTGGTCCTGCATCCCGGCCAGATCGATGCAGCCAATGAGATTTTCAGCGAGAGCCAGGCTGACTATGAGCGGGCGGTGGACATCCTCGAGGCCTTCTCCGTTGCAGTGGAGGTCGAGCAGCGAGGTGCTGTGATGTTTGGCGACGAGATGATCGACGAAGCCAGTCGAAAGCTCGCCCTGATGACCTTGGAGAAGGGCAACCGCGAAGGTTCAACCTATCGGAGTGCTCCTCCCGAGGTGCCGATCCACGAACGAGCAGCTTGGCGCATCGCCAAACTCTCTGAGGTGGATCCTGACGAGTAGCGACGGTAGGGCCCGAGCGCTCACCGCGGTTGGCGGCTTGCCAGAACGGCCTGTCGATCCGCTTGTTTGACTTCGAGTAATCCCCCGAAAAGGGATTCCGAGGCCGTCATCGATGTGATGGGCGGCTACGAGGCGGAGTGCATGAAGGCCCCCGCGGATCATCGAATGGTCAAGATCGAACGGGTCAAAGACGAGGTGAAGACGTTCGCCGGAACCGACATGTACGGCAAAGGAATGTCCCACGGCTACCGGAAGTCCTCACCACCCGCCAGGATTTCTTGTCGCCGTTTGAAGTGCCGAGGCAGAACTCGTCCACAGCGACGAGATGCTGCTTCGTTCCGGCTACAAGAACCCATATCCCGGAGACAATCCCGGTGTCGTCGATGAGTAGGGCGCCTACGCCGACCTGCTCATCGTCGACGGCAATCTCTGAAGGACGTGTCAGTCTGCCCTCTTCACCGAAGCGTGCCTCGGGTCGAATGAACACCATCGGCTGCGATTTCGCACAGACGAGATGGCGATGACGGTGCAGGACTCGCAAACTCTGTGGGTTCTTTCCGACGTGCTTCGTCAGCGATGTACGTCGGACCTCGCGTAGGGTGTGGGATCGAAAGAGGGTCAACGTGAACAACATGACCACGTACGAGCACGCTCGGGCGACGTTTGATCTCGAGGTCCCGGAGCGCTTCAACTACACGGTCGACGTGGTCGATCGGTGGGTGGCCGACGCCCCAGACAAGCTGGCTCTCATCGCCGTCGGACCGGATGGCATCACGGCCGTCCGGTATACGTTCGGAGAGATCGGCGATCGCGCCGCCCGCGCTGCTGGCTACCTGCAGTCTTTGGGGATCGCCAAGGGTGACCGGGTCTTCGTTCAGCTGCCACGCGTGGTCGACTGGTATTCGGTTCTTCTTGGCTGTTTCAAGATCGGAGCGGTGCCGATGCCGGCCACGACATTGCTGACGGCGCGTGACATTGCCTACCGCGTCAACGCCGCCGGGGCTGTCGCTGCGATCACTGATTCTGACGGCGCCCGCCGGGTCGACGAAGCGTTGCCGGACTGTCCGACCCTGACGACTCGTATCGTCGTCGGTTCGGGTCCCGATCGTTGGGCATCGCTCGCAGACGGGATGGCCGCCGCCGATCCGGTGGCCGGGGGCGTAGTCACGGCCGCTCGTGACCCGCTGCTGATCTATTTCACGTCGGGCACCACCGCGTATCCGAAGATGGTCCTTCATACCCATGCCTCGTACGGGATCGGTCATGAGATCACGGCCCGGTTTTGGCACGACCTCGGCCCCGACGATGTCCACTGGACGGTGTCGGACACGGGTTGGGCCAAGGCCGCGTGGGGCAAGCTCTTTGGCCAGTGGCGGATCGGTGCCGCCATCGTGATGTGGAACGTGCAGGGCAAGCCGGACTTCGATCGCATGCTGCGGATCATCGGTGAGCAGGGGGTGACCGGCTTCTGCGCACCACCCACTCTGTTCCGGGCTTTCGCCCAGATGGACCTCGGCCAATACGACTTCTCGACGCTTCGTCACACGACCTCGGCCGGCGAACCGCTCAATCCCGAGGTCATGTCGGTTTGGAAGGCTGCCACTGGACTCGACATCTATGACGGGTACGGCCAAACCGAGACGGTCAACCTGGTTGCCAACTACCCGTGCCTGGCGGTGAAGCCGGGGTCGATGGGCAAGCCCGCCCCCGGGTTCGACGTCGAGATCGTCGACGATGACGGCAACGTCGTCCTGAGTGGTGAAGAAGGCCACATCGCGGTGCGGACCGACCCGCGCCCGGTCGGGCTGTTCTTGGAGTACTGGCGTGACGATCGTGAGAACGCCCGAGCCTTTCGCCATGGCTGGTACTACACGGGCGACCGGGCATGGATGGACACCGAAGGCTACATCTGGTTCGTCGGCCGCGCCGATGATGTGATCCTGTCGGCGGCCTACCGCATCGGACCGTTCGAGGTGGAATCCGTACTCATCGAACATGCGGCGGTGGCTGAAGCGGCCGTGGTCGGCAAACGCGACGTTGAACGGGGTCAGATCGTCAAGGCGTACATTGTCCTGGCCCCCGGCTACGAGGCATCGGACGCACTCGCCGCCGACATCCAAGACCACGTCAAAAGGATCACGGCCCCGTACAAGTACCCGCGCGAGATCGAATTCCTCGCCGAGCTGCCAAAGACCATCAGCGGGAAGATCCGGAGGGTGGAGCTGCGCAAGCAGGCGTAACCTTTGAGACGACCCTTCCCCCACCGCATCGTCGCCCCGCCGGACTGCAGCCCATGGTCGATGTACCGTGGAACGCCTTCGCGAGCGCGTCGACGGCCAACCGTTGTACGTCAGCATGGACACCGATGTGCTCGATCCAGCGTTTGCACCGGGGACGGGCACTCCCAAGATCGGAGGCTTCACGACCCGCGAGTTGGCAGGCGTGTTGCGTAGATTCGCAGGGTCGAACCTCGTCGGCGCGGGCATCGTCGAAGTTGCCCCCGCATATGACCACGCTGAGGTCACCACGATTGCTGCTGCAAACCTCGCCTACGAGTTGATCGCCCTGGACGGCGGTCGCAAGTACCGAGTGGATCAGAGGCCACGAGCTGAGGATGGATCGAGACATGCTGAATGACACAACGTTGATCACTACCCGAGCCTTTGTGGGTGGCGAGTGGATCGATGCCGATTCCGGCAAGACCTTCGCCGTCGTCAATCCAGCCGATGGCTCGATTGTTGGTGAGGTCGCCGATCTGGGTGTGGGTGAGACCAGGCTGCGATCGCGGCTGCGGCAGCAGTGCAGAAGGACTGGGCGGCAACGACGGACAAAGAACGGGGAGCGGTCTTTACGTCGCTGGTATGACCCCATGCTGGCGAACAAGAAAGACCTGGCCCTCATCATGACGATGGAGATGGGCAAGCCGATTGGTGAGGCGAGAGGCGAGGTCGTCCATGCCGCCAACTTCATCGATGGGGTCGCCGAGGAAAGCAAGCGGGCCCGAGGTGAGGTCACCCCCACAAATGATTCGAAAAAGCGTCTCCTCGTCTCGAAGCAGCCCGTTGGCGTCGTCGCGGCCATCACTCTTAGGAACGACTCGCCATGAGGTCGTATCAGATTGCTTTCGTTCCCGGCGACGGAGTCGGTCCTGAACTCGTGACACAGGTGACGGGCGTCCTCGACGCCACGGCCGCAGCGTTCGGATTCTCTGTGGAGCAAGAGACCTTCGATTGGGGCTCCGACCGCCTCTTGGACCAGGGCGAGATGATGCCGGACGACGCCCTCGATGTTTTGGCCGGTTGCGACGCCATCTTCCTCGGGTGCATCGGCGATTCGGCCAAGGTGCCCGACCACTTATCGCTTAAGATGCTGCTCGACATCCGCACCGGGTTCGACCAGTACGTCAACCTACGTCCCATCAAGCTCTATCCAGGAGTTCCCACCCCCGTGGCCACGGCGACGCCTGAGACCGTGGACCTGGTCGTGGTGCGCGAGAACACCGAAGGTGAGTACTCGCGGGTCGGCGGCATCTTCAGGGCCGGCACATCCGATGCGGTGGCGTTTCAGACTGGTGTGTTCACGCACAAGGGCTGCGAGCGGGTGATCAGCTATGCGTTCGATCTGGCCAAGAGTCGAGGCAAACTCGGATCTGGCGAGAAGGTCGGCCGAGTCACCAACTGCACCAAGTCCAATGCCTTGAACTATTCGATGGTGTTTTGGGACGACGTCTATGCCGAAGTGGCACGGCGCTACCCCGACATCGAGACCGATGCGGCTCTCGTCGATGCTATGACGATGTGGCTCGTCAAGAACCCGGAGTGGTTCGACGTCGTCGTTGCTTCGAACCTCTTCGGCGACATCATCACCGACCTCGGCGCCATGCTCCAGGGCGGCATGGGAATGGCAGCTGGTGCCAACATCAACCCGGAACGAACCCACCCGTCGATGTTCGAGCCGATTCACGGTTCGGCTCCCAAGTACACCGGCCAGCATCGCGTCAACCCGATCGCATCGATCGAGGCAATGCGGATGATGCTTGATCACGTGGGCGAAAAGGCCGCGGCGGCCGCGGTGGAGCGTGCCGTGGCGGAGACGCTTGCGGCCGGCGAGCATCGGACGGCCGACATCGGAGGCACGAGTCGGACCGATGAGGTCGCCGCGGAGATCGCCGACCACATCCTGGACTCAGCGGAGATCTAGATGTGACAACCGGGGACGTCGCCGGCCGGGTCTGGTGTTCCTGCGTGTTGTCGACGACGGCCGACATGTGCGAATCCGTGAGTGAAGATGGCAGAACCAGGACGCGCTCAGGACGCGTTTCATTGAAAACCAGTGCAAGATGTTGACAACTCCTGAGTGCTCGAAGTCGGTGCTGGGACAGCGTTTCTGGGCATTCTGCCTGTCGGAGGCTTGTGCGGGAACGGACTGTTGATCCGTTTGTTGGGAGTTCGAGTCTCCCCCCCGGAGCCGAGATAACCTATGCCCTGTAAGGGTTTGCGGGATAAATGGGGGTCGCCCTCGACTCCACCCAGGACCCGCTGAGGACGCGATTCGTTTCTAGTACGTCGTGCGGGGTGCTCCGCAAAGTCCGGAACGCGCCGGTGCGCCCGAACTTCTCTGTCGGGGCTGTCGAGCGGTGGGTGTCAGCGCGCCGCGTGCTCCGTCATGTCGGGGGTCTGGGGTGTTTGCTGCTCGTCTCGATGGGGCTACCGCTGCGTTGCCATTCGGGGAGGCCGTCTTCGAGGCGCCGGGCAGAGCGTCCTGTGACGAGGAGGGTGCGGACGGCCTGGTCGGCGTATACGCAGTAGGGGCCTCGGCAGTAGGCGACGATCTCGCGATCGGTGGGTAGTTGGGGGAGCAGTTCGTCGAGTTGGTCGGGCGGGATCGGGATGGCGCCGGGGATGTGTCCGGCCTCGTATTCGATCATGGGCCGAACATCGATGAGTGTCGCCTCGTTGCCCTGCAGGCGTTCTTGGAGTTCGCGGCGGGTGATGGTGGTGATCTCCGTGCGGTCTCCGAGATACGTCGCGGCGAGCTCGTCGATGGTGGCGAGATGTTGTGTCGCGACGTCGCGCAAGGCGGCCCACAGGTCGTAGACGCGCTCGCTTGCCAGGCGGTAATAGATGCGTGTGCCTTCGCGGCGGGTGGTGACGAGTCCGGCTCGGGCGAGGGTGCGGAGGTGGTGGGAGGTGTTGGCCACGCTCTGGTCGATGGAGTGGGCGATGCTGTCGACGCGTCGTTCTCCCTGGGAGAGGAGTTCGATGATCTCGGCCCGACGCCCGCTGGCCAACGCGGCGGCGACCGCGGCGAACCCATCGAAGAGAGCGTTCTTGGCGGGGCGTTGCCCGATCGTCGACGGTGCGGTCATCTTGCCTCCTGCGCTCGTCGCACCCTAGCCAGCATTCAAAGGAGTGTTTGACAATGGTTTTGGGTTCCTCCTAGCATTCTCAAGCAAATGTTTGAATAGAAGGGTGGTGTTGATGGAAGTCGTGCCGATCATCGATACCGGACTCGGAAACAGCAGCTATGTGGTCGGCCTCGGCGATGGCGGTGCCCTGGTTGTCGATCCGGAACGCGACCCGGGCCCGTACCTGCGGGCGGCCGACGAACGGAACCTGCGGCCACGGTTCACGATCGAGACCCATCTGCACGCCGACTTCGTTTCCGGGAGTCGTGAGCTCATGGCCGGGGGAGCGGCTCTCCTTGCCCCGGCGGGCAGCGACCTGTCGTTCGACTACCAGCGACTCGACGACGGCGACGAGGTCGATCTCGGCGGCTTGAGGCTGCGGGCGATCGCCACGCCGGGCCATACGCCGGAGCACCTCGCCTACCTGTTGTTGGATGGCGCGGAGCCGGTGGCACTGTTCTCTGGTGGAACACTCATGGCGGGAGGTGCTGCCCGCACCGACCTGCTGTCGGCGGACCTGACGGAGCCGCTGGCGCGGGCCGCCTATCGGTCGATCCGTGACCGGCTGCTGGTGCTCCCAGATGACTTGGCGGTGTACCCGACCCATGGGGCGGGTTCTTTCTGCTCCGCCGGGCCCACGGGAGAGCGGACGACGACGATCGGCCGCGAGCGACGAGCGAACCCGCTGCTACAGGTGGACACGGAGGACGAGTTTGTGGCGGCCCTGCTCGGCGGGCTGAGTTCGTACCCGACCTATTTCGGTCGCATGCGCGACGTCAATCGCGCCGGACCCGCCGTCTACGGGACAGAGCCGCCGGACCCCGCCCCGCTCTCGCCACAGCAAGTCGCATCCCTCCAAGACGACGGAGCCCTGGTCGTCGATGCCCGCCCGATCGACCGGTTCGCGTCGGGTCATGTCCCGAACTCGCTGTCGATCGAGCTGCGGAACCAATTCGGCACCTGGCTGGGATGGCTCGCCGGCCCCAACCGGCCCATCATCATCGTCGCCGACGATGACCAGGACATCGCCGACCTCGTCTGGCAGATGCTCAACGTCGGATTCGAACTCCCCGTGGGGCGGCTTGCCGGAGGGATCGACGCTTGGCGGTCCGCAGCCCTGCCGACGGCGCAGACGGACCTCGTCCCTCCCGAGGATGTCACCTCGGATCGGCCGATCCTCGATGTTCGACAGTGGTCGGAATGGGAGACCAAGCACGTCGCCGGAGCGATCCACGTCGAACTCGGTCACGTCGCAGCAAAGTATTCTGAAATCGCGGGAGGCGTGCAAGTCCACTGCGGTCACGGTCAGCGAGCCATGACCGCAGCCAGTCTCCTCGAGCAGGCCGGTGTCGAGGCGGTGACGGTCACCTCAGGTGGACCGGCCGCGGTCGCCGCCGCCGTTGCTGGAGTCCAGTTGCCCCGATGACGGTATCGAAGGACCGTCAGATCCAGTTGGGCATTCGCGCCAACCTGGCGCAGTTCACCCTCCTGGTTGTGGTCAGCGCGCTGGTGGGCGGGATGTTGGGCCAGGAACGCACCGTTCTTCCCCTCCTCGCCCGCGACGAGTTCGGCCTCACCGGGATCACCGTCGCGCTGACGTTCATCGTGGCCTTCGGGTTGGTTAAGGCGGCAACCAACTTTGTAGCCGGGGCGCTGTCGGATCGTTACGGTCGCAAGCCCGTCCTAGTCGCTGGTTGGCTCATCGGTCTCCCCGTGCCGCTGCTTCTCATCTGGGCGCCGGCGTGGGGGTGGGTGGTGTTTGCCAATGTGCTGCTCGGGGTCAACCAGGGCCTCACCTGGTCGACGACCGTAATCATGAAGATCGACCTCGCCGGCCCCAAACAACGCGGTCTGGCAATGGGCCTCAACGAGGCCGCCGGATATCTGGCCGTGTCCGTAACGGCGCTCCTGACCGGGTTCATCGCCGCCCAGGCCGGGCTGAGACCCGAACCCTTCTACCTGGGGATCGCCTACGCCGCGCTCGGTCTTGGGTTGTCGACGCTTGCAGTGCGCGAGACGCGGCAGTACGCCCACTATGAAGCAGCCAACCATGAGGCGCCCGAAGACGTTCGCGACGATCTCTCGACCAGGGAAGTGTTCGTGGAGACGAGCTTCAAGGAACCGTCTCTGTCGGCGGCAAGCCAGGCAGGCCTCGTCAACAACCTCAACGACGGTATGGCATGGGGTTTGCTCCCGTTGGTCTTCGCCGCCGCCGGCATCTCGATCGGCCGCATCGGGATCCTCGCCGCCATCTACCCCGCAGTGTGGGGTCTCGGCCAACTCGCCACCGGCGCCTGGTCCGACCGGGTCGGCCGCAAACCGCTCATCATCGCGGGCATGTGGACCCAGGCGGTCGCCATCGCGCTCATCGCCATCGGAGACGAATTCGCGGTGTGGGCGGCAGCGATGGTCCTCCTCGGAATCGGGACCGCCCTGGTGTATCCGACCCTCCTTGCCGCCGTAGGCGACGTCGCCCACCCCCTTTGGCGAGCCTCCGCCGTGGGCGTGTATCGCCTTTGGCGCGACGCAGGTTTCGCCGTCGGTGCCCTTCTCACCGGTATCATCGCCGACCTCGTCGATCCCCAGGCCGCCATCTGGACGGTCGCCCTCCTCACCGCTGGATCCGGCACCATCGTCGCCATCAGGATGCAAGAAACCCACCGCCGAGCGCCGGCCCACTCACCCTGAGCGCCGGCCACAGAGGCGAGGAATACGTAACACTGATCGAAGCCACGTGCGCGTTCAAGTCGGAGACGAGTTCTTCGATCTCGAAGTGGGTGAACCATCCATTTCGACGGTGGCGTCCCGCATCGCGTGGTGAACCCCGGAACCTCGCCGGCGAGAATCATCTCCGCGACATTGGCACCTGAGACGCTCGATGGTGATGCACCGCCGGGCCATAGGTCGTGTGGAGTGATGTCGTGAGGTCATCGCCGACCCGCGTGTGTGTCGGGTCCCGTATCGCCTCGCGTGTGTTCGCATGGCGGAACGCGAGGGGCGGTGAACACCAGTGCTGCCGCGTCGTTCTCCACGTTGTTGAGGTGGTGCCGAGCGTCTCAGCGAAGGAACCCGGCAGATGCACGTGTGGGAGATCAGCAGCGACGAGGGACCGGCTGTAGCGGATCGCGCGGCGGGCCGCGCGGACTTCTTCGGTGGCGGGAGCGTGGATCTCATGGGAGATCGTGAGTCGAAGTGCAGGAACTGCTGTCAGACGATGCTGATAAGGTCTGCGTTCTCCGACAAGCTTCGAGATTCTCAATGAGGGATGCATTGTCATCGGCTCCGCAGCGACCATGGGGGAGTTCGCGGTGGCGATGAACCGCGGAGGGGCTCGGTGCAGTAGTTGAGATGACTGACCTGCGATTGGTGCAATTCACGGACAGCCACGGCACCCGCAAAGTGGCCAGGGTGGTGGACCTCGAAACGCTGGAGGTGATCTCGGGACCGGCCACCCTGTACGAATTGGCCGACAGCGCGATCGCGGCTGGTCGGAGCCTCGCCGAGGCGGTCGAAGCAGCAGGGGTCGATGGATCCGCGGACTACGCGCAGGTCGCCAACGAGAGAAGACTCCTGAGCCCGATCGATCATCCGGATCCAGCACATTTGTTGGTGACCGGTACCGGCTTGACCCATTTGGGCAGCGCCGGTGCTCGGGATCAGATGCATGCCAAGGTTCTTGAAGACGCGGACGAATCGGTCACCGACTCGATGCGCATGTTCCACCTCGGTCTGGCTGGTGGGAAACCGGCCGATGGCACTGCCGGAGTGCAGCCGGAGTGGTTCTACAAGGGCAACGGGTCGTGCCTGGTTGCCCCCGGTGAGGCGATCGTGATGCCGGGGTTCGCGCTCGATGGGGGCGAGGAGCCGGAGCTGGCCGGAGCCTACCTCATCGCGCGAGACGGCACGCCTTGGCTGCTCGGCTACGCAGTCGGCAACGAATTCTCGGATCACGTCCTGGAGAGGGAGAACTACCTGTATCTGGCGCATTCGAAGCTACGACCATGCTCGATCGGGCCGGAACTACGAGTGGGGCCGTTGCCGGAGGACGTCGTGGGTCGGGTTGCGGTCAACCGGGACGGTGCAGTTCTCTGGGAGTCGGAGTGGCGCAGCGGCGAGGCCAACATGTCACACTACGTGTCCGGCTTGGAGCACCACCACTTCAAATACGAGCAGTTCCGCCGCCCCGGCGACGTGCACGTCCATTTCCTCGGGACGGCGGTACTGAGTTACGCCAGCGGCGTGAAGACCCGGGTGGGTGACGAGTTCGAAATCTCGGCCGAGGGCTTCGGACGGGCGCTGCGAAATGAGCTCGAGGTCGCTCCGTACGAAGGGCCGGTGGTGGTCCGCTCGTTGTGACCACGCTGGCCATCGTCGAAGGATCGATCTCTACCCGGAGCTGAGATAACCCTTGTTCTGGGTTAATCGCCCGACTATCTGGTCGTTGCTCATGTCACGCCGACGAGGCGCGGCTCAGCGTGTCTCCGGCGCCAAAGGCAACTGGGCACGAGAGCCTCGAGCTCCACTTGGCGGTTCGTTCGCCGAATCCGCTCGTCGTTCGTGGCGAGGTAGTCGTCGCCAACGATGAGGGCCACGTCACCGAGGCGCCCTCGCTGCACCGGCGACGTATGAGATGTCAGGCCTGCCATACAGTGTGGTGGAGACTCTTCAACGCTCGTGTTTCGCGGGCACCGGCGTCGACGTTGTAGCCGTTCGCCGAGTAGGTGGAAGCCGCCAACGCGAAGCGATTGTCAAGCAGCCAGGCGCGGAACGGAATCTCCTCGGGGGTGAAAGACAGCCCGACGTATTGTGGCCGCAGAGCGACTGGTCAGATCTGTCGCCTGGCACCGAGCGCCTCGTGCGCAACGCTCCCAGAGAGTAGAGGGTGCCGCGAACGCGGACCTCTACGTGTGTCTCTGAGCAACGAAACGGGCGTTGTGGCAGTCATCCAGCCAACCCTCTTCATATCGGACGATCTCGAGGTTGCCAATCAGGGTCGGGAGTTCCTTCTCCTCGATCAGATGGGGCAGCGCCGGTCTCTCGTTGCGTTCGAGGTTGGCGACCGTCGCCAGAGCGCCGATGAGGAGACCCCTTGGTCCAAGCGCGAAGGCAAGGACCGGGAAGAGCTGCCGATCGAGGTAGTGGAACAGCAGAATGAGATCCCATGGTCCGTCAGGCAGCGGTTCTTCATGGAGGTCGCGCAGGCTGGTGTGGAGCTCAACATGAATCGCTTCGGCTCGTTCGGCTGCGAGGGACAGCGCAAGGTCCGATACGTCGGCGATCGTGACATCCCAGCCGCGTTGTGCCAACCAGATCGCATTGCGCCCTGTGCCTCCTGCTACGTCGAGAGCCTGCCCTGGCTCGCGGAGGAGATTGGCGTTGGCGACGAGCCAGGGTGAGGGCTCCTCGGACCACGGTCGTTCGACGTACCTTTGGTTCCAGTAGTCACGGTCGAAATCGCTCATACCGATCATCGTAGGTCCAGGTCTTTCGGTGAGAGACCTGGGCGCGGCGCAGTTCCGCCGTGTCCAGATGCCCGGGCCGCGGTCATCGAGGGGGTTTCATCTCGATATCTCGCGGTTGTGGCCGTCGATGAGTTGGTCGACTTCGCTGGGGGTGACGTTGAGCTGGTCGCCGTGGATTCCGAGTTTGAGGGCGGCCATGGCGAGGCCGCAGTCGATGCCTGCGGGGAGATCATCGTTGAGGAGTCCGAGGAGAGTGCCGGCGGCGAAGGCGTCACCAGCACCGATGCGGTCGACGATTTCGGCCGGATAAGCGGCCGCTGACCCGGTTGTCGGACCATCGCGCCAGTGTGCACCGTCGGCACCGGTGGTAACCACAACCCGGTTCGTGCCGGTGAGCCCCTGGAGGTCGCGGAGCACCGTTTCGGGAGTTCCGTCGAGTCCGAACACGTCGCGGGCGTCCTCGGCGGTGGCGATCAACAGATCGCCGTAACTCGCCATGGCGAGGATCGTCTCTGCGCATTCATCGACGCTCCAGAGGTTTTGGCGGTAATTGACGTCGATCGAGACCAAAACACCAGCGCCGCGACACCGCTGAACCACCTCGAGGGACAGCGCCCGTGTCGAATCGCTCAGCGCCGGTGTGATGCCGCTGAGGTGCACGATGCGTGCACCCTCCAATACCGGCCAGGCAATTTCGGCAGCCGTCAACGCCGCCGCTGCGGAGTGCTTGCGGTCGTACAGCGCAGCAACGGGTCGCGGCGGCACGCTCAACTCCACGAAATACAGACCCATACGGTCGTGGTCGGACCAAGAAACATGTGCAACGTCCACTCCGTGTCGGGCCACCTCCCGAGCAGCGCGGCGTCCCAACGCGTTGTCGGGAAGCGCCGACAACCACGCCGTATGAGCACCCATCCGGGCACACGCAATTGCCACATTGGCCTCGGCACCGGCAACCGTCACCCGAAACGCCGCCACCGTCTCCAGACGCTCACCGGCCGGGACCCACAGCCGCAGCATGGCTTCACCCACGGTGACGATGTCGTAGCTCACGAGATCGCCTCGATCAACAGCGACGCCGCAGAGCCGATCCGGGCGCCATCGCCGGCTTCGAGCGCCTCACGCGAGAACACCGACCCTCCGACACCGACGGCGAACGCGCCGGCGTCTAGAAAAGCTTTGGCGTTCGCCGCGGTGACACCACCGGTGGCCACGAGGCGGGGATGACCCAAAGGCGCCAGGATCGAAGCTATGAACCCAGGGCCGCCGAGATGGCTCGCAGGAAATATCTTCACCGCACCAGCACCGGCCTCTAGGGCCTGCCACACCTCTGTGGGGGTCGCAGCTCCTGGAATGATCGGCACTCCGCGCTCCACTGCGGCAGCAATCACCGCCGAGTCGACCAACGGCGACAACAAGAACGCTGCGCCGCTGTCGATCGCGGTGTGTGCCTCAGCAGCGGTTCGCACCGTTCCCGCCCCCACCAACACGTCGGCCACCGCCCCCGGCACACGTTCGATTGAACGGAACGGCTCGGGCGAATCCAGTGTCACCTCCAACAGCACGAAACCAGCCCCAGCAGCAGCGCCGGCAACCGCCTCGACATGCTGGGGCGGACAGCCGCGCAGAATCCCAATCGCCGGCAGCCGCCCCAAGACATCGAGCACATCGGCGCTCATGAAGGATTTGAATGCGGGTTACGTGGAGGCTGCATGGGGATCTTCGCCGTGCTCGTCGATCGGGGCACGACGGAATCTACCTCACCGCCGACCTCCACCGCGTATGTGCGTCCATATGACGTAGGAGACTGCTGAGCAATACATGTCGCTCATCTCGACAACCAGGACATCACCACTCGCGGTGGCCTCGGCTCCGCCATTCCAACATGAGGAGTGGAGAAACCTCGTCCGTGCGATTGGCGCGCCTGGCCGCCGATCTGAGCAACGGCATTACTCAGCAGACTCCTGGTACGTTGGTGGCGTGCCGACAAAGATTCACTCTCAGGACGTGACGGAGGGCCCGGCCACGTCGGGAGCGCGGGCGATGCTCAGAGCCGTCGGCCTCACCGACGACGACTTCACCAAGCCGCAGATCGGCGTCGTGTCGGCAGGAAATGAGGTGACGCCATGCAATCTCAGCGGCCCCCGCCTCGCCGGCGCGGCGAAGGAGGCGATCAGAGCAGCCGGCGGCGTCGGTTTGGAGTTCACGACGATCGCCGTGAGCGACGGCATTTCCCAGGGCCATGAAGGCATGCGCGCTTCGCTGGTCTCGCGGGAGGTGATCTGTGATTCCGTGGAGCTGGTCATGCACGCAGAGCGGTTCGACGGCATGGTTTCGATCGCCGGCTGTGACAAGTCCTTGCCGGGGATGCTCATGGCGGCGGCACGCCACAATCTGCCGTCTGTCTTCCTCTACGGTGGGTCATCGCTTCCCGGGCATCTCGACGGGGCGGACATTTCGGTCGGTGACGTTTTCGAAGGGATCGGCGCTCTTGCGGAGGGGCGCATCGACGGCGAACAGCTGTTGCGCATGGAACGTGCGGCTTGCCCCGGCCCGGGATCTTGCGCCGGGATGTTCACCGCGAACACGATGGCGTCCGTTGGCGAGGCGCTCGGGATGTCGTTGCCCGGTAGCGCCACGGTTCCCGCCGTCGATCCGCGACTCGATGAGTTCGCTCGTCGGAGTGGAGAGGCCGTGTTGCGGCTGCTCGAAGCCGACACTCGGCCGCGGGACATCATGACGAGGCCCGCGTTCGAGAACGCCGTCACCACCGTCATGGCTCTGGGCGGTTCGACGAATGCCGTGCTCCATCTCATGGCCATCGCCCATGAGGCGGAGGTCGACCTGACGCTCGAGGATTTCGATCGGATCAGCCGGGCGACGCCACATCTCGGTGATCTCAAGCCGTTCGGCAAGTACTACATGGTCGATCTCGACCGAGTGGGCGGAGTCCCCGTGGCGTTGCGCACGTTGCTCGATGCCGGGCTCATCGATGGTTCGGTGATGACGGTCACCGGGAAGACAATGGCCGAAAACCTCGAGGGCAACGAGATCCCCCGTGACCAGGATGTTCTGCGCTCGATCGCCGATCCGATCGGAACCGAAGGCGGGATTGCCATTCTGCGGGGCTCCCTCTCACCAGAGGGGGCCGTCGTCAAGATCGCGGGCATCGATCTCGAGGTGTTCGAAGGTCGGGCGCGCGTCTTCGACGACGAGCAGCACGCCCTGCAAGCGTTGTGGGATCACGACCTTCACCCGGGTGACGTCGTTGTGGTCCGCTACGAGGGTCCGAAGGGTGGTCCCGGCATGAGGGAGATGCTCGCGATCACGGCGGGCATCAAAGGAGCGGGCCTCGGCGAGGATGTGCTCCTGATCACCGACGGGCGTTTCAGCGGGGCGACTACGGGTCTCTGCATCGGCCACGTGGCACCGGAAGCACAGGTCGGCGGGCCTCTTGCATTCGTTCACGAGGGTGACCCCATCCGGGTAGACGTCGGCAAGCGTCGACTCGACCTCCTCGTCGATGCGGAGGAATTGGATCGCAGACAGAGGGATTGGGCGCCGCCCGCGCCACGGTATCCGAGAGGGGCACTCGCCAAGTACGCCGCCCTCGTTGGATCGGCAGGAGCGGGCGCGGTCTGTGGGTGACCCAGTGCGCCCGCCGCGGCCTTCACTACAGTGGTGTAGCGTCACGGATGCTCATGGTGACCCAACCACCGATACTGCAGGGAGGTAGCAGATGGCCGATGGTTCCAGCCTCACCGGACACGTCAGGGTTCAGTGCCACACCGATGATCTGGAAACTGCACGCAAGTACTACGAAGACACGTTGGGTCTGGAACTCGTGGAGGTCTTCGACCCGAACCACTGCATGATGTTGCACCTGAGCGGCGACACCTTCGTTGAGATCGTGCATACCCCAGACCTCGCCGGGAACGCCGAAATGGCGGTACAAGTGGAGTCGATCGAGGAAGCGTATCGGCGCTTCGGAGCCGGAGCCGAGAGGGAGCCAACAACGATGCCCTGGGGCGATCGGCAGCTCCTGTGCACGGACCCGGCCGGCAATCGCATCACCTTCTTCGAGAAGGTGGAGGAGGCCTCAGCCGCCGGCAGCTCCTGACGGCGCCTCCTCGGGAATGGCCGCGTAGGCGGGAAAGTCGGGGTCGACGACGTTCTTGATCCCGAGCCCGCACACCACTCGATTGATGTAGTTGAGGTGAGCGCACTGCGAGTTGGCGTCCAGGATGTCGAGGTCGTCGAAGCCGTGAGACCGTAGCCGCTCGATGTCGGCTTCGGTCACTGAGTTGGGATGCTCGGTGAGTTTCGTCGCGTAACGCACCAATTCGCGGTCGGCTGGCGGCAGGTCTACTCGACTTGGATCCTTCGCCAGCAGGACGATCTGGTCGTTACTGAAGCCGGTTTCCCGTAGCTTGATCGTGACCTGGCTCATGCAGTACTCGGTGCCGTTCAATGCCGACGTCACGAAGCTGATCAGGTTGCGTTGGTGCGGTGTGAGCTTGGACGGGCACCGCTCGGTTACGGCGTAGAGATCGAGACGGGTGGAAACGATCGGTGGGTACAGCGACCCGACCAGCGTCATCTCTGTTGGTTCTCCCAGCGCACTCACTTGCCGGTCGTAGGCAGCCTTCAGCTCGCCTTCGGCGTCGGCGTAGGGAACCGTTGAGATCCACATCGCGATCTCCTCCTGCTGCGTCCGGTGGCTCTGTCTTGGCGACTCACGATGACGTTAGCGCCCGGACTGCGAGTCGGGTTCCACGAACCGATGAACGTCAGATCTCCGCTTCGGTGGCGTGCCGTCGGCTCGGTTGGTCAAGTCGCCGCCGCAGCTGGATCGCGACCAAGAACCCGATCAAGGCGAATCCGAGGGCCACACCATTGCCGACTCGAAACCCGGCGGCGATGGCCTGTTGCGCGTCCGAGTTGGCGGCGCCTCCTCCCTCGGCGAGGAGCTGTTGGATTCCTTCGATGCTGCCGAGGCGCCTGCTCACCACCAAGAGAAGGATGGCGCCGACGAGCGCTGTGGTGTAGGTCTGGAACAGGCCGCGGAGGTATTGGTGGGCCGACGAGGCACGCCCGACCTCGAAGGGCTCCGAGACGTGGTAGAGCAGGCTCAGCAGGGACATCGACACCGTCCCCACGCCCAGTCCGAGGATGAACGCCAGTGACAGCACGAGAGCGATTGGTGTCGTGGCGTCGTAGAGCACGAGGCCGACGAGAAACGGCGGGATGAGCAGGCCGAAGCCCACGAGCGCCGTCGCAGTCTCGGTGAAGTGATCGAGAATTCTGGTGAGGATGATCGAGGACAACGTCCAGCCGACGGTCAGGAAGGCGACGGAGAATGCGGCCAATACGGTCGAATGACCGAGGCCTCCCCGCACGTAGACTGGGAGGTAGGCGTCGATGCCGAGGGCGGCGCCGAACGCCAATCCAGCCGCGATGTTGGTCGTACCGATCGGGTGATAGGCGAGGTAGCGACGGGCAAGCACCGGCTGGGCTGATCTTCCCGCACGGATCCAATACGCGACGCCCAGCCCCACAGCCACAACGGCGGCAACGACGGACGGCGCCGAGAAGGAAGAGAAGCCGAGCAAGCTGATCACCGTGAAGCTGCCGAGCAGGAGAACACCGACCGGTTCGAAGGAGACACGGGTAGGTGCGTCTCGGGCAGGAAGTCGTGACCAACCGAGAACCGCCGCCACGGCGACAATGGGAAGGACCGCCACGAAGATGCCGCGCCAGCCGGTGGTGGCTACAAACACAGCGGCAATGGCCGGACCGCCGAGCGCCATCACTCCCCAGGTCACAGACACCGCCGCCAAGGCCCGAGCTCGGAGGTGTTTCGGATAGGCGAGCCCGACGGCGGCCGTGGCGACTGCGAAGGCGAACCCGGCCCCTATCCCCTGGACACCCCTGAAGATCACCAACGCCGGCATGGAAGGAGCGACGGCGCAGGCAGCACTGCCCACGAAGGCGAAAGCCATGGTGATTCGAAACGTGGTTCGCACGCCGAGCGCATCGATGACCTGGCCGGCGATCATCGTTGCCAAGGTTGCCGTCACGAGGAATGCCGTTATTACCCAGCCGAGCAGGGAAACGTGGCCCAATTCGGCGGTGATTTGCGGGAGTCCGGCGACCACCGCCAGCGCGACGAACGCGTTGATCGCGATCGTCGCCACGACGGCGCTGGTCACCGGCAGCAGGTCGCCAGAGAAAATGGAGTCCGGCGCAGAACCCATTCAGCCACAGTACCGGACCCGGCCTCGCGTCTGCGGGTGGCGCTTCGGTGCTGTACCGTCCTCGCATGGCGTTTCCTTGGGGCATTTGGTTCGAGCCGACACAACCGGTGCGGCGAATCGTGGACCTGGCTCGGCTGGCCGAGACCGAGGGGGCCACCGTCTGCTTCGTTGCCGACGAGGGAACCGAGCGCGATGTGTACGTCACCCTCACCGCAGTCCTTCTTGGAACGACCAGTCTCATGGTTGCCCCGGCGATCACGAACCCGTTCTCGCGGCACCCTGTGACGACTGCGGCCACCATCGCCACGCTCCATGAGATGTTCCCGGACCGCGTGTGGCACGGATTGGGTGTCGGCGGCAGCCGCGTTCTCGATCCGTTGGCTTTGGATCCCAAGAAGCCGTATACCGCGCTGCGCGAGGCCGTTGACGTCAATGTCCGTCTCCTGTCGGGCGACACTGTCGGAGCGGCACATCTGGGTTGGTTCAACGGTCACGTACCCCTGGCGATCGCGGGTCGCGGACCGCGTACGCAGGCACTCGCTGCAGAACGGGCCGATTGGGTGATCCTGTCGGCCAAGCCTCTGGCTGACCTGCCGAAGGAGGCGAGCCGGATTCGCGCTGCCGGGAGCGCCAGGATCGCCTGGTCTGCATACCTGGCCTATTCCGAAGAGGAGCGCCGGCGTATTCTCGCCCACTTCACCTACATGGCGGTGGATGCCCCACCGAGCATTCACGCCGCTGCAGGGCTCGACGCCGAGACGTTGGAGGGGGTTCGCTCCGCAATGCTTGCGGGCGACATGGACACCGCGGCTGCGCTACTCCCCCCTGCCCTCGTCGATGTCTTCGCGGTCGTGGGCACGGCCGAAGAGTGTGTCGAGACCTTTCACTCACTCCGTGAGTACTTCGACCTGTTCATGCTGCCCTTGAACGACGAAGCCACCGCCGAGGAGCACATCCGCACTTCGGCTGCGATCCTACGCGCCGCGGCTGCACGGGGCCCGTCGGTTGGCGGTTAGCCCGGATTCTCGAACAGCGAATTGGCGCCTGATTGTTGATATGAGCCGCCTTCGTCGGATCATTGGAAACACCGGCAGGGTGGATCAGGCCACCGCCTGCAGAGAAGGCGTCACCCAGAGCCCTTGAGCGTTGGTTCGGTACTCTCGGCATCCCTACGCGGAGTTGTCCAAGCAATGATCAGCCGTGTGGCAGTTGAATTTCATCTCGGGGTACTCGACGCGGGTCCCATACGACGCCACAGAGATTGCGATCTCAAGTCGAAGGTTGATCGCCGACTTGCTCCGGATCGACGCCGAGCGCGGTGGCCACACGATTGGTGTAATTGAAGTACGCCACGAGTTGAACCAGATCCAGTACTTCCTCGTCGGACATCCCCTCGGCGCGTAATTTCTCGACGTCCTCGGGCCCCATCGCTGCGGGGTCCTCGGTGAGCTTCTCCGAGAACAGGAGGATTCGCCGAGTTCGCCCGTCTAGGTCGAGATTTCGGTAGTCGGACGAGACCCGGGCCGCCAAACCGGGTTGTTCGGCTTGGTCCTCGAGGGCCGTTCCATGATGGTCTGCGCAATAGCCGCATCCGTTCAACGTCGAGACGAGGGTCGCCACCATCTCTTTCTGAATCATGGTCAGACCCGACTCGTGATAGAGGACCGACTGGTATAGATCCTGGGCGGCCTTCATCGCGGGCAGCTTGATCGAGGAGAGTTTGACAATGTTGGGCACCGAACCGGCCAGCTCGACCAGCTCTTCGTAGAATTCAGCGAGTGCTCCACTGGCCTCGGAGTGATCGATCTGCTTGATATATGCCACGGTCTCTCACAATCGATAGCGGGTCGGACGCAGGGCCGGTGCAGGAGATTACTGTTCGCAACTCACGGGACATCGTGGAGGGCCTCGGGTTCCCACCGCCGCCAGCTCAGCCGGCATCAGCAACGCCTCCGCCGGCAGAATCGTCTCCCACACCTTCGGCTGATCACATACCGTCCGCAACATGATGGCCTTCGATGCGTACGCGCCCTACGGGTCCAGGGCTATCGCCGTCCAAGAAGCCAAGCACCGCGAGCACCCCAGCACCGCGAGCACCCCAGCACCCGACTACTTCAGGGGTAAGTCACTAATCTCCCGCTGGTCTGTTCCACCGTGTGAGGAATCGCCACCGTGTTCTCCGCCTTTGGGTTGTCGCTGTCGAATGAGGACCCGGTCGAATCGACGCTGACCATGGTCCAGCGCGCCGACCGTCTCGGGTTCGACGAGGTCTCGCTTCCGGAGAGTCGTCAGTTCCGTTCGGTCTTCAGTGTGGCGGCCGCGTCCCTTGCCACCACGAGACAGATCCATGTCCGGATCGGAGTGGCCAATCCCGTCACTCGCCATCCCGCGGTGTTGGCGATGGAAGCCGGGACGCTCGCAGAGATCGGTCCGGGACGGCTCCGCTTCGGTATCGGCGCCGCGGCGTGGACGATGCGTGGGTACGGCTATGCCCCCGATGATTGGAAGCCCTACACCAACACGACCGAAGCGGTACGGGCCGTTCGCCGGCTCGTGCTCGGGGATCCGCTCGGCTTCACCCCGACGACCTTTCCTGCCTCGCCGGAAACGAAGCTGGACTTTGTCCCCCCGCAGCCGATTCCGGTGGACCTGGGTGCCGTCAATGCCCGGATGATGGAGGCCGTCGGCGAGGTGGCCGACGGTGTGCAGCTCGGAGCGCTCGCCAGCCCGGGATATGTGGCGTGGGCCCGGGAGCGGATTGCAGCCGGAGCGGCACGCGCTGGGCGCGACCCCGCCAACATCCTCGTGGCGGCCAACGTGTTGACGTCCGTCGGCGTAGATCGTCGAGCCGCCCGCGACGCGGTGCGCGAGGTACTCGCTTATTACCTCTTTCGGGTGGAGCGGGTCATGATCGACGCAGGTTCGGGTGCGGACCCAGAAGAGGTGGCCGGTGTCCGTGAGGCCGTCACCAAGGGGGGCGTGGCCGCGGGAGCAAAGGTGGTGAGTGACGGCCTGATCGATCGGTTCGCGGTGGCGGGCACGGTCGACGACGTCGTTGCAGGCTTCGGGCTTTTTGCAGAGTCCGGACTCCACGTTCCGCTTGCCTGGTACACGTTTGGACCCGACCCCGACTGGGCGATCGACACCCTGGCGAGGGAGGTACGGCCCGCCGTGCTCGGGGGTCCGTGACCTTACCGGCGTTAGCGCCTGCCCGATTCAGGCGCGGCCCGCAGGTGGCGTCTCCTAGCCAGTGTCGAGGACCTCGAAGAACGTGATCCGGTTTCCGTCCGGATCGACCGTGGTGAAGTTGCGATGTCCCCACGGCAGGTTTGCGGGCTCGGTTTCAGCTACCGCGCTGAGATGGCGGTAGCCGTCGTCCGCCGAGGCGATCTCGACGCTGAGACGCATGCCGGTGGTCGGGCCATCCTCGGCGTTTATCAGCTGGATCTCGGTATCGCCGCGAAGTCTCAGGCGGACACCGTGGTCGCCTTCGAAAATCTCGAGGATCTCCAGGCGGAGCACGTCCTCATAGTGGTGTCTCATGGCGGCCAGCTCTCGAGTGATGCACACGATCCTCACCTGACCGCTGACGTCGAACTGGGGAGGCATGGTTGCTCCTTTGGTCCCTTACGCCGTTGGGGCTCGGCGCCGGTATTGACCGGAGTGACCATAGTGACCACCAACGCCACCCCGAATCGCCACCGGGGTGGCGTTAGGGTGGCCAGCCATCACAGGGCGGCGTTGCGCTGAGGAGGACACACCATGACGGGAGCATCACCGGTTGATGAGTTGCGGATCGCGCTGACGGTCGACGACTTCGACCAGGCCATGAGGTTCTATCGCGACATCCTGGGATTGCGCGTCGACAAGGAATGGCACACGTCCACCGGCAATGGAGTGGTTTTTTCCGTCGAGCGCGGGACGCTGGAGGTTGTCGATGTACCCGATGCGGAGTCCATCGATATCGCCGAGGTCGGCAGCGTGGTGGGGGAGCGGGTGCGGTTGGCAATGAGGGTTCGCGGAGTGGATGAGGTTCAGCGAGCTGTTACGAGTGGCGGGGCTACCTTGCTCGGTGGTCCGGTGCTGACGCCGTGGGGAGGGCACAATGCGCGCGTGCGCACCCCCGACGGCATCCAGCTGACCCTCTTCGAAGAGTCCGACGGCGAGGACTAGGAGGAGGTTCAGGCCGTGGAAACGATGCGGACCGAGATGTTGAAGGGCGTGGGGGTCATGGGACACGTCGTCCGGCCGACCGTCGACGAGGGCATCGCCATCGTCGGTTCGGCGGAGGCAGCCGGTGCCGACTGGTGTGTGCTCCCCGATGCGTTTGGCTGGCGTGATGTGTGGATGATGCTCACCGCCGCGGCGACGGCCACGGACGTGATCCGGATCGGTCCCGGGCTGACGAATCCCTACACCCGACATCCCTTCGTGACCCTGGCCGCCCTGGCCACCCTCGCCGAGCTCAGCGGTGACCGGGTTCTGCTCGGTATCGGCGCCGGGGGAAGCGAGCTATCGCGCCACGGTGAGATCGACCGCTCGGATGCTCCGCAGCGAGTCCGCGACCTCATCGAGGACCTCCGCGCGGCGACGGAGGGCGAACCACCGCTCCCGATGGCGAGCTCGATGCCCGCTGTGCCCATTCTTGGATCGGCCCGGGGCCCGAAGATGCTGGATTCGATCGAGGCAAGCTGTGACATGTTCCTCGCTTTCGGCCAACCCCACGCCCACATGGAGGTGACGGCGGAACGGATTCGTCCGCTGTCCACCGAACTGGGTTGGGCGCCGATCCGCAGGGGGTACGGGAAGGACGGGATCGCCGCGATCACGTATGCCCTCCTCAATGTTCGAGAACCCGTCCGCAGGGACCTCGGTCTGAGCGAGGAGGGCGAACGACGCCTCCGCGAAGTGCTTCTCACCGAGGGTTTTGACGCCGCGGTCGAGCATGTCCCCGACTCCGCGTTGGACGCCTTCCTTTCCGACGATGACGTCGAGGTGGTTGGGGCCGTGGCTCGCCGGTTGGGTGCGACATGTATCACCGTGCTTGCATTCGATACAGGATCGCTCGATGAGCAAGTGACCTGGGCGAGACAGGTGCTCGACGTCGCCGCGGCAACCACCCGATAGGCGGTGTGATCAGTCGAACTCGATCGGGTCGAGGAGGCCAAGCCCGAGACAGATCGACGCCAGATACGAGTAGTACGCAGCGAGGCTGTTGACATCGAGAATGTCGAGATCCGTGGCGCCTGCGGCGCGGCATCGTTGCACGTCCGTTTCCTCGACACCGGCCGGGTCGTTGGCAACCTGCAACGCGTACTCCCCGGTCGCCCGGACCTTGGGAGAGAATTCGGTGAAGTCGCCGGAACGCAGCCGCGAAGCCGCTTCGGTCGAGCCTCCCTCGGCAAGGAATTTGTGCTCCACTCCCGACAACAAGTAGTCGGTCTGCAGGGATGAGGCCACGGCCACTGCAATTGCCTGCCGCTCCAGCGGCGTGAAGGACGAGGGGCAATTCTCGACCACCGAATAGAGGGAGCTGCGGACGAGACTCAACGGCGGATAGAGGCTTCCGATCATCGTGAGGTCGGTGGGGCCGCCCAACGCCGCGGTCTGGGATTCGTAGAGCGCGCGTAGCTCACCTGCGGCTTCGTGCGGGGCGACCCACTCGATCCATGCCATCTCACAACGCCCCGACGCGTTCTAGAGCTGCGAGTGCTTCCTTGCGGTGTTCGTTGTCGAGTGGAGTCAGCGGGAGCCGCACATGGTCCGAGGCGATCACCCCCATTTCAGCCAAGGCGTACTTGAAGAAGGCAACGAACTTGGGTGTCCACGACAGAGCCGGCGACACCACCGGAAGCACATCTCCGTAGAAGGTGTCGCGAGCACGCTCCAACTCACCCGCCAGATAACTGTGAACGGTCGCCGAGACCGCCGCAGGCACCACGTTTCCGACACCGATGCACACACCGTCGACGCCGAGTGCCAACTCGTACAGGGTCAGCGCGTCGTTCCCGCACAGCACACGTATTTTGCCGAACGTTGCCGATCGGATGGCAGCGATCTTGGGGGGAGAGGGCACGGTCAATTTCACGATGGTCACGTTGTCATGCCGCTTGGCGAGCTGCTCGATGACGTCGATCGGGATTTCGATGCCACCGCCGCCGTCGTAGAGCATCACCTCCGCCTCACCGCTGGCGGCGGCCACGGCCGAGAGGTGCTCGAGCATGCCGGCCGCGGTGTTGAAGAAGCCCGGTGTGTAGAAGGCAGGCGGCACCATCACGGCGGCAGCCCCACTCGCGGCGGCGTGTTGTGCCATCAGAACAGCTTCGTTCGTCCCCGATGCACCGACCCCTGCGATGACGGGCGCTCGACCTCGACAATGTTCGACGGCGAATTCCACGACGCTCTTTCTCTCCTCCGTCAACAGACTGAAGAACTCCCCGGTGGATCCGAGAACCACGATGCCGTCGACACCTCCGGCGAGGAGGTGGTCGAGCAGGGCTCGCAGGGAGGCGAGATCGACGGATCCGGTTGCGGAGAACGGCGTCACCGCGAGGCAGATGTGACCGGTGATGTCGCCCTCCGGTGAGCCTGGTTCACCGAACTCCGAGCCGGGCCGATTCGGCATCAATCGGTGCCGAAAGGTGGTGCCGGCGCCGTCAAGGTCTTGAGCCCGAGGCCGTTGGCTGCGCGGTTGATGTAGCAGTAATAGGAACAGATGTTGTTCGCATCGAGGATGTCGAGATCGCTCCAGCCATGGTTACGAAGGCCATCGAGATCCTGCTCCGTCACTGCCCACGGCTCCAACACGACCTTGCGCACATAGTCCAACAATGCATCGACGGCCCCGTCCCCGGACCGAGCGGTCCGCGGCGCGGCATAGATTCGCTCACCGAAACCCTCTCGGCCTTCCCCGTTCCCCAGCTTGTCGAAGAGCCCGGAAGCGCAATGCGGGGTCATGTTCAAGACCGATGTCGTGAGAGCGATCGCGTGTTTGACCCACTCAGGTATCGCGGAGGGACAAGCATCCACCACCCTGTACAACTCGAGTCGCACTGCGGTGAGATCCGGGTAGAGGCTGCTCAGCTGTGTGAACTCGGCGACTTCCCCGATGGCAGCTTCCTGGCGATCGTAGGCATCTCGCAGAGTTCCGACAGCGTCTCGGGGATCGACCGTTTCGATCCAGAATGCATCCCTGCTGCTGCGCTCATCCTGAGTGATGGCCATGAGTCTCGTACCTCCTCTGAGCGACGACCGATATCGCGCGACACGGTGAGTACATTATCGCAGGGGTTGGAACGGCCCTGCAGCGAGGGCCATTCGGGAGCAGAGCGCAGCGCCATCCGATGGCGCTGCGCTCTCGAGGCATTAGGTTGCTCTCGGTGAACTCGTGACGACACATCCATCAATCACGCCCGAAGGAGACGGAGATCCTCCCGGTCGTGCCGGCAGACCTCCGACCGTACGGACCGCGGTGTGGACCTTTCCCGATAAACCCGTCACCGAGCTCGTTCGGTCTGCCCAGATCGCTGAAGAGGCAGGGATCGACACGTTTTGGGTCGGGGATGAAGGTCCTGCACGGGAAGCCTTCACGGTGTTGACCGCGATCGGAGGGGCCACCGAGCGCATCGATCTCGGGGTTGCGATCACCAATCCCTACCTGCGCCATCCCGCTCTCACCGCGGCGACGGCGGCAACGGTCGCCGAAGCAACTGGTCGACGTCTTCATCTCGGATACGGGCCCGGGGGCTCGGTGACGCTGGGGCTCGTCGACGTCAAACCGATCCGTGCGGTGCAACGGATCGAGTCTGCAATCGAAGTGTCCCGCGCGGTCCTCCGGGCTGAGACCACTGACGGATTCGAGCCCGGCCCCTTTGCGACGCCGCAGCCGCTCGTCGACATCTGGGTGGGGAGCAGGTCCCGGCTCGTCACTTCCCTTGCCGGTCGGAGGGCCGATGGCTTCTTTGCCAGCGCCATCAAGCCGCGACTCGGAGACCTGATCGGCTGGTTGCGATCTGGGGAGCGCCCGGTGGAGCTCAGTCTTTGTTTCCCGCTCGTGCTGGACGAGCAGCACCGAGAAGCGATCCGGCCCTATCTGTCCCTGGCGCTGCTCGATGCGCCACCGGGCACCGCGGAGGGAGCGGGCATGTCGACTGCAGCTGCCGAGGCCGCGGCTGCGGCCGTGGAGCGGGGTGATCTCGCGGCGGCGGCACGGCTCACTCCAGACGAAGCGGTCGATGCGGTGACGATTTCGGGATCTGAGGCAAGCGCTGCGGCCGAACTTGCCGACCTGGCCATCACCTATGCCGCCGATGAGATCACCGTCGCCCTGTTTCAAGATGACCTGGCATCCGAAACCGAGCGGGCAGCAGGAGTTGTGCTCGCCGCCGCCGGGCTGGTGACGAATCGTTCCTGACCGGTGCGCCTCTGGGAGACTGTGACCAGAACACGAGGCGGTCCGCGGTTCTACGATGGGGCCTGCCTGGTTACCGACCCGTGGGAGGTTGCCCTTGGACATTGTGACGGTTTTTCGCCGTGCCGCCCGGCGCCACTCCGATCGCATGTTCGCGTTCGACTCCAGCAGCAGCGTCACATATGCCGAGGCAGAAGAGCGCACCGACGCAATCGCGGCCGAGTTGGTTGCACGCGGCATCACCGCAGGTGCGACGCTGGGACTGTCTGCGGCCGATCGGGTGGCACTGTGGCTCGCCATCATCGGCGCCTGGAAGGCAGGGGCCTTGCCGTCGCTGATCGATGCCAGGGTCGGTCCGGAGGGTTTGCCCTATTTCGTAGAGGACATCGCAGCGCCGGTCGTGGCCGCTGCAGCGGAGCTCCACGAAAAGCTCGCCGCCGCCGGAGCAGCCGAGCTCCTCGATCTCGACCGTCTCGGCACCGATCGGTCCGGTGAGCAGATCGACCGACACGGCTCTGATGCTCCGCTGTATCTGTCATACACGTCGGGAACAACCGGTCCTCCCAAGGGTGCCATTCTTCGTTCGGGACCCGTCACCTTGGGAACGGCATGCATCGCCGATCGTCTTGGCTTGAGGAGCGATGACGTCCTTCTTGCCACCACCCCGATTTCGAGCAGTTTTCAACTGGTTGCTGCCCTCATGCCGGCGCTGCACGCCGGAGCTTCGATCGGGCTCGTGGCCGGAAGCAGCATCGATGAGATCTGGGACGTGGCGCGACGTTCACGGGCAACCATCCTCGTCGCCTATCCGCTGACTTTGGCCGACATGGTGAATGCTCCCCAGGCCGCGGAGGGAGCCTCGCCTTTCCGTCTTGCCATGTCGGGGGGCTCTCCGCTTGCTCCCCGGATCAAGCGGGACTATCGAGAGACCCTGGGCATCGCTCTCCTGGAGAGCTACGGACAGAGCGAACTCGGCGGGTTCATGGCTCTCGGTAGCAGCAACGACGGGGAGCGGAGCCTGGAGGGTTACGTGGGGCGGCCTCTTCCCGACCGTCTGGCCTATGTGGGGGGTCCTTCGGGCCAGGAGCTGGCTCCGGGCGACGTGGGGGAGGTGTTGGTGACCCACGGGTATTTCTCGCGCTACAAGAACTCTCCGGACAAGACCGCAGAGACGCAGGCCGGTGGACGTCTCCACACCGGTGACCTCGCGGTGTCGGATCCAGACGGCTACCTGAAGGTGTTGGGCCGCACCCGCGAGGCCGAAGCGGCCAAGCAGCGCGGAGGGTTCTTACGTCAACTGGAGGACGCCTACTACGACCACGACGATGTTCTCCACGCCACCGTCGTCGAAGGCGGCCAAGGCGACGTGGAGGCATTCGTCGAGCTCAGGCACGACGCGACGGCGTCGGCGGCTGAACTGGAGGAGTTCGCCATGACGATGGCACCACCCGGTTTGAGTCCGCGCCGGACGACGATCCTCGACGAGATGCCGAGAACCTTCAGCGGCAAGGCGGATCGCGCCTTGCTCGCCGACCGAGTCGGCGCATGATCCGACCCGTTCGACGTCCGGTCTGAAGCGTCGCACATGGATCACGATGTCATCGTTATCGGGGGTGGTCACAACGGGCTGATCTGCGCCGCTTACCTGGCTCGGGAAGGGCTGGACGTGGTGGTCCTCGAGGCGAGGCAAACCGTGGGCGGGTGCGCTTCCACCGTCTCCGCGTTGGGTGCCCGGGTGAACATCTGCAACTGCGACCACGTGCTCACTCGCGGCACGCCGGTTGCCGAGGAGCTCGATCTGGCCGCGCATGGATTGCGTTACGTCGACCTCGATCCTTACTTGCTGGCAATGCAGTGGAACGGTGGTACTCCCTGGTTCAACTTCTTCGATGTGGATCGCACCCTCGAATCGCTCGCCCAGTCTCACCCCTCAGAGGTGGATGCCTATCGCAGCTACCTGGAGGCGGCGCTTCCCGTGGCGAGGCTCCTCATGGCGGTCACGCAGACGGTTCCGACCCCGAGGCGTGTCATCCGCAAGGTGCTGGACCGCTCATCGCTCGGCGTGAGGACACTTCTTCGCTGGAGCCGGATGAGTGTTGCCGAAGTGTTGGGCTCGTTCTTCTCCGCAGAGGCACTCGTCTCTCCTGCCGTCGCCTTGGGACCGGCGGTGTGGGGCTTGTCGCCCTATACGCCGCGAAGTGGTCTTGGGGCACTGACCTATGCCATCCGTCACCTCATACCCGCAGGGCGTCCCATTGGAGGCAGCGGATCCCTGCCCACTGCGGCAGCCGCAGCCGTCGAAGCTGCGGGGAGCCGGGTCCGTTGCGAGGCGAGGGTGGCGACGATTCGCGTCGAGGGGCGTCGGGTACGTGGTGTCCGACTCACCGACGGCGAGATGATCGAGGCTCCGGTGGTGATCTCTGCGGTGGATCCGCGGACGACCCTCGTGTCCTGGTTGGATGATCCTCCGCCTCGGGCACGATCGCTGGTGACGCGGTGGAGATCCCGGATACCTCCCATGGGCTACGAATCGAAGGTGGACGCCGTCGTGGCCGGTGTTCCCCACTACCGGGTTCTCGATTCGATCGATCTCGATCGGCACGGTGTCACCGACCCGTTGCTGCCCACCGCGATTATCGCCCCATCACTCGACGGGATGGCTGCAGCCCACGCCCTCATCGATGAGGGGAGAGTTGCCGACGAGCCGTTGCTGTACGTGAACGTGCCTTCGGTGCCCGACCCCACGCTCCAAGTAGCCGGTGCCGACGGTGGGCACGTGTTCAGCATGGAGGTCTTGTTCACGCCATACGAGCTTGAAGGGGGCTGGCCGGGCTCGCCAGAGCCGCAACGCTGGCTCGATCGGTACTGCGGACTCGTCGACCCCGAGTTTGCCGGGGGCATCCGGCGGACGCGAGCAATGACGCCGATCGACTACGAATCGGAGTTCGGGCTGGCGCGCGGGTATGCGCCGTCGTTCACCGGAACACCCATGGCGGCACTGCTCGGCCGACAGCGAGAGCTCACCAGGTACCGGACGCCGATCCGGGGGCTCTACCTCACCGGCGCCGGTACGTATCCGGGTGCCGGCGTTTGGGGGGCATCGGGTCGCAACACGGCTCATGTGGTGCTCGGAGACCGCTGAGCAATGATCCGGGGGCGGGGCACCGGGGAGACTGCCAAGATATTGGGACGCGACGACAAGGAGGCAACCGTGAGTGACCGGGCGTCGAGGCTCATGAGCCTGTACACGGGCGTGGTCGCCGACGTGCTCGACGGGATGGGGTATCGGGACCAGGTTCTCCCCGGACGGATCGCGCCGGTGACCATGGACATGAAGATTGCTGGTCCCGCCTTTCCCGGGAGGGGAGAGCCGACCGACGATCCGACCCACGACGACAGCCGGCAGCGGCTCGCCATGCTGGAGAGCGTTCCCGCCGGCTCGGTGTCGGTATGGGACTGCGCCGGGTATCAGGGCTCGGCGCACTGGGGCGAGATCATGACGCGCGCGGTGATGGAGAGGGGTTGCGTCGGCGCGGTGATCGACGGCGGATTGCGAGACACGGACTTCCTGCTGGATCTCGCCTTTCCCGTTTTCTGTGCATTCCGATCCCCGGCGTCGTCGATCGGCCGATGGGACATCGTCGAGTGGAACAAAGAGATCACCGTGGACTCGACGCGCGTTCGACCCGGGGATTGGGTCTTTGGTGATGTCGATGGCGTCGTGGTGGTGCCGACCGAGGTGGTCGATGACGTCATCGCTGAGGCCGAAGAACGAGCGGATCGGGAGACGGCAATGCGAGCAGAGCTGGAGGCCGGCGCCAAGCCCAGCGAGGTCTTCAGCCGTCTCGGCAGCTTCTAGAGCGTCGTGTCAGGGGTGACCCAAACCCCGCGCTGAACGGCGGCGGCCTTCAATAGCGGACGAGGTCCCTGACGGCGGCAACGATCTTGTCCGCATCGGGTCTGAAGGCCTCTTCCAGAGGCGGGCTGAACGGCGTCGGAGTGTCCGGAGCCCCGAGGCGAACCGGTGGCGCGTCGAGCGCCTCGAAAGCGAGTTCGGCGATCTCGGCCGCGAGTTCGGCTCCGACACCGGCCAACCGATTCGCCGAGTGGACGATCAGGACCCTGGAGGTTCGATGAACCGAAGCCAGGATGGCCTCCCAATCGAGCGGCTTCAAGGTGCGCAGGTCGAGTACCTCGGCATGAATTCCCTCGTGGGCGAGGCGGTCGGCGGCACCCAGTGCCTCGCGAACCTGGGCGCCATAGGCGACGATCGAGACATCCGAACCGCTCCGAGCAATCGACGCCCGGCCGATCGGAACAACATGTTCTCCTGAGGGAACCTCACCCCTGAGGGACCGATACAACGGTTTCGCCTCGAAGTAGATCACCGGGTTCGGGTCCCGGATCGACGCGATGAGCAAACCTTTCGCATCGGCAGGGTTCGATGGCGCCACCACCTTGAGCCCCGGTGTGTGCACGAACCACGCTTCCGGATTCTGACTGTGGAAGGGACCGCTCGAAATACCACCATCGCTGGGGGCACGGATGACCCAGGGCACCGGCCCGCCCCACCGGTAATGCGTGGTCGCGGCGAATTGGACGATGCTGTCGAACGCCGACGTGATGAAATCGGCGAACTGAACCTCCACCACCGGCCGCAGACCCATCAGTGCCATGCCTGTGGCCATTCCCACGTACGCGAGCTCACAGAGCGGAGTGTTACGAACCCTGGCGTCGCCGAACTCAGCGGCGAGGCCGTCGGTCACCTTGAAGGCACCGCCGAACGTGCCGCCGACGTCCTCGCCCAGGACACAGACGGATGGGTCGCGTCGCATCTCCACACGCAGTGCCTCCTGGATGGCCTCGAGGTATGTGAGGTCGCGATGGATTGTTTCGGGGCCGGACGGGGCAAGGCGAGAATCCGCGTTGGTCGTCATGCGACGTAGACCCCTCGTTCCATCTGGGACGGGTCGGGCAGTGGCGCGGCTTCGGCGGCTGCGATGGCGGCGTCGATCTCTTGATCCGCCCGACGGTCGATGCGCCGAAGGTCTCGACCCTCCACTCCGCTCGCGAGCAGCCGCTCCTCGAAGATGGCGAGTGGGTCCCGTTGCTCCCATTCCAGGAGCAACTCGGCGGAAACGTACTCGGCGCCGTCATGGATCGCATGGCCCAACATCCGCATCGTCTTCGCCTCGAGCAGGGTTGGCCCTCCTCCACTACGGGCCCGTTCCAGTGCCGTTCTCACGGCGTCGTACACGACTTCGACATCGTTGCCATCCACGATCTCGCCGTGCATCCCGTACCCCTCGGCGCGTGAGGCGACATCGCTGACTCTCATCTGCTGGGAGAGCGGTGTCGAGAAGGCGTATTGGTTGTTCTCCACGACCACCACGAGGGGGGCGCCGAAGACCGCTGCCGTGTTCAGGGTCTCGTGCCAGACCCCCGTGCTGGTGCCTCCATCGCCGATGAATGTGAGGACGGCCCGCGTCTCTGCACGCTGTTGGAATGCGACCGCCGCTCCCAGAGCAACCGGCATCGACAAGCCGATGTGACTGATGAAACCGATGATGCCCAGCGACAAGTCGCCCAGCCCATGCAGGTTGGCGTCCCGGCCGCCGGTGACCCCGGTGGCCTTTCCGAGCAGGTTTCCGAAGATACGATCCGGAGCCATGCCCCGCACGAGGTAGCAGCCGAGATCCCGGTGGAGGGGAGCAACGACGTCATCGGGAGCCAGTGCCAGCCCTGCCCCAACGCTGATGGCTTCATGTCCGCGCTGGCTGAAGGTCGCCCCAACGCCGCGTCCCTGTTTCCACATGGACACCATCCGCTCGTCGAACGTCCGGGTGAGCCTCATCCAGTAGTACATGCGGAGGCGGCCGGTGAGCTGCTCGTCGGATGCCGGCAACGCATGGTCTGCGCTCATGGGGACCAACCTACCTTCGGCATCAGTCGGGGAACTCACCAGTGGCGGAGAACCGGCGGAGACCAGCGGTACCCAAGGAGCCGAGGCCCAGGCTCTCCAGCGTGCGTCCTTCGCCGGCGAAGTCCGTATCCAGCATGGCGGACGTGATCGCGATCAGGCCGTCGACCACCGGCGTTTCTACGTTCACGGCGTTCCCGATTGATGCGGCCAGAACCAAGGCGTATGGGACGTCTTCGGTCAGATAGCGGGTGTTGAGCCCACCGTCCGCCGCAGTCGGGGCATAGCCCTGGATCAACCGGCTTGCCCGTATCGTCTCGTAGAGATCCGGGCTGATGTCGGGCGCGAACCCTTGTGCGATGAGCAGATCCCGATAGCGGAGGGTGTCGGTCATGCCGAGGGCCAGGCGGATCGCGTACAGCTCGGCGTCTACGGCCTCGATAACACGAACGACCGCCGGCGTGGCGCCTTCACCCCAGAGCAACATTCCGCCGCTCCTGTTCTCCAGCGTGGACGCGGAGCCGACCATCGTGGCGACGTGATCAATCGCGTTGTAGTTGAGCAGAACGGTCTCCCACACCGACACCGCCGGCGTCAGATAGGGCCACGTGTCGAGTGTGAGATCCAACAGCGCCGTCGTGTCGGTCGAGGGGAGGCCGGAGAGGAGGACGCCGCCACTCTTGCGGAAGGCAGTGACGGATCCTGCGCCTGCGGGGCGGGCCAGGTAGGGCAAGGTGTTGGCCTCGCCGACCAGCACCCCATCTTTTCCGGCGTCCATCAGGGCCCTTCTCGCCACGATGGCTCCACTCCCTTCTCCGAAGAAGACGAGGGCTTGACCGTCGACCAGCAAGGGCGCGAGGGTGTCGGCGAAGGGCTGGTGGCCGAAGCAAGGGACGACCACGATGACCAGCTCGGCGCCGTGCACCGCGGAGGCGACGTTGTCGGCTACGTCGACGGTGGCAATGTGAGCGCCGTGCCATTCGGAGAGAACCGTGACCCCACCCCGGTCGCGTACGGTGTCGAGGTTGTCGATGAACTCGGGCAGGTCGGAGAGCACCGGCTGGTGTCCAGCACGGGCCAGATCGGCAGCAACCGCCAAAGCGCCTGCCCCGGAGCCAAGAATCGCAACTCTCACCGGCATCCTTTCTTTTCGCGAGACCTCACTCTATGGGTTGACGGGGTGGGGTAGAGGCTTCCCTTGCAAGCCGGCTATGACGTTGTCCACCGCCATCGAGGCCATTTGCATCCTGGTCGCGAACGTGGCTGAGCCGATGTGAGGGAGAATGGTGCAGTTGGTCAGCGAGAGGATCGGGTCGTCCGGCGGCAAGGGCTCCACGTAGGTCGTGTCGAGGCCGGCAGCGAAGATGCTGTGCGACGCCAACGCCTCGGTGAGCGCCGAGTGATCGACCACCGGGCCGCGCGCCGTGTTGATCAGGATGGCCGTCGGCTTCATCAGCGCCAATTCAGCAGCCCCGATGAGCCCCCGGGTGTCGTCGGTGAGCGGGCAATGCAGGCTGATGATGTCCGCCTCTCGGAGCACCTCCTCCAAGGGGAGGCCGCTGCGCCGGCTGTGGTGGATCACCTTCATGCCAAAAGCCTTGGCGCGTCGGCCCACCGCTCGGCCGATGGCGCCATAGCCAACGATGCCAAGCGTGGCTCCCGTGACGTCTCTCCCGAGCAGGAAGCTGGGATAGAAAGGAGGCAATTCTCCGTTACGGACGGCATCGGCACCTTCGAGCAGACGTCTGCTGACCGCAAGGATGAGTGCCATGGTGAGATCGGCGGTTGTCTCGGTGAGAACACCCGGTGTGTTGCCCACGGCGATACCTCGCGCGCTGCACGCGGCGACATCGATGTTGTCGTATCCCACCGCCATGTTGGAGACGACTCGAAGCTCTGGGGTCCAGTCGAGCAGCGTCGAATCAACAGTCTCCGTCGCCATCACCAGGAGGCCGCGGCACTTGCTGGTCCTTGCGGCCAACTCCTCGGGGGAAGGAGGGGTGAGTACCTCCCAGGTATCGACATCGGCATGCTCGTAGAGCAGTTTCGCCGCATCACCGGGAAGCTCCCGGGACACAAAGACTCTGTGCGAATATCCAACACGGCTGGTCGTGCTCGCCGACTGTTCCCGACCTCTCATGGTCGTCTTTCTGCAATGTACAAGAACCCACTTGGTGCCGCTGCGTTCGCGACCGCGGGAAGCGTAGACGGCATGAGTCTCTCGATCGCACGCGCCTCTTCATCTCGGAGGGCGGATTCGGCGACCCTTCGAGTTCGGATCGAGGGGGGCTGAATCAGATTCGTATCATCGCTGGATGCGGGCCCTCGTCATCCATGCCCACCCCAGTCCCGAGAGCTTCAATCGCGCCGTGTTCAATACCGCGGTGGCGGCCTTGCGTTCCGCCGGTCACGATGTCGAGGCGCTCGATCTCTATGAAGAGGGCTTCGACGCTCGGATGAGCAGGGAGGAGCACCTCGCTTACCACTCGGAACACCCGATCGTGTCGCCGGACATCGCCCGCCACGTTGAGCTGGTCAGTACGGCCGAGATGCTTGTGTTCGTCTATCCCACCTGGTGGTTCGGGCTGCCCGCCGTGCTCAAGGGATGGCTGGAGCGGGTGCTGGTCCCGGGGGTCGGCTTCGTCCTTGATGCCGAAACGCGCAAGGTGAGACCGCACCTCCTCGGCGTGCAGCGGATCGTCGGGATCTCGACCTACGGTGCTACATGGCGCTACACGAAGTTCTTCAACGATGCCGGCCGTCGCATCCTGGTGCGTGCTCTCCGGCTCGGATGCACTGGTCGAGCCCGAGTGACGTGGCTTGCCATGTACCGCCTGGATACCTCGACGTCTGAGCAACGGACCGCGTTCTTGGTCCGGGTCGAGCGGAAACTGTCGGCATTGTGATAGCGCTCGTCGTCTACGCCCACCCGGTCCCGGACAGCTTTTGTTCGGTCGTGCGCGACCGGGTCGTGGGTTCTCTCATTGCCGCGGGCCACGAAGTCGATCTGATGGATCTGTACGCGGAAGGCTTCGATCCGAGGCTGCCGGTCGAGGAACATGCGCTTCATCTCAGCGGTCTCGAGACCAAACCTGCCATTGCGGGTCATGCACGCCGGCTCTCTGCAGCCGAGGCCTTGGTCTTGGTCTATCCCACATGGTGGGGGAGCCAGCCGGCGATCCTCAAAGGTTGGTTCGACCGAATCTGGGTCGAGGGAGTGGCCTACACGCTCCCGGAGGGAGAGGATCGGATCAAGCCGCTGCTTCGCAACGTGCGGCGCCTCGTCGTCGTGACGACGCATGGCTCTCCCAAGTGGGTGAACGCACTGCAAGGTGAGCCCGGCAAGCGGGTCGTTCTGCGGGGTCTGCGCTCACTGTGCCATCCGAGAGCCCGCAGCCGGTGGATCGCCCTATACGGCATCGATCGCTCCGACGAGGAGCAACGCAATCGTTTCCTCGACAGAGTGGCGTCGATCACGGCGCGGTTGTGAGTTCAGAGCGCGGATACTGGAAAGTAGAGTGACGCGGAGCAGCGGCAGAGCGATGTCGCCGGCCTTGACGGTGAACTGCGACGAGCGACTGAACGGAGCGTGTGGCCATGAGTAAACCCGACCGAGCTGTGGTGCTGGGAAGCGGAGGCGGGGCCTTGACCATCGCCGCCGAGCTCGGGTTGGCCGGAGTGCACGTGACGCTGGCCGACCTCCCCAGGTTCGCCGCAGGTCTCGAACCCGTGGAGGCTGCCGGTGGGGTGATGATGACCTTTCGCGATGAGCCCGAGTTGGGAACACGACTCGCGCCGGTAGCCGAGACGTCTTCCGACCCGGCCTCGGCGGTGAAGGGAGCTCCGCTCATCATCGTGTCGGTACCGTCTTTTGGTCACCGGCCTTTTGCCGATCTGCTGGCACCGGTGCTGGAGGACGACCAGATGCTCCTGTGGGTCGGAGAGGGTGGTGGTGCATTCGCCGCCGTGGCGGCGCTGCAGGCGATTGATCGCAGGCCTGCCGTGAAGCTGGGCGAGACCAATTCGTTGCCGTACGGAGGAGCCAGCGTCGATGGTCCCGGGAGCGCCAACGCGATGCGCAAGACCGGCGGGACCTACCTCGCGGGGATGCCCACCGCCACTACCGACGCCGTTGTTACCGTGGCCAGAGGGATCTGGCCCTGGGTCGAACCCGCCGCCAACGCTTGGGAAACGGTGCTGCTCAACTTCAACGCCATCGACCACGTGGCCACGATGGTGACGAACCTCGGTCGGCTCCAGGGCAGCACGGGCACGATGATGTTGTGGGGCGAGGGAGCTTCGCCGGCCGTCGCCAATGTGATCGGTTCCGTGGACGGCGAGTACACCTCGATGCGGCGTGCCCTCGGGCTGTCGACCGAGCTGCGCTATGAGGACTTCCTCGTCGGCCAGGGCATTGTCGACCGGAAACGCGAGACCATCCACGCCACGATCCACGCCAGCTTGCTCGTCGAGGCGCAGTTCGAATGCGGCCCCGACGCCCTCGAGCACCGCTTCATCGCCGAGGACGTGCCCTATTCGCTCGTGCTTGCTTCGGCACTCGCCTCCGAGCTCGATGTTGCCGTGCCGGTCATCGACGGACTCATCGCGATTGCGTCCGCGGCGGCCCAGCGCGACTACCGGAGCCAAGGCCGCTCGCTGGCCGACTGGGGCCTGGAAGGGGTGGGGCGCGACGGTCTTCTCCAGGCCGTCGCCGACGGCTGGTGGTGAGTCGCGATGCGGCTCGTCGTCACCGGAGCCGGAGGGTTCCTGGGACGAAGCCTGGTGCGGGCCCTGCTGGAGCGGGGGAAGCTCGTGGTCGACGGCGCCGAGGTCGAGATCACCGAGCTGGTCGCATGTGATCTGACCTCTCCAGACATGGCAGCCGATGCGAGAGTACGCGAGCTTGGAGGAGACATTGCCGCTCCCGGCTTTGCCGCAACCGCCGTGACGGCGGGCACCGCTGCGGTCGTCCATCTGGCCGCGGTCGTGAGCGGTGCCGCCGAGCGCGACTTCGACCTGGGGATGAGGGTTAATCTGGATGGCACGCGTGCGCTCCTCGAGGCGTGTCGTGCCCTCGAAACACCCCCTCGGTTTGTCTTTGCGTCGTCGGTTGCCGTTTACGGCGGTGCACTGCCTCTCGTGGTGAGCGAGTCGACTGCGCCGACCCCGCTGACTTCGTACGGCATCCAGAAATCGATCGGAGAGTTGCTCGTCTCCGATTACACGCGAAGAGGTTTCGTGGATGGGAGGGTGTTGCGGCTGCCCACGATCACCGTCAGAGGCGGAGCCCCGAACGCCGCCGTGACGTCGTTTGCCAGCGACATCATTCGCGATCCAGCACGAGGAACCGAAGCGGTGTGCCCAGTTTCTCCCAACACGAAGGTGTGGGTGCTGTCGCCGCGGCGGGGCGTCGACGCCTTCATCAGGGCGCTCGAGCTCCCTGCGGAAGCGTGGGTCGAGGGCCGCATCGTTGCGCTCCCGGGTGCGGCGGTTACACCGGGCGAGATGGTCGAAGCGCTGCGAGAGATGGCCGGCGACGACACCGCCGACAGGGTCCGGTGGGAGGTCGATCCGTTCATCGACGGCATCGTATCGTCGTTCCCGGTTGCCTTCGATACGTCATACGCAGAGGAGCTGGGCTTTGAAGCGGACGCCGGCGCCGCGGAGATCGTCCGGTACTTTCTCGAGGAAGAAGACGCGGTGTCTGATCGATGAGGGGGATGCCGACCATTGGATTCCTCGGAACGGGGTTGATGGGCGCTCCGATGGCGCGCAACCTACTTTCCGCCGGATTCCAGGTCTCGGTGTGGAATCGCACCGCAGCAAAGGCCGAAGCGCTGGTGGCATACGGCGCCCGAGCCGACACGGGTGTCGTCGCCGCCGTGCACGACGCCGATGTCGTGATCACGATGCTCGACAGTGGGCCGGTGGTGAGCGAGCTCGTCTTCGGTCGAGGCGTTGCCGAAGCCTTGGGTCGGGGAGCCACGTTGATCGATATGAGCTCGATCCCGCCCGATACGGCGCGAGAACACGCCCGACGGTTGGCTGCGGGCGGCGTTGCGCATCTCGATGCTCCGGTTTCAGGAGGAACCAAGGGTGCCGCCGAGGGGACCCTGGCGATCATGGTGGGTGGTGACGCCGCCGTCGTGGAGAGGATGAGGCCGGTGTTCGAACGCCTCGGCGTCGCCACACACGTGGGACCCAGCGGCGCCGGTCAGATCGCGAAGCTGGCGAACCAGATCATCGTGGCGGTCACCATCGGCGCCGTCGCCGAGGCGCTTCACCTCGCTGCAACCGCCGGTGCCGACGCCGCCGCGGTTCGCGAGGCTCTCATGGGTGGCTTCGCCGACAGCCGGATCCTTCGCGAACACGGCCGGCGCATGCTGCAAGGCGACTACGTCGCCGGCGGTCCGATTCGGCTGCAACTCAAGGACCTGGAAACCGCCATGGCAGCCGCGGAGGATTCAGGCCTCCGGCTGCCGCTGACCGAGGTCGTGACTGCGCTGTACGGGCGGCTGGCCGATGCCGGCGACGCCGACCTCGACCACAGCGCGCTGTTGCTGCTCCTGGAGCGAGACAACCCGCGTTGAACCCGGCACGTCATCGAGTCAGTCCCTCGCGATCCACGTCTCCACTGCCGTGCGCGCCACGACCCGCCCGCGGTGGATCACGATGCGGTCCGCGGGTTGCTCGGCGATCGTCTCCCGGACCGATGAGGCCCGCACGGCGAAGAGCTCAGCCGGGGATCCCGCCTCGATCTGGAGCGGCTCCAAACCCATCACGCTACGGGCGGCAGTTGTCACCAGCTCAAAGGCTTCCTCGACGTTGAGGTGAGCTGCAGCCACGAGGAAGGTGGCCGTCTCCAGGGGATCCGAGCGACCGACCGCATAGAACGGATCCTGCACGTTGTCTGCTCCCGCCGCCACGGTGACACCCGTGTCGAGCAGCGCCCGCACTCCTGCCAGGCCGCGCGGCGGCGCCTGTTCCATGCCCCTGGCTTGGAGGAACAAATTGGTTCGCGGCAGCGTCACGAGAGACACGCCGCTGTCGGCAAGCATCCGGCCCACCTCGCGTTGATCCTCAGGCGAAAGGAGCCCGTGGCTGACACAGTGAGAGGCGGTGACCTTGCCACCCATTCCCGCCGCTGTGGTTTGCCTTGCGAGTTCGGCGAGATGTTGGACAGACTCGTCGAGCACCTCGTCCAGATGGAGGTCCACAGCCAATCCATGCGTGGCAGCCGTCTCCAGGGTGAAGGCGATAGCTGCTCCCGGGTCGTCTTCGAGGTGAGGCGCTCCGCCCACCAGATCGGCTCCTGCCGCGATTGCCTGTTCGAGGGCCCGCCGCCCCGCCGCGCCCTCGGGACCCGTGATGGGGTAGGGAAAAGCCACGATCTGGAAGTCACTGACGGCGTCGAGCCGGTGCCTGACCTCGATGAGTGCTTCCATGGATTTCGAGACGCCATCTGTGGTCACATCGGCGTGGGTGCGGATGGCGGTGGTCCCCGATGCCACCAACTTGCGCGCCGCTCTGAGGGCGCGTTCGAGGATGTCCCCGGTTGTCATGGTGTTCCTGGCGGCTTCTATAGCCTCGATTGCGCCGGTCAGGTTGCCGCTGGGGTTGGGAAAGGCATCCGCCGTAAATGCCTTGTCGAGATGCGCATGTGGCTCGCCCAGCGCAGGCAGGATGAGCCTCCCGTCGAGATCGATGGACTCGACTCCCGGCCGTTTCCCTGTTCCGGCCGGAACCACGTCTGTGATCGACGCCCCGGAGAGGACCAGGTCGACCCGGGCCCCGCTGGCGAGCACGCCATCTGTCAGGAGAACCTCGGTCACCGTCCGCTCCTCGCGGCAGGCGGCGCCCCGGTGATCAACCGGGACGCCGCACTGCTGTCAGTATCTGGTCACAGGCCAATCGACGGGTCGATGAACTCGTTTGTCACGAGATCCTCCGGTGTCACCGTTGTGACCTTGAAGACGGGAATGTCCCGCACCTGGTCGATGACGGCCTGGATGCGTGCCAGGTCGAAGTTGCCGATCGTGTCATCGGGCCCGTTGGACACGATGTCGAGGTCGTCCATCACCTTCACACTGTTGACGACGCCGTCCGGGACGAGGACCCAGAAACTGGCCAGGTCCTCGACGGCCTTGAGAATGGCCGCGTTCGCCGGGCCGGGATCGACCATGAAGTCGATGGCTGCTTGCTGAACGATCGGGACGAAGGCTTTCAAGCACTCCTTGGCATCATCATCGAGCTTGTCGGGCCGGATCGTGAGCTGCTGGCTGTAGACCTCGAATCCGGAGTCGTGGATCAGCAGGAAGTCGACCGGTCTTCCCCAATCCTCGAAGATGTTCTCATAGTTCCACGGCTCCTGGGTGGCGAACCCCTGCTGAACGATGGCGCCCTCCTCAACGATGAACCTCGTCGGTGCGCCGTCATACGAACCATCGAAATTATCCGCCGGGATCTGTCCTGTACCGGCGAGATACTCGGGGAAGAACCCTCCGGCGAACACGTTCACGACGGCTCCAGAGTCGCCGACATCCGAGAACGACGCGAAGTCGTAGGTCTCCGGGTCCCACATGAGGATCTGGGGGTTCTTCTCCAAGGGCGCCACGACCGCGATGGTCGGGATGGAATCGAAGTTCGCGATCTGCTCGTCGGTCGTAACGTAGCCGAGGAACACGTCGTCGTCCGAGTACATGAGCGCGGCTGCGGGTTGGAACCCGATATAGGGACCGCCAGCCCTGATCTCGATCGTGATGCTCGGGTCTGCAGCGAGCGGACCCTGAAACACGCCACTCTCGGGATCGATCGATCCCTCGCCGGCGGTGAGTTGATACAGAGCGCCGTGCTCCGGCTCGGGGAACCAGTCGGTCTGGAGCACGAGCGGGTTGGGGCACTTCGACAGATCCCCAACCGCCTCCGGGGGTGCGGCGGTGGTTGTTGCTGCGGCCGTAGTTGTTGGTGCGGCGGTGGTTGTTGGTGCGGCGGTGGTTGTTGGTGCGGCCGTGGTCTCTGGTGCGACCGTGGTTGCTGTGTCGCTGTCGCTGCTGCATGCCGCCGCTAAGAGAGCGAGGGCAGCCAAGACCGCCAGGATGTGGCCACGCCTTTGTGAGATTCTCATTGTTCTATCCCCTTTCTTGAACGATGCCGTCGTCTTTCCATTCTGGTGTCATGTTTCCTTCCCTGCACGTGCAGACTCATGCCAATGGCCGGTGAGGCGGATTCGGAGCCATCCAAACGCGACGAAGACGAAGAGACCGAGCAGTGTGGAGAAGAACACGGCCCCCCAAAGCTCGGCCGGCCGCAGTCGGTTGGAGTACAGGTCGATGAGGTTTCCCAGCCCCTTCTCGCCTCGACCGAAGAAGAAGTCACCGACGATGGCGCCGATCACCGAGAGACCGGCTGCGATCTGGAACCCGATGAACATCGCCGGTATCGATCCTGGGAGCTGCAGCTTCCACAGACGCACCCAGCGTGACTTGGTGTGGAGCGTGAACAGATCGTGAAGTTCGAGGTCGGTCGACTTCAAGCCGAAGAGGGTGTTGGTGATGATCGGGAACAACGAGATGATCACTACCACGAGCAGTCGCGCCGAGAAACCGAAGCCGAGGAAGAGCCCAATCGCCGGCACGAGGGCGAGGATGGGCACCGTCTGCAAGAACACGGCATACGGGTAGAAAGAGCGTTCGACCCAACGGGCCTGGCTCATCGCGATGGCGGTCGACACTCCGATCACGATGGCGATCGCCAGGCCGATGCCTGCCAGGCGCATGTCAAGCCACAAACCGGACAAGATGTCGGTGAGGTTTGTCGGATCGAGAAAGGCAACCTTTACGACTTCGTGCGGGTACGGCAAGATGATCGCTCGCAAGAACTCCGGTGGCGAGTCGCGACCGAGGACCACAGGAAGAAGCCGCCATGACAGCAGATACCACACTGCGATGAAAACGGTGAAGACGATCAGGGGCGCGATGAACAGGCGCAGCCAGCCGAGGACCTTCGATCCACCTCCAACGGACGAAGGTTCCGGGAGAAGGATCGCATCCGATTCCTCGGTGATCAGGGTTGCTTGTTCCGCGACCTCGAACGCCTCGGAGCTCATTCGTAGGCCTTTCGCAGCGCTTGGGAGACCTTGTTGCCCATCTGAGCGAATTCTGGTTGAAAGCGCAGGTCCTCGTCCCTCGGATACGAAAACGGGATCTCGAACTCGGCGATGATCCGGCCCGGCCGGGCCGACATCACCAACACCCTGGTCGACATGTAGACGGCTTCGAAGATGTTGTGTGTGATGAACAGTCCGGCGAATCCCTGGGATCTGAAGAGGGCGAGGAGCTCGCTGTTGAGCCGCTCTCTCGTGATCTCGTCGAGGGCGCCGAAGGGCTCGTCGAAGAGAAACACGCTGGGATCGAGCGTGAGTGATCGTGCCAGACTGACGCGCATTCTCATGCCACCGGAAAGTCTCTTCGGGTAATACTCCTCGAATCCAATCAACCCCACGAGCTCGATGGCCTTCGATGCGATGTGGCCCCGCTCCTTGCTGTTGATTCCATGAAGCTCCGGCAACAACTCGACGTTCATCCTCACCGTGCGCCACGGCAACAGGGTGGCGTCTTGGAACACATAGCCCAGCCGGTCCCGGTCGACGTGGACGGCGCCGGCGGTTTCGTCGAGAAGGCCGGAGGCGAGCCTGAGGAGCGTCGACTTGCCACATCCGGATGGGCCGACCACGGTGACGAACTCGCCGGCTTGGAGGCCGAAGCTGACTTCTCGCAGCGCTTCGGTGCCGTCGGGGTACGTCATCCCCACCCGGTCGAATCGGAGAGCCATGCCGTTGGCTTCGTTCACCGCACTCCACCCATTCCTAGGGTCCCCGTAACATAGCCTCTGCTCACCCAACGAGCCGATCCGCCAGCTTGGGAGCGACCCGGTTGAGTTGAACGATCCAGCGGTTCCGCCCGGTGCGGATGTCGAGCCGCCCGCGCTCCATCCCTCGGATCACGATCCGGGCGAACGTCACGGCGTCCATTCGTTCCATGCCGACCGGGCCGGCCATGGCGCTCTCCACCAGGGGCGGCAACACATCGAAGACCTCGATCGGCGAGTCGGCGAGCGCGGCGCGAAGCCCGATCGTGAAGGCGCGTATCGCCGCCTTGCTGGCGGCGTAGACCGGTGCTCTGCCTTTGGGCACGTGGGCCACGATCGAGGACACGTTGACCACGGCCGGGGCGGCCGAACGTTCCAGCATCGGGATGCACATGATCGTCAGTCGCACCGGCGCGGTCACATTGACCGCAATCAGCTCGGCGGATCGATCGGCCGTTGCGTCGATGTCGTTCAGATCGAGGCCAGCACTGACGCCGGCATTGTTGATGAGTATGTCGAGGACGTCGAAATGCGTTTCGATGTGGGCCATGAGTTCGGTGACTCCGTCCGCGGTCGCCAGGTCCACGTCGTAGGCGATAACGCTCGGCACCGTCTTGCGCAGCCGGGCAAGTCGCTGCGGGTTGCGGCCGCACGTCAGCACGGTATTGCCCCGTCGTGCCAGCTCCGTCACGAGGCCGAAGCCGATCCCGCTCGTGCCCCCCGTCACGACCACGTTGCGGCCCGTCAGCTTCACCCCAGCCTCTCCTGAGTCTTTAGCAACGGTACCGCATGCGACCACGCCGATGCCTCGGAGATACCCTGGAGCCAATTTCGCGACGGACCGCTAGATTCGGCATTGCCGAACAGGGCGCAACGACATGACGATCCAGAGTCTGCAAACACCGGCCAAGGTCCGTTCCGTGGGTATCTCGGTGCCGACGCGAGGGGCCGCGGAGGTTGCCACCGGGGCACTCGAGTACCTCACCGACAAGACACTTCCGGACATGCTGTACGGCAAGATCGTTCGCACGACGATCCCTCATGGCCGTGTGGTCGAATTACGGACCGAGACGGCTCGTGAGCTTTCCGGGGTGGTCGCGGTTCTCACTGCCGCCGACGTGCCCAACAACATTTCGGGCTCGGTCGTGCCCGACCAGCCGGTCCTCGTTGACGACCACATCCGGCAATTGGGGGACGCGGTGGCACTCGTGGCCGCCGAAACGGCTGCTACCGCGGAGGCCGCGGCTCGCGTGATCGATATCAGGGTCGAAACGTTGCCCGCCGTTTCAGATCCGGAGCTGGCGTTGCACGCGTCGACACCGAAGCTCCATGACGGTGGAAACCTCCTGCTGGCGTTGAGCCACGAGCGGGGTGACGTCGACGCGGCACTGGCTGGGGCGGCGGTCGTGATCGAGCGGACGTTCAACACCCAGACCCAGGAGCACGTGTGCCTCGAGCCCGGCGGGGGGATGGCCGCCTACGAAAACGGACTGCTCACCGTCTGGGTGGGCACCCAACTCCCGGGCAACGCCCAGCAAGAGATCGGCAGGGCTCTCGAGATCGACGCAGGCGATGTGCGGATCATCTCGACCCCGATGGGCGGCGCCTTTGGCAGCAAGAGCGACGGTCCATTGCCGATCTTCCTCGCTCTGCTCGCCAAGGCCACAGAGCGACCGGTACGCATTGTCCTCACCCGTGAAGAAATCATGGCGGTCGGCACGAAGCGGCACCCGTTCCGGGTTCACATGCGGCTCGGTCTCGACGCGACGGGGTGCATCGTCGCCGTCGACACCGATGCGCTCGTTGATGCGGGGCCGTATGCGGCGTTCAGTCCGGCCGTGCTGAAGGTGGCCGCTGAAGCCTCCACCGGACCGTACAAGATGGCCAATGCCCGGTTCAGAGGTCGGGCCGTGTACACGAACAACGGCAACGGCGGCGGGTTTCGCGGCTACGGCGTGCCGCAGGTCGTCTATCCCCTCGAGACTGCCCTCCTGGAAGGGGCGGAGCGCCTCGGAATCGGCCCGGCAGAGATCAAGCGGCGCAACATGCTTCGTCCCGGTGATCCGCATGCCCTCTACGGCCACATCGTCGGGCCGAGCTTCAGAGCGGCCGAGGCTCTCGATGCCATTGTCGACCATCCCTGGTGGCGAGACCGGGAGGCGTGGCAAGCGCAGGCCGATGGCCCATGGTCCCGGGGTACGGGTATGGCGGCGGCACTCAAAGGCTGCGGATTCGGCAGTGCCCGTGGCGACCGCGCCGGAGCGCGGCTCTCGATCGGCACCGATGGGTCGATCACGATCTGGGCCGGCCCGAACCACTCGGGCCAGTTCATCGAAACGGCGTATGGCCAGGTTGCCGCCGACGCGTTGGGGCGGCCCTACGACGAGATCGACGTCCTGGTGGGGGACACGGAATTGGTACCGGAGTCGGGCAGCTGCGCGGCCTCGCGCAGCCTGTACGTAGGAGGGTCGGCCGTGGTGCTGGCCTGCGAGGAGCTGCTGTCGCGGATCCGCGCCTCGGGGCTTGGAGAACCGGTCGACTGGGAGGAGGCAGGGCGACGGCTGGCGGCCGAGGGCCACGCGCTCGTTGAGGCCGTCTTCGAAGCTCCCGACGTGTCGGAACTCGGGGAGATGAAACCCGAGGACCTGCCCCGGCTCTCTCCACATCGCGTCTACGGCAGCGCCGTCCAAGTGGCGCGAGTCGAAGTCAACCGCTACACCGGACAAGTCGTGGTGCGCGGAGTGGCGTGTGCGGTCGACTGCGGGGTCGCCGTCAACCCGGCAGGTGTGGTCGGCCAAACCGAAGGAGGCATCGTGCAGGGCATCGGTTGGGCGCTGATGGAGGACTTCAAGTTCGATGCGGGTGTTCCACAGACGAAGACTCTCGAGACGTACCTGATCCCCACCGCCGGTGATGCGCCCGAGCTGGAAACGATTCTCATCGAGGATGGGGAGGAAACGGGGCCGTTCGGGGCGAAGGGCATCGCCGAGGTCGTTCTGGTCCCGACGGCTCCCGCCATCGTGGCTGCCATCCGTGATGCAGTCGGAGTCACGGTGCGCCGGCTGCCGGCTGCGCCGGAGACCGTGTACCGGTTGATGCGAGAGACGGTGCTGTGAGAGTCAATGGGCGCAGTGTCACTGTGGAGAACGGAGCGATGCGGCTGCTCGACCATCTGCGTGACTCTCTCGGGCTCACGGGCGCCAAGGAGGGTTGCGGCATGGGCGAGTGCGGTGCATGCACGGTCCTCGTCGACGGCGAGCCCGTGTGTTCGTGCCTCGTCCTCGTTGGCCAGATCGTGAACGCGGACGTGGTGACGGCGGAGGGTTTGGCCGATGACGAGCGTCTCCACCCCGTGCAGCAGGCCTTCGTCGACCACCATGCCAGCCAATGCGGTTTCTGCACGCCCGGCATCGTGGTGTCGGCGGCGGCGCTGCTCGCGCGGAAGCCTCATCCGGACGACGCGGACGTGCGAGAGGCCCTGGAAGGCAATCTGTGTCGTTGCACCGGCTACCAGGCGATATTCCGAGCCATTGCCTCGCTGGCGGAGTGATCGTGGTCGAACTGGTATCCCCAACGTCGCTGTCGGAGCTGCGGGTCCTGGCCGGGACCGGCCGGATCATCGCCGGCGGCACGGACCTTCTCGTCCAGATGCGGGCCGGGCATGACGCTTCGCACCTCATCGACGTCACCAACCTCGCCGACGCACCTCCGGCGGTCACGAGCAATGGCGACCTCGTGGAGCTGTCGGCTCTGGCTCCGGTCAGCAGGGTCGTCGACGAGCTTGGTGGCAGGCTGCCGGGCATCGCGGCCTCCTCCCGCGTCTTCGGCTCTCTGCAGATCCGCAACCGGGCCACCATCGGCGGGAACCTGGCCAACGCCTCGCCGGCCGGTGACATGGTGCCACCCTTGGTCGCTGCGGAAGCCGAAGTCGTGATCGACGGGCCGGATGGCTCGCGAACGCTGCCGGTAGGCGAGCTCGCAACCGGACCGGGCCGTACAGCGCTCAAACCGGACGAGTGGCTGTCGCTCGTGCGCGTGCCACTCCCGGCTGGCGAGGAGGGCTTCTTCAAGCTCGGAGGGCGCGCTGCGATGGCCATCTCCATCGTGAGCCTGGCGTGGCGGTGGCGGAGATCGGACGATGGGACGCTCCGCGATGTGAGGCTCGCGCTCGGGGCGGTCGCCCCTACGGTGGTCAGGGCTCGCCAAGCGGAGGCTGTGCTCGAGGACAGGCAACCGACCGCAGACGTCGTTGCCGAAGCCGCTACTGCGCTTCGCGCCGGGATTGCTCCAATCGATGATGTGAGAGCGAGCGCCTGGTACCGGCGGGAGGTGGCAGGGGACCTGTTGCGAGAGGCTCTCGCAATATCGAAACACGAAGGGAGACGCGGGTGATCTACGGGGCATCGGTTTGGCTGGATCGACCGGCGAGGGACACGGCGGCGATTGCCGCGGCGGCCGAACGAGCAGGATTCGACATCCTCTGGGTTCCCGACCACTACTTCCTTCGGGACTCGTTCGTTGCACTCACCCTCGCCGCCGAGGCGACATCGCAGATCCAGCTCGGGACGTCGGTCGTCAGCCCGCTGCTGCGCCACCCCGCGCTGCTCGCCAGTTCCTTCGCCACGGTGCACGAGGTGTCCGACGGTCGAGCCATCGTTGGAATCGGCACCGGCGGCGCTGAGTTTCCCCGACAGTTGGGTCTTCCCATCGAGCGGCCGCTCAGCCTGGTTCGGGAAACGGTTGAGATCATCAGGGCGCTCAGTGAGGGGCGTGCCGATCTCTCCGGGAATCATTTCGAGATTTCCGGTGGAGAGTTGGGGTGGAGGCCAGGGCCCATGCCCGCGTACCTGGCTGCTCGGGGTCCGCGGATGCTCGAGTTGTCTGGGCAGATCGCGGACGGGGTCATCACGCATGGGCTTGCCGCCAGCCATGTGAACTTCGTCCGGGAGCGAGTAGCAGAGGGGGAGGAGAAGGCCGGCCGCCCGGGTGCGTGCGGGATCACGCTCATGTTCGACTATGAGTACGACGAAGTCCGGGAAGAGGCACTCGATCGAATGCGCCCACGTGGCACATACATGGTGGCGGGGAGCTATTCGGCGAGCCTCATTCCCGTATATGGGCTGGAACCCGAGGAGGTCAATCCGATTCGCGAGGTCGTTGCCAGAGGAGATCTCGAGCAAGCCGCGGCGATGATCACTCCTGCAATGGTCGAGGCCTTCAGCGTGGGGGGACCGGAAGACGTCCTGCTGGGTCGTCTCGAAGAGCTCGACGCTCTCGGAGTGAGTGGTGTGATCCTCAGCCTCGGCGGAGACACCGTGGAGGATTCGGTGACGCGGATCGAACGGGCAGGGCGAGTCATCGCTCGGATGTCATGATCGACCTGCGTATTCGCGGCGGCACCGTCATCACGATGGATGGCCGGCGCGAGATCGTTGAAGCCGACGTCTACGTCGACTCGGGTCGCATTGTGGCGGTCGGCGGATCCGACCGGCGCGTCAGGCGCACCCTGGATGCAACCGGCATGCTGGTGATCCCAGGGTTGATCAATCTCCACGATCACCTCCGAGATCTCACGCCGGGTATTCGGGTGGGAGAAGGCCTGAAGATCGACGCGCTCCTCAGGGAAATGTGGCGCCTCAGCGAGTTCCTAGGCCCTGAGGAGTTCCGCGTCGGCGCCACGCTCGGTGCGGCCCGGCTCATCAGGGCGGGAGTCACGTCGGTCGTCGATCATGTGTACCCGTTCCATCGGCCGGGGCTGGCGGAGTCCTCCATCGGCGGCTACGAAGCGGCGGGTGTCCGATGGTTCCTTGCCCGTGGGATCATGACACGTCCCTACCGTCCCATCTCGGAACGCGTTCCAGATGCCTTTCGTGCCGTCGAAGAGCTGCTCGATCTTGTGCCCAGGGAGCGTCTCTTTGTTGCTCCAGTGTCTCTGCGGCAGGCCCCGCCCGCGGTGTTTGCCCGCGCCCGCAAGTTCGCAGATCGGCACGGACTCCGGCTCTATACCCACATCGCCGAGACGCGGGCGGAGGTGAGGCAGACTCAGGAGGCCCATGGGGCTCGTCCGGTGCAGTTGTTGCACCGACTGGGGTTTGCCGGCGAAGACACCGTGATGGTGCACTGCGTCTATCTGTCTGCGCGGGAGATCCGCCAACTGGCGTCCAGTGGAACTCACGTCGTGCACTGTCCGACGAACCACATGAAGCTCTCCAAGGGGGTGACCCCCGTGCCGCGGTTGCTCGAATCGGGGGTCAACGTCGGCTTGGGGGTCGACATGATGGACGATGTCTTCTCGGAGATGCGTCAAGAGGTGCTCATCCAGAGCCTCGCTACCGGCAATCCGGGAGCCATCGATCCGGTCACTGCGCTCGAGATGGCAACGGTGCGTGGCGCGGCGGCACTGGGCCTCGGGGACGAGCTGGGGTC
>Ga0255055_10000025_pt1 | contig 101087 bp, 103 predicted proteins | sample JV7_2_27_MG_FD_188633 | JGI IMG/M metagenome (GOLD analysis project Ga0255055, IMG submission 188633) | Seawater microbial communities from Jervis Inlet, British Columbia, Canada - JV7_2_27 | ecosystem: Environmental > Aquatic > Marine > Inlet | place: Canada: British Columbia | collected... | reverse complement strand
ACACACTTGGAACTATGTACGCACTAGGTATTGCCAAAGCACATAATGCTCTATTTTTCTATACAAGCACATCTGAAGTGTATGGCAATCCTCCTGATAATGCAATTCCAACAGCAGAAACATATTTTGGAAATGTCAACCCTGTAGGTCCAAGAAGCTGCTATGATGAGTCTAAACGGGCTGGAGAAGCTTTTGTCAAGGCTTACGAGCTCCAACATAAGATCAAAACTAAAATAGTACGAATTTTTAACACATCAGGACCTAGAATTAGATATGGCCCCGAATTTGGAAGAGTTATTCCTAACTTTATATATCAAGCGTTAAACAACGAAGATATAACTATTTTTGGAGATGGTTCACAAACTCGCTCTTTTATTTATGTTGTTGATGAGATTGAAGGAATTTTAAAGATCGTTCATAACAGAGAAGCTATTGGAGAAGTCATCAATTTAGGTAACAATAAAGAGCATACCATCATAGAAATAGCTAATATAATTAAAGCGTTAGCAAACTCTAAGTCAGATATTGTATTTAAGCCTTTACCTATTGACGATCCTGTAAGAAGATGTGCTGACTTAGGGAAAGCAAAAAGGATTCTAAATTGGGAACCCACGACTCCTTTAAAAGAAGGTTTAATGAAAACTATAGCTTGGTTCAAAGATAATGCTAAAAATGGATAATACAAAAAATCTTAATAGTTTAAAAAAAAATTATAAAGAATTTGATAAAATCCTTAAAATTCTCTTAATTATTGGTATAATCATTATATCTGGATTCATAATTTACGCCTTATTAACTCCTAAATCGGGTTATTTTTATCTTGGTATTTTGAATTCTGACAGAAAGGCAGAAAATTACCCTACAAATGCCGCAGTTGATGAAAATATTACTTTTTATGTTTCTGTTGGAAATTATTTAAATCGGGATTTTTCATTCCACATAGAAATTTTAAAGGGAAATAACGATACTATACTAGGCCCATCACCCTCGATAAACGCAACCTCATTTGTAAATTCGTCACTAATTACTTTACCACATAGTGTGGATTGGATTTCAAGTGCATTTAATGTTTCTTTTCCAACGGCCGGAACGAATCAAATTATAATTGCGGAATTATGGGAAAACCCTTCTGTAGGTATTAGAAGATTTTGTGATGTTGTATATTTAAAATTAAATATTACTTCTTTATAATCGTAAAAATGAAACAACAATAATGGCACAATTTAATCATTAGATCCTATAATTTGTACTTCTTTGACTCTTACATACGGGGCTTTAAACGATCCATAAATTTTATAATCTTTTGAGACTACATCAATATTTTTAAACAGATCCAAAAGATTAATACCAAACATAGTTTCGTTTAAAGCTTGTTTTATTTCTCCATTTTTAATTAAATTTCCTTGCGAAATTAATCCACTAAAGTCCCCTGTTGATATATTTGGAGAATCTCCGGTAGAATTTAACAATATACCCTCTTTAACATCCTTTATTATTTCTTCATGAGGAACAGTACCTGGTTGTAAGATTAAATTTGATATACCTATCGAAGGAACGGAACGATAAGATCTTCTAGAAGCATTTCCAGTGCTTTCGACGCCTTCTTTCCCTGCAGTATAACTGTTATGTAATAATCCAGTTTTCAAAAAAGTTCCATTTTCTATGATTTTTTTATTTTTACATGGAACTCCTTCTCCATCGAATACACTTGATCCTACTGCACCATTAATCAGTGCGTTATCTTCAAGATCTAGGTGTTCTGAGCCAATTTTTTTTTCCCTTTTATCGACTAAGAAACTACGCTTATATTGGAACAGTTCCGCATTTATAGCAGAAGCTATTGGGTTTAGAATCAGGTTTATGGTTCCCTTAGGAGTTAAAACAATCGGCATCTTTCTAGTCTTTATTTTTATTCGGTTAAGGTTTTTTTTTGCATTTTTTAAAGCTTCTGTAGCAGTAGTTGTTCCATCAATATCAGCTAACTTCCTTTTCATTTGCGATTCATAACCATTTGAAGTTTCTCCAGTTACCTTGTCTTTTACAATAATATTGGATGAAATTGAGAATAATGTTTCTTCTCCGCATGCTTCAACCCCGTTCGAATTGAAAATATAAGACACATTGTAATTTGCTGTGAAATCACCAGATTGAGATATTGCTTGGTCATCCTCATTGCACACTTTAATCAAATCTTTAATTAACTCGATTGAATCTTCTATTGTTAAAGATTTTATACTTTTATCATATAAATGTTCAACATTGGGATAATATTTGTATTCTTCAGGCAAATTTTTAAAATTAGGGTCTGAGGTGCCTGCGTTCATCATTTTAATAGCGTTAGTAACTATTTTTTCGATAACTTTCTTGTTCAGTTTATTTGTAAAGGCGAACCCTACAGATCCTTTTTTATTATAAATTCTAATAGAAACTCCGTTATCACCTCCCAATTCACTGTACTTTATTGAGTTTTCTTCAATTTCAATATTGGTATATTCACTCTTTCCAATAAAGATTTCAGCGCATTTATAAGAGGGATACTTTTTCTCGGCGAGTTTTATTCCGTAACTAGCTAGTTCAAATATATCTATCTTATTGTCCATTTAATTTAACCCACCTACGGTTATATCTTCAACTCTTAAATATGGGCCACCATCACACACGCGCACGCTCTGGCCACCCTTTCCACAAATTCCGTCACTGTAGCTAAATGTTTTTTTATTGCCTATAGCAGAAACTCTATTTAAAACTCCTAAAATCATTCCAGATAACGCAACATCTCGCATCAATTCTTTTTTTTCTCCATTTTCGATTTTGTATGAAAATTTACACTTAAATTGGAAGTTTCCGGTAGTTGGGTTTGTATAACCATATAGAAAATCTTCGCAAAGAATGCCGTTTTTCGTATCCTCTATTAATTCATCGATTTCCCAGTCCTTCGGTTCAATGTAAGTAAAACCCATACGTACTTGAGGCTTCGAAGAACTAGAAGACGCTCTCCCGTGGCCGTTGGGAGGAACGCTCATTCTTGAAGAAGTTTCTAGATTATGTAAATAATTTTTTAAGACCCCATTTTCAATAATAATGGTTTTTTGGGAAGGAATCCCTTCGTCGTCAATAAAATAGCTCCCAAATAACTCGTACGGCAATCCAAATATTTTACCTTGCCCCATAGATGGATCATCTACTACGCTAATATCATTTAAAGCCACATCTTGACCTATCTTTCCTTTCAAAACACTTTCTTTACTCAAAACCAGATCTGCTTCGCAAGCGTGTCCAAGTGCTTCGTGAATCAGGGTTCCTGCAAGTTTTGAATCAGCAATAATTGGAAATTTACCCCCTATAGGAGATTTAGCATCTAATAGTTTAATTGATTCTTTTGCTGTTTTTTCACTTAAATTTTCTGCTTTCTCTGTGGAAGATATCTCAAATCCACCTAATCCTCCTACAGAATTAATTGATCTTTGGATAATCCCAGCTTTTTGGGAATATACCATATTTAAAAGTCGTAAGTACGAAAGATTTTGTTTAACTTGACTCCCAAATGAGTTTATAAACGCATAATTATTAACGCCATCCATGTAAATTGTTCGGGTATTTTTTACCATTTTTGAATAATTAGAGGCGATTTTTTCGTGGTTTTTTACCAACTGAATCTTATCTTCAATGTCCACATCAGACAACTTTATTTTACTATCAATTTTAAAGTCCTCACAAATAGGATCTCTTTCTTTTATCTTAAACTTGTTTTTTGACAAAGATTCCGTCAGTTTTGCTAATTTTATTGATTTTAAGAAACTTGATCTTATTTTATTCTTGTTAATATCCTTTAGAACATAGAATCCCCATCCCCCGTTAACAAAAGTTCTTATTCCACAATTGGTTATATCATAGGAGGATATTTCTGTACTCTTTTGATCGGTGAAATCTAAAGTGGTTCCTTCTGTATATGTCGCTCTGATATCCCAATATTCAATTTTATTTCCAGCTTCTCGGTTTAGTTCTTTAATAAAGGTATTATCAAATAACTTTAAATCATCATTAATCTCCATAAAATACTTCAAACCACAATAAAATCATAAATATCAATTCATTAAAAAATTGAGAGCGTTAAAAGATTGAAGGAAAGAGGGTTAAATAATTTTATTTTTTGAATATATTAGTTGATCCATTCATTTTACAAATTCAGAAATTTAAAAAGTGATTCTGTTTCTCCTTTCATTTTCAAATCCTTAATAATTTTAATCGCTCCTTGAAGCGTTACTGTTTTGGAAAATTTAGTTGAGTTTTTGAACTGGAAAGACCGATTACATTTCCAGCATTTCTTAGTTTTTAGTAGTTTATTACTATAAAACCATTCACCACAGTGATAACAACGAAAAAAGTAGAATTTTTGGAAGTTACGCATCGTAAGGTAATATAATAAAGATAGATTTAAAACTCCAATAAGGCAAACAGTTTTCTAACCTATAACTTTTATATTTTAAGGTTAATAAACAAAAAGTAAAGTTAAATTTGTCAGAGATATTATTATTTCTATATAGAATAAGGACCAAAATTTTTAAATAACTTAAAAATTCTTAAGGTTAGACTCACAATGAGAGAAATAAGTGATAAAGAGTTAAAAAAGCTGAATATTGACGAATTAACGCACTTATTTGTAGATAATATAAATGAACAAAACTTGAAATTAATTGAAGGCATTGAATTTCTTGTTGATGAAAAATTTGAAAAATTCACACAGAATCTAAATTATGTAATTGAAGCTAACACAGAAGTAAGAATAAAGAAAACTTTTGAATCTAAAATATTCAAATCTAAATTGATGTTTTCAAAAGCTGACAGATTAAAGCTATTTAATAAAATCAATGATATTAAGAATATAGGGGAATTTTTTGCCAATAAAATGCTACTCTACAAGGTCGTATTTCCTGACAAAGAGTTCAAACTCCAAATCATTAGTATTTTGAAATCATTAAAAAAAATTTCTAATGAGTTGACAGAAGCGATAAAAACTATTGGTTCAGATTTGAGTAAAGCTCATGATATTAGCGAAAACATAAAAGACGAAAGAAGGAAAATGAGAAAAGAGGAGTGGCGAGTCCTTGATAGATTATATAATTATGATATGGATTACCTATCAAGAACTTTCTTATACTTGAAAGAATTAATAGAAAATATTATGAAGTTGGCTGACCACATCAAGAGCTTTTCAGAGTATATTCAATTTTTAGCGACTAAATATTTAATCTTCGATTAAAAATCAAATTCGATATGACATGGCAGTTGACATAATTTCAATTCTGGTAGTCGTTTTAATCGTCTTGGCTATAGCTCTTGCATTTTCAATAGGCGCAAATGACGAAACTTTATCTACACTAGTAGGAGCAGGTGTTATCAAATTTAAATTAGCTTTACTAATTGGTGGTATAGCAGTAGGGGCAGGTATGTTTGCCTTTGCCTTTGCTTTTGTAGCAAAAACTGTTGGTGCTGATTTATTAGGGGAGACTCTAAATTATACCGATTTTATGTTGTTAACTGTATTGGTAAGCAGTATTTTTTGGCTAATCATTGGCAGTTTCGCAGGAATCCCTTTAAGTAGCACTCACTCGCTTGTAGGAAGCATTGTGGGAGTTGTGTTTGTTTACGCATTAACGCAAGGAAATGTTAATCCTGATACAGCGTTTAATTGGGCAAAATTAAATAATATCATTCTTGGTTGGTTCATATCACCTACATTTGGACTAATTATCACATACGTGCTTTTTAAGGTTCTCGCTAAAACCTATTTATCCCGCTTAAAAGGCTTGAATCAGATCGAGAAATCTGAAAAATATTTTAAATGGTTATTATTATTTGCTGTAATATTCGCTGAGATATGGGTTGGGGCAAACTCAGGTGAAGCACTAGGAATCCTTTATGGATTATTCGATAAAGGTTCCTTGAATCTAGGATCATATGTATTTTTTGCACTCCTTTGTGGAATCGCTTCTTGTTTAGGAATTTATATTGCCGCACGGTATGTTGTAAGAAATCTAGCTTCTCAGATGATTGATTCTCGGCCTAGCGAAAGTCTTATTACCCAGATAAGTTCAGCTTTAATCCTTATGATAGCAACATTATTGAGTTTACCGATATCACATAGTCATGTTATAGTCTTCTGTATAATTGGGATGAGTTTAGCCCAAAGAAAAGAAGTAGATTATAAAAGTCTAGGGAAAATGGCTATATATTGGATTCTTACATTTCCAGTTGCTGCAATTCTTGCAGGATTTATTTATTTCGGGTTTAATTTATTTGGATTAACCTAAAAAAGTATAAAAATTAATTTGTAATAGTAATATATAGCAATAGAAAAGAAAGGAAATTGAGTGATAAAAATGGGTTCATTAATAGAATTTTTAAAACGCGAAACAGCTTTAAATGTATTAGAAAAAACAATTAAACATGCTCAGATCGTCATGAATTGCGTTAAAGAATTAGAAATAGGGCTTAATGTGTTATTAAAGGAGGAAAATCTCAATAAAGCCCGGGAAAACTTCAAAAAAGTTGATCTTTTAGAAGACGAGGCAGATACGATAAGAAGAGAAGTCCTTAAAGATGTTTCTAAAGGAGAGCTAAATCCTAGTATAAGATTAAATTTATCACATTTAATAAAAAGATTGGATGATGTAGCGAATTGTAGTACTGGAGTGGCTCGTAGGATAACAACAATTCCACCAAGGTTTTGGAATCAAAGTAGTGAAGAATCTATAAGGTTAATCTTAGAGATAATTGAGACAACTGTAAAGGCTGTTGAATATTTAGACAAGCTTGTGATTGATTTAGTGGGAGATAGAACAAATGTGAAGGAGTACGCAAGTAAAATAAATCAATATGAACATGATGTTGACCTTCTTAATATAGAATTAAGGGAAAGTCTTCAAGAAACAAAATATGATGTAAATTTCTTCACAATATTTACTGTTGGGAATATCTTCGACATTCTGGAGGCTATTTCTGATTCTATTGAGGGCGTTGCTGATTATATATTAGTTCTTTTAACAAGTGCTCGAGTTCTTTAGATTCAAACAGAAGATATAAGGAAAATTAGCTACTGTTTTAGAAATTCAAATGGAAAGTATGTTAATTCTTTCAAAAAATGATGTAAATTAAAAAATTCTCAAAAAACAAGTTTTAGGTATTAAAGTTTAAAGTAACGTTTTTAAGGAGTTCTTTGTATCTTGAGCGCAATGTAACTTCTGTTACCCCAATTACATGAGAGATGTCTTTCTGCGATACCTTTACATTTCTCAGTTTTGATACGAGATATATTGCTCCCGCACATAACCCTTTAGGGTCCTTACCAGATATAGATGTTCTTACAATAAAATTGTGAAGAACCTTCATCGCTTCCTTTTCTACTTCAATACCTAGAGTTAAATCTGCACAATATCGCGGAATAAGCGTAACTGGATTTATATGTGAAATTTTTAAATTTAACTCTCGAACTAATATTTTATAGCATTTTTTTACGATATTATCGTTAATAGAAGCCTCTTCTAAAATTTCTTGAAGCGTAATAGGAACTTTTTCGTCTTTACATGCGTAATAGGCACAAGCAGCAACCATTCCGTTAATTGATCTACCTCTCAACAGTTGTCTTTTAAATACTTCTTTATATAATCGTACTGCCGACTTTTTTACCCTTTCAGGGAAATTTAAATTGCCACCGATCCTTTTTAATTCAGTTATTGCCATCAACATATTTCTTTTTTCCCAAGATAGGTGAGTATTCCACTTAGCAGCACGTCGCAAGTCAGGGTTCTTGATTTTTGTCCTATCAATAACAGTACTTAAACCTATATCCGGCATCAAGATAGACATAGGAGACCCTGTTCGCTCCTTTCTATCTTTTTCGTGCTTCGAATAGGCTCTTATCCCACTGTGATTAATATCTAAATTTCTCTCCCCTACAACCAGTCCACATTGTTGACAAACTGTTTCTCCCCTTTCATGTATAATAACGGTATTTCCTCCGCATTCGGGACATACACTTGATGAAACATCTATTTCAACGACCATTTTACCCTACCACTTCCCTTACAAATTATTATTATTATTTTGTCGAATTTTTCGCGTGAATATTATGATAACAAAAAATCCGTTTTTGAACACACAAATTTGACTGTTATAACAAACAATGATAATTCCATATTTAAATATTTCTATTTTTTAAAAAATTTTACCAACAACGGCGACTATTTTTTGTTTTTTGTTAACTAATTCATTTTTTTCGTATGATAAAAACGAATTTGAATATAAGTATTTTTTTTTAATTAATAATAGTTGTATCATTTGGGTATGTATTTTAAGGAATATTTTTATCATAACAAAACCGCTGGCTAAAATTTTTCATTCATTCCCAGTTTCGAAATCATAAATACCTTTTTTTATCGCGTGAAAATAGCGACTTTATTCAATTTTAACTTGAAATCAGCAATGAGTTATTTAGATATCTTTTTCTTTTTACATAATCTTAAATAAAACTTTTATCACTACTTTTTTGAACTAAAAATCGATGTAAATCTTCTTTTTAGGTGAAAAACGCATCTCACAAGAACGAACTAAATCTGATAAAATAGCACCAAGGTCGGAGGATAGTACCCAGAGTTCAAGAAAGGAGAATAAAGAAGATAGTCCTCGATTAAATGATGAAGATATCGAAAATCTTGATTTGAATAGTGAAAAAGTAAAAAGATTGATGGAACAATACCAAAAAGAAACTACTAAATACGCTATATGGAGAGGAGCGATAACTGAAGGTTTTATAAAGTGGTTAAAAGGAGAAAAAGTATACACACGAGCGAAGGAGAGAATATCGTTATATGTAGCAGAGGATGTGAAGGATGACTGGCAAGATTTCATCAGTACTAACAAAAACAGTTTTCCCACTTTTTCTGAATTAATAAGACAGAGTGTTAATTCGTTTATAGATGATTCTGGTAGAGTTTCAGGCGAATTATCAGGACTCAACCCCACTACACTTTCAAATATCTCTCACGCATTAAAGGAACCATTAACCTCTATTAAGGGATATTCTCAATTACTACTTGAAAGCGAAGATTATAGGGGCAAATTAAGCAATCATGTAGAAGAAACGATTAAAAATATCTTCGATCAGAGTAATTTGCTAGAGAACATCATAAAGAATTTTTTAGATAACATTAAACCTAATACTACTCCTTACGATATTTTATTGATTGAAGACGATTTAGCAACAATTAGACTAATTACTAGTTATTTTGAAAGCAAAAAATATGTTTGTAAGGGTGTAGTTAGTGGAACAAAAGGATTAGAAGAATTGCGGCGAACTATTCCAAAAGTTATATTGTTAGATATAATCTTACCAGATATAAGTGGATATGATATTTGTCATACTATAAAAACTGACAATGATTTTAAGAAAATACCTGTATTCTTTCTCACAGCAATTTCAGCGTCAGAAGTGAAAAACCATTTTCGAACTTCGCTCGCAGATGGTTACATTCTTAAACCTTTTAATTTTTCTGATTTTAACATTATTTTTGAAATATTAAACGGAGAAGCAAATTAATTGCATTCAAAATTTAAAAATTTTATAATCAACGCATATTAAATAAATGAATAAGATTTATTTTTTGTGTAAAATTATTTATAATATAGAGAATTAATCTCCCAAAAATTGAAAGTAAAAAACAATTTTGAAAAGTAGTAAAAACATTGAGAGGTGTTAAAAATCAATAATTCTAGCGAAAAAAACAATGAATTAGAGCCAAAACTGACTGAAACAGATATCGAAAACCTAGATTTGAATAACGAAAAGGTAAAAAAATTAATGAAGCAATACGAAGAAGATACCACCAAATACGCCATTTGGAGAGGAGCTGTAACAACTGGTTTTATAAATTGGCTAAGAGGAGAAAAAATATATGACCGAGAGAAGGAACGTATATCTTTATATGTTTCAGATAAAACTAAAGAAGATTGGAGCGATTTCATAAAAACTCATAAAGATAAATACAATACCATCTCAAAACTCATACGGGAAAGTGTGAACTATTTTATCAAGAAGAAATCTAGTTTAGTCAATGACGATTTAAGTAAACTGAATAATCAAACTCTCACTAATATTTCCCATGCTTTGAAGGAGCCGTTAACATCAATTAAAGGTTTTTCCCAACTATTGATAGAGAATTATAAAGAGGAAATGGAGGAGGACGTGTTTAATACTATACAGAATATCTTTAACCAATCTTTACTTTTAGAAAAGAAAATTATAAATATATTAGATAATATTAAAACGGAAGCTACTCAATACGATATTTTACTAATCGAGGATGATTTAGCCACAATTCGTTTATTAACAAGTTATTTTGAAAGTAAAGGCTATACTTGTAAAGGGGTTGTAAGTGGAACAAATGGCTTAGAAGAAATAAAGAACAATCCTCCTAAATTGGTATTATTGGATATAATTTTACCAGATTATAGCGGATACGATATCTGCAAACAAATTAAATCAAATAAGGATCTTCGAAATATAGCCGTTTATTTATTAACAGCTATCCCTGGCTCGGAAGTAGAAAAGAATTTAGAAGATAGTAATGCTGACGGTTACATCTTAAAACCATTCGATTTCTCTGATTTTGAAGTCATATTTCAGTATTTATAGAAAGAGCTGTATTCTTTTACATTAAGAATTGAGCGGGCTATGAGGGATTTTCGCATCCATACTTTTTGAATGGATGTATCGAACCCCCGACCTGCCGGTTAAGAGCCGGATGCGCTACCTGACTGCGCTAATAGCCCGTTGCACTAAAATCACAATTTAAGACGCACCTGGAGGGATTTGAACCCCCGAGCGCTTACGCGCACTGGCTTACTTGATTGTATTACGAACTCAAGGCCAGCGTCTTACCACTAGGCTACAGGTGCTCTGAAATTACAAACGATCTGCAAAGTGTGGTTATTTCCCCACGCAATAGTATAATCCCTATGTAAGAGATTTCCTATGTTTTCTTGATTTTAATTTATTAAATTGCGATATAAGTATTAAAATAGATTATTTTTAATATAATAAAATTTTTTTTATTTTTTTCGGGCATTTCATAACTTAGGTTGACAAATTAAAGAAAAATATAAATTTTATGCTTCATTGACCCATAATTGAGATGATGTAAAAATGAGTGCGGCAAAAAATTTTAGGTATTTAATACCAGATCGATTATTTAAAGAATTGACTCAGAAAGCTGCAGACATTTACCCAAATATCGAACACTACTGGATTTTTGCAGATCGTAAAGAAAACTTCGGAATTGTCAATAAATTTATTATTAATCCAGATTTAAAAAAAGCTAAAACTCACGTAAAACCAAGGAGTTGGATGCGCTATAAAAAATCGAAGATCTATAATATGCGTAAATTTAAGCAGGAACTTAATGTAGACATAGTCTGGCAAGCGCATACACATCCTTCAGGAAACGACAAGTTGCATCAAATTGATAAAAAAATATTAAAATATCTCTCAAATGGAGTAATGATAATCATAATTCCTAACCTTCCGGAAAAGGAATTAGAGGGTCATTTAGTAGGTTGGTACTACGATAAGCGTTATACAAAGAAACCGTTGATTGAAAAGATGGTCTTTGAGATAATCCAAGAATGATTCTGAGTTTAGTTTATTTGGTTTTCTTTTTTATTTTTTTCTTTTAATTTTTAAGATTGGACAAAGCTTTTTTAACCATTTTAGGATACTTAATCATCAACTGGGTTATATGTATTCCGTTTGGAGTTTTCTGGTATTACGTTGATTTTGAGCTGAGAAACTATTACAGACTTCATAAAATAAATAAGCACCGTAAAGAAGAAAGTTAGATTTTAGTAAAAAGCTAAAACTTTTTTTATTTTATTTATTCAGCTGTTTTTATTTAATTTATAGTACTCATTACAATGAAAAAGTATTAAAATTTTAAATTTTTATATGCAAAATATACCATTTGAAGATTATATCATTATTAAGCAATCGTCGCTTAGCTTGGTAGAGCGTTAAAGCGCGCCAAAAGCGCTGGATTGCTAATCCAGTGTCCAACGGATGCGAGGGTTCGAATCCCTCCGATTGCGCTCTTATAACCTTCAAAAAACGCGGGCCCATGGTCTAGTGGTTATGACGTCTCGCTTACACCGAGAAGGTCGGGAGTTCGATCCTCCCTGGGCCCACCATTCTCTTTCATTAAAAAAATAATTTTTTGATTCTTTCAGGTCGAATTGCGCTTAATTTACAATTTTTAAGGTGTTTCCCTATATCTGCAATAATTCCTGGAGCAGTAGTATTCTCTCTTAAAATTACAATGTTCTCCAAAAAACCATATCGAATTATTGAGGCTATATCTCTATAATGTCCCGTTTTTACAAGAGCTTTTTTTAATTGGCCTTTAGTTTCGCCGCTCATAAAAAGTCCTTCAAGATTTTCCTTAATTAATTTTTCGTATAAGTCTAAAGTTTGGCTATCAAGAACACCTCGAATTTGCTCTTTTTCTTTATCGATTGAAGTAATTTTTACATAAACAGGATATCGATCGATAAAATCGTAGGCGTTAATTATTTCTGTTATTGGCACACTTCTGCCTTTACACAATTGGGTTCTCAAATCATAGAGATTGAGTAATACATCAACTTTAGGATTTAGGATTGCACAATCTACAAAAATACCAAATCCTACTTTTCCCACATCTAATAAGACCCCTTTGTATACAGTGCTTAGTTCAACTTTTTCAAAATCAATTATGGTTCCGACTTTTTTTCTTAACATATTGGAAATAAAGATTTCTTCCGGTCCAGAAATCAGAACTTCAAATCTGTTATCAAACTGTCTTAATTTTTTTAATCGGATTTTAATGTCGGGAAAACTTTGAGCTAACTCGTTTAGATATTTGAGATACCTAATTGAAATTTGTTCTTTGTCTCTTTCTTTAGATACATTATAGATTTTATCGTAAAGAACTAGGTTTTTTACCATAAGAATTCGAAATTATAGGAGTTTTAAGATAATATTATTAATATTTTTTCTAATCTAAAATTTCTCGTTATTTCCAATTAATTCAACAAAATTCACTTATTTTGTTCTAAATAAATTTAAATTGGTGTAGTGTTATGATCCATTAAATATATCTATAAGAAATTTATGATGTAAGTCATGGAACAGCAACATTTTGATTATTTGGTGGATGAATTACGAGAATTTGAAGGTATGGAAGAAATTTTCGTATTGGATTCAAATGGAAACATTCTTTTCAAATCTGAAGAGTATCAATTATCAAGCGAAGAAGCTAAAGCGATTTTAAAGGCGTGGAAGGAAAAAGAATCAGCCTTAATGTTTCAAAACTCAAGATTCGCTATATTGAAAAATGATGAAATACAATTAGCTGCCAAAAATATAGTTGGTGGAAAAGGTAATATAGTTGGTTCGATTACAAAAGAAGGAGATTATCTTATAGCTCATACGCGGGATGAGGGTTTAATAGTGCTTGAATGGTCAATTTTTATTAATAAGGTTGCCTGGACCTAAATCAAGTAACTATTTTCATAACAACTAAAAACAATTTTATTTAACTTTATTTCATCTCTAAAAAGATATTTTCACTGCATTTTTTGGACTTTAGATGTTTTTTTGATTTCACAAAAATTATTATTTGACAGAAGATTTTGTAGGAATTTGATCAAAACCCATTTTAAGTAATATAAAAAAAATCCTTTTAAAGCAGCAAATATAATTTATTTATACAAGTTCGGAAAATAGGAACGATATTAATTAAATAATCAAAATAAACCAAAAATTAGTGTTTAGAGGTAAAAGAAAGATGGGAACAAGAGTAAAAAAAATATTATTTCTACTTATGTACTTCCTTAGTCCGATAGTCGCTTCGATAATTTATTGGATTGAAGAACCATTAACTTATCCCGAACCTTTTAATCTGGCTCATAGAGTTGGAAGCGTATTAGGTATTATTTCTTTTATTTGGATGTGTTTTAATATTATCATCATGGCAAAATTTAAAGCGATTGAATCTAGTTTTAGTCTGGATTGGTTAAATTCATTCCACATGCATATGGCGATTAATGCCCTAATACTTGGAACTTTACATTATCCCTTATTACGTATAGCAGGAGAGCTTGATACGATGCAAACGCGTACAGGGAACTTTGGCTGGGCATCGTTCGTTATATTGATGGCGTTGGCAATAATTTTCATGTCCAATAGCTTAGTAGGAAAAATTGGAAAATTAAGGGTATCTGTGTATAATAAGAAATTTAAATATAGCGTTAATAAAGTTCTTCATAACTTATTGATGGTTAGTATGAGCCTTATTTTTGTCCACACGCTAATCTCATTCACATCAGTGGGATCGATGGTTATGCGTGGCGTGTACTTCTTTTTCTTTGGTATTACGTTCATCGGTTGGTTTTACCATAAGTTAATTCGAAGATTTCGAGCCAATAGCGATCCATACCTTTATCGTAAAGCTTCTTGGGATAATGTAAGCAAGGATGGTGTTTCAGAAAAGGATAGAAAGTGGTCATTAAAATTATTATGGCAAAACCCTTCGCTTTATCCTTGTTTACAATGTGGTGTATGCACAACTGAATGCCCCGTCTCTAAGGTTACAAATGGAACCTATAATCCAAGAAGGAATATTTTAGCTACTCTTTTAGGGTATAAGGATTTGCTCCTAGAAGGTGATAATCTATTAGTTTGGGGTTGTACAGATTGTCATACTTGCGAGGAAGTGTGTCCTCAGCATATCGAGCTAACGGATTTATTTAGTGTCCTGAAAAACCTGAGTATTATTTTAGGTAACGGTCCAGAATATGTCATTGAACAAGCAAAAGCAGTTTTTAATAATGCAAAAGCTATCCCATCCCAACCCGCTATAGAGCGTAGACGAGAAGACTTAGGGTTGCCTCCGGTTTCAAAGCCAAATATAAATGAAATACAAACATTGTTAAAGAATTTAGGAATAGATGAAAAATTAAAAGCGTGAGAAACCATCATAATTTGTAGCTTTTTCGCCTTGCAATAGTTATATAAAATTATACTTCTTTTTTCTTGATTGAATTATTATATTGTATCTTAAATTTTGTTGATTATCAATATAAAGGTTATAGTTTATTTAGACAAATTATAAATTTTATTGATAATTTGATTATTAAAATAGTAAAAAATAATTATAATAAAAATTAGTTAAAAATTCTATTAGGAGAGAATTATGTTCCAGCAAGCAGGAAGGGGCTATGATATGGCAATAACTCAGTTTTCCCCTGAGGGTCGTCTTTTTCAGGTTGAGTACGCCATAGAAGCCGTGAGAAGAGGAACGACGGCTATTGTATGTAGAAATAGTAACTCTGTTGTGTTTACGGTAGAGAAAAAAAGTTCCGAACTTCAAGAAGTTATTGGTTCTGAGAAAATTTTTAAAGTTGACGACCATATTGGTGTAGCCATTGCTGGCTTAACAGCAGACGCAAGAGTCTTAGTTGATAGAGCTCGCGTCCAAGCACAGGTTAATATATTAAATTATGATGAAAAAATTTCTGTTAAAGATAGCACCCTTAATATTTGCGAATATCTTCAGCTATTCACTCAGAATGCTGGAGTACGCCCTTTTGGGGTGAGCTTCCTTATAGCTGGAGTTGATACCAATGGAGAAGCTTCCTTGTATTTAACGGATCCAAGTGGAGCTATGTGGGGGTATAAAGCCTTTGCGATTGGGTCAGGAGCGACTGAAGCAAGAGCTTACCTTGAAGAAAATTATAAAGAAGATATAAGTGATGAAGAATTAAAGTTATTACCATTAAGAACGTTAAAAGAATTAATGGGTGATAATTTAAATAAGGATACCTCTGATGTAGCTTTCATCATGAAAGACGAAGTCAAATTTAAATTGTTAAATGAGCAAGAAAAGGAAGATTTATTGAGTAAATTATAATCTTCTTCAAATTATTAACGATTCAAGGTTAAACCTGATTAATTTTTATCTAATAATAGAAGGCAAAAAGCGTAAAGAAGCGAGATATTCCTATAAATTAGTTAGAGAAAAGTTTCTATGATTGGTAGAGCAAGGATAGATTTAGGCGGTTTTATTACTGGCCGTATTATAAAAGAGGGCCGAACATTTGAGATGTTATTAGCCCCAGATCAAGCGTGGGAAGCAAAAAAAATAATTCGAGATGAAATCAATAAACGTCTTACAGAAGGAAAGGAAAAATCTCGCATTTCTGCTGAAGAACTCTTAAACAATCCAAAAATTTCAATTGAGTTAATTTTTGAAAGTTTTATTGTGTTTGAGGATTTGAGACGAGGAAAAAAAGCTACCGATGGTGATATGGAAGCTGTTTTTGATACTACTGAAGGGAGAATCATTGCGAGTCATATTTTATTAGAAGGAGATATACAATGGACTCGATCGCAAAGAGATGAAGAGAGAGAGAAAAAATTAAAGCAAATTATAACTATTATCACCAAAAATGCGATCAATCCTCAAAATAAAAAACCGCACCCTTATCAGAGAATAGAAAAAGCGATAGAGGAAGCTAATGTTAAAGTTGACTTGATGAGAAACGCGGAAGAACAAGTTGATGACGTCATTAAACAAATACGAGCTATCATCCCTATTAGAATGGAACAAGTAGAGCTTGCACTCAAAATACCTTCAGACTTTACAGCGAAGGGTTATAATATTGTGGCACAATTAGCACAAATTAAGAAAGAGGAGTGGCAATCGGACGGATCGTGGGTATCAGTAGTCAGTTTACCAGCAGGTTTGCAAATGGAATTAATTGATAAATTGAATAAGTTAACTCATGGAAGAGTTCAAACAAAACTAATGAAAGCCTAACCAGAAAATATTTGACTAATTTTTGTTAGTGTTTATTTTTTACAACTATGGTTAAGTAAATACATAAATTATAAGATGAGAGTGAAAATAAATGGAACATGAAAAAGATGAATCTATTGAAGAAACTATTACAGACAATAATGAGACCGAAGAAATCGACGAATTTGACGAAGAGAAAACTTCTCGCGAACTTGTAGTCCCTGGTGAGGTATTAACAGAAGATACGAAAAATTTTCTACCTGGAAGAGGATCCATTTTTAATAAAGATAGAACAAAGATAATGTCGCTAAATATTGGTCTGAAGCAGATTAATAAAAATTACATCAATGTCATCCCACTTAGGGGATTTTATACACCTAGACCAGGAGATAAAATCATCGCTTTAGTTACCGACAAAAACCCAGTTAAATATAGATGCGATATTAACGCAAAAGACGAAGGAACATTAAAGCCGAAGAACACTATAAAAAGAGGGAAGCCAAGAGGATTTAGAGGCGGAGCTCCAGATAATTACGACAATTCAACTGAGAAATACGATATTGGAGATATATTGATCGTAAAAGTACTTTCAGCAGATCGACTAAATAAACCAGAATTAACAACAGTAGGTAAATACTTAGGCAAAAGAAGAGATGGGTTGGTTATCTCGATTGATCCTCCAAAAATACCCAGAGTCATTGGACGTAGTGGTTCTATGATTAAAATGTTAAAGAATTTAACTAAATGTAATATTTTTGTAACTCAAAATGGTCGTATATGGTTAAAAGGTGAAGATATAGCCCATGAAAGATTATTAATTGATGCGGTAAGAAAAATTGAAAAAGAAGCCCATACAGTTGGGTTAACAGACAGAATGTCTGAATATATTGAAAATGAAAAAAAGAAAAGAGGTATAAATTAAATGCCATTAATTATTAAAGATGAGTATCCAGAAAAGTTATTTCGTGAAGACGGTAAGAGACTTGATGGTCGAGATAAGCAAGAATTAAGACCAATAAAAATGGAAGTAGGAGTTTTAGAGAATGCGGATGGTTCGGCTTATATAGAATGGGGTAACAACAAGATTTACGCTGCTGTTTATGGTCCTAGAGAAGTTCATCCTCACCATTTAGCAAAGCCTGATAGAGGTATTCTTCGGGTTTTTTATAGAATGGCGACTTTTTCTGTATTTGATAGAAAACGCCCTGCTCCTGGACGTAGGGAAAAAGAAATATCTATGGTTATAACTGATTGTTTAGAACCAGTTTTATTTTTAGAACTTTATCCTGGGACTTCTTTTGAAGTTTATATTAACGTGATGGATGCTGATGGTGGAACGCGATGTGCCTGTACCACAGTAGCTGCTTTAGCGCTTGCTGATGCAGGTATTCCAATGAGGAGCTTAGTAACCTCTGTGGCTATGGGAAAAATTGATGGAGAAATAATAACTGATCTGTCAGGAATAGAAGATAAAGCCGGTGAAGCAGATTTACCCTGTGCTATGACATGGTTTAACGAGGAATTGTCGTTACTTCAATTCGATGGAAGCATGGATTTAAAAGAGTTTAGCGAGTGTTTAACTTTAGCTAAAGACGCTCTTACAAAGATTCATGAAATTCAACTCGAGACACTAAAAAAGAAATATATTGAAATTCAAGAAGAACATAAAGGAGGAGAGAAGGAAAAATGATGAATATTAAACGAGTGATTTCAACGATAGAAAAGAATTATATTCTTTCTAATTTAAAAAAAGGAGAAAGAATTGATGGAAGAGATCTTTGGGAATACAGAGATTGGACCGTGAAAAGTGATGTTATTGCTTCAGCAGAAGGTTCTGCTGAAGTAACTTTAGGAAAGACAAAAGTGATAACTGGATTGAAATACGATGTAGGTACACCTTTTCCCGATCTTCCGGGTGAAGGAGTTTGTACGTTTATGGCAGAATTACTACCTTTAGCGTCTCCTCTATTTGAAAGAGGCCCTCCAAACGAACAATCAATAGAACTAGCACGTGTAGTAGATCGAGGAATTCGACATGCAGATTGCGTCCAGACTAAGAAATTATGCATAAAGGAAAATGAAGCAGTATATATTTTATTCGTAGATATATATGTGATTAATTATTCTGGAAATTTAATTGATGCAGGAGGTGTTAGTGCTTTAACCACATTACTTTCAAGCCATATTCCAGAAGGAAAATGGGTGGATGGAAAAGTGGAATGGACAGGCAAATATTTGACTGGAGAAACTATTGTAAATGAATTACCAATGGTGGTCACCTATGGAAAAATTGGCGATATTATCTTCTTGGACCCAAGTTTACCAGAAGAATTAGTTTGTGAGGGGAAAATCTCCATTTCGGTTACAGAAGACAAAATAACATCCATTCAAAAAAGCGGTTATGCTACATTTTCTATAGAAGAAATAGAAATGCTGAGCAAAAAATCTATGGAAATTGGCAACAGAGTTAAGAAAGAATTAAACATAGAGCAATATAGAACTAAGTAAAAACACATTTATTTAAATATATTTTTTAAAATTTTATTTTTTATTGATTTAGATTGATGCTTAGTAGTTTCACTTCTAAATTTAATTAGCTTTTTAATAGGTTAGGGATAATATCCCCAAATGGCTAGTAGCTTTAGAATAATCCATTTTTCTTATTTGGAAAAATTTAAAGTTTATACTAGTTTTTATTTAAACACTATATATTAAAAGAATCAAGTGATCTCTATGGGTAAAACGAAAAAAACTGGGATATCTGCGAAATTTGGGGCCCGTTACGGATCCAATGTAAGGAAGAAGTGGCGCCTTATAATGGAAAAGCAGAAAGGCGGGAATTTAAAATGTCCACGATGCGAAACGAGAGGATCTATTAATAGAATCTCCACAGGTATATGGCATTGTAAGAAATGTAATGCAAAGTTTACTGGAGGTGCATACAATACTCAAACCCCTCGTGGTGCGGAATCTTTTAGGATAGCGAAGCGAAAACAGCGAGAACTCGAAACTATTGAAGAATAATGAATAAAAATAATTTTTACAAAATTAAATCTACTCTTGAACTTCAATTTAAGAATTCTCATTTATGTGATATTTCCTATAACTCTTTTTTGCCAGAATTCAATATTCAGAAGTCAAAAAGATCCACAATTTCTTTACAAAAAGAAGAAAAATCTTTAGTTTTTATGATTGAAAGTAATGATATCACTGCTTTCAGAGCAAGTATCAATGAAATCATAAGTTTTGGAAGAACTATTGATGGAGTATTGAAAATTGTTGAGAAATCGTAAAATTGCATAAACGATGTTATTCGTAAATTTCATATTTTAAATTACATTAGTTATTACAAAACTTATATAGTGATTTTCGTTGACAATTAATTTAGACCAATTAGATGAGGAAACAAAGAAAAAATTTCAAAATTTAACTCAGTTAGGACAATCTTTAGAGCTCCTTACCCAACAGAAGCTGCAAATTGATAGTACTCTAAGAGAAACTGAATTAGCACTTGAAGAGTTAGAGAACGCTAGTCCTGATACAGTAGTTTATAAGCAGATCGGCGGAATTATGATTAAAAGGGAAAGAAATAAGCTTCTAGACGAGAAAAAATCGGATAAAGAAACTCTAAATATGCGATCTAATACACTTGCTCAAAAAATTGAAAGAACTAAGAGCACATTTGAGAATATGCAAAAATCTCTTCAAGCGGATCTTCAAAACCAATAATTTATTTGAAAGTTTCATGTTTATTTCTAAAAAACAAAATTTTTTAAAATACTTAAAAGGAAAAAATCTTTTAATTACATCTCACGATTTAGTTGATCTTGATGGATTTATCTCTGGTTTAGCTTTGAAATTCTTTTTTAAAAATTTTAATCCAAATCAAAATATATATTTGATATTCTCAGAGCTATCTAAACGTACTAAAAATTATTTAAAAAATTTTTCTCAGAAATTTCCCGATTTTAATTTCTCCTTTCAAATTAATAAAGAATTCTCAAATGTTGATGTTATCATAATAGTTGACTCCAATAATCTAGACCAAATAAAGCTATTAAATAAATTAGATTTGGATATTCCTTATATCTTTATAGATCATCATTTCAATTTACAAAAAAATTATCCAGGTAATGTTTCGTTGCTTAATTTGATTTCTGATAACTATTCTTCGACATCAGAGATAGTCTTAGAATTATTTGACGATTACAACATAAATATTCCATTACCATACAAATATCTCCTAGTATCAGCAATTTTAACCGATTCTGGATTTCTCAAATATGGAAATACGGGAACTATAAAAAATTTAAATAATATTTTACAGGATCAGTTAGAAATTCAAGATGTATTACCCTTACTAGAAACAAAAATAGACATCTCAGAGAAAATTGCACGAATTAAAGCGCTTCAAAGAGTTAAGTTAATCCGAATTAACAATTGGTTAATAGGAATATCACATCTTAGTAGCTTTAGCGCTTCTGCTGCTTCAATTTTGACAAGAGTGGGTTTTGACATTGGAATTGTCGTATCTAAAGATAAATCTGATTATAGAATCACCACTCGAGCAAAAAAACAAGTTTGCCTAAAAACAGGCTTACATCTCGGGAAAATTATTAGTAAAATAAATAATGTGAATGGTGGTGGACATGATGGTGCTGCAACTTTGAATGGTAAGAATGATGTAGAGGAGAGTCTCAATCAATTAATCGATAAAATAAAAGAAACTTTAATTAATTAACCATCTTTATCAAGTAAAAAGAATTATGGATATCCCTTTTCATGAGCTTAATTAAATTTAGTAATTTTCATTTTCGATATAAAGGAAACGACGAGTATGCGCTTAAAAAAATTAATTTAGAAATAGGTTCGAATAGATTTGTCTTATTAGCTGGGGAGACGGGATCTGGGAAAACTTCATTAATTAGATGTATGAATGGATTAATCCCCCAATTTTATGCTGGTTATTATAAAGGACATGTAGAAATTTCAGGAAAAAACACAACTGAAACAACAATATCAGAATTATCTAATGAAGTTGGAATCGTATTCCAAAATCCTGAAAACCAACTAATTGCAATGAATGTAGAGCATGAGATAGCATTCGGATTGGAAAATTTAGGAATTCCAAGGGAGGAAATAAAAGAAAGAATTAAAGAAGTTGTAGAAATAACTGAAATTGAAAGTATAATAGATAAAGCACCTTTCGAGATAAGTGGTGGTGAACAACAACGAGTTGCTATTGCTTCAATTTTAGTATTAGAACCTAGAGTTATCATCTTGGACGAACCAACAGCAAACTTAGACCCATTATTTGCAAGGAAAATTTTAAAACTATTAAAAAAAATTCAAGTCGAAAATAAGATGACTGTCATAATTAGCGAACACAGAATGGATTTAATTCTCCCAATAGTAGATGAAATAATTTTAATGAAAGAAAGTGAGATCGTAGCTCATGGTGCTAAGGATAAAGTCATAAATTCTAGCACATTTGAGAATTTGAATATTAATAAGCCAAAAATATATTCAATTTTCAATGAATTAAAAAATAGAAATCATTTTCAACACGATATTCCAGTTTCTATTCAAGATGCCATAAGTTCATTAAAAATGATTAAATAACTCGAAATAGTCATGAAGAATAAAAATTCGCTGCCTTTGATAATGGTACACGATGTTGATTATGTGTATTCAAACGGAACAATTGCGTTAAAGCAAGTTTCATTAAATATTAATAAGGGCGAATTTATTGCAATAATGGGGCAAAATGGAGCGGGTAAAACGACTTTGATTCGTACTTTTAATGGTTTAATCCGACCAACAAAAGGAAGTATTTATTTAGAGGGAGTAAATATTGATTCAAAAACTATTGCTACAATATCTAAAAAAGTTGGAGTTATCTTCCAAAATCCTATGCATCAACTATTTTCTAATACATTAGAAGACGAAATTAAATTTTCCTTGAAAAATCTAAATTTAGATAAAGAAGAAATTCAAATTAAAGTTGATCAGGTACTAGAAGAATTTGACCTCGAAAAATATCGTAAAAGATCCCCATTAAACCTATCTGGTGGAGAATCAAAAAAATTAGCTATAGCTTCTATTCTTTGTCGTGACCCTGACATTCTAGTTTTTGATGAACCAACATTAGGTCAAGATGCAAAAGAAATAAATTTCCTCCTTGGATTAATAAAGAACGAGTTAGAAAGGGGAAAAACAATAATAATGGTAACGCATAATATAGAATTTACAGTAGAACACGTTCCAAGGACAATCTTGATGAGTGGAGGACAAATTATTGCGGATGGTCCAACAGAGAGTATTTTTAATAACGAGTTTTTAATATCAAAATCTTCATTAATTATGTCGCAAATATATCTATTCAAAAAAGAGCTTCAAAAAATAGGAATTACTATTCCTAAAGAAGTTATTAGAGAAAGCGAAATAATTAATTTTCTGGATAATTATTTAGAAAGCAAATCCACAATTTAAAGGAGGAAAATTAATAAATGTCTTTAGAGTTTCTGAGTGCGTTCAAATTCTTGAAAAAAGAAACTTTTCTCCATAATTTAGATCCAAGAACTAAATTATTATTAGCGATAACATACACTATTAGCGCTCTATTATTTCAAGAAATAATCCCCTTATTACTAATTTTAATAACCCTACTCCCAGTAATAATCGTTGGAAGGTTGTTTAAAAAATGGATGAAGAGCGTCAAAGGAATGTCTTTCCTCTATATTTTTATTATTGTTCTAAATACTCTATTTATTGATGAAAATGGATTATCGTTCGCCATTGCTATGATCTTAAGGATTACTATAATGATTTCAGCGTTCTCTTTGTTTTTTTTAACTGTAGATCCAAACGATTTAGCTCTTTCCCTAATTACTATGAAAATCCCATATGAGTATGCGTTTTCTTTCTCGTTAGCATTTAGGTTTGTTCCAACTATTGCTATAGAAACACAAAATATCATTGATGCTCAACAGAGTCGAGGTTATGAAATGCAAAAAAAAGGGATTATAAATCAAATAAAAAACCTATTTCCTCTCTTAGTTCCTCTTATAGTTAGTTCTATAAAAAGAGCCTTTAATGTTGCAGAAGCCTTAGAATCACGATCTTTCGGTAATAAAAAAGATCGGACATTTTATTATACGATTAGATATTCCTTAAAAGATTGGATTTTTTCGCTATACTTGATTCTTTTACTGACTTCTTTAATATTTATTAAAATCAACTTTTTGTTAATGCCATTATGGTTTAGATGGAGTTTACCTTTATGAAAATCTATTTTATTAAGGACTCAAATGGAATGCGTGATTATTATGTTGGAATTAACCAGATTGAGATCGCTCCGAAAGAAGTTCAAATAAACGAATTAATAGAATTAATTGAGGTTATCCAAAGTCATTATGAAGATACTGTTTTACAATTTTTCAACGATAGGTACATTCTAAACCCAGAACATATATTACATGCGTCTTATTTCGTCCAAAAAGCTTTCTATACTAAAAATAATATTTCAAATAAAAAGAATCTTGAATTACTTCTATACTTAGCCGCTAAAAGACAAATAAAGCTAAGCCTCGAAAGTTTTGGGGTAAATAATTATAATTTACAAAATAAGAGAATAAGTTTTTGTATCATCTCTCTGGAGGATAATATTCAGCAAGTAAATATCGAAATTAATAGCTATTTACATTCCGAGGATATAAGTCCAAATCTAGGAGATTTGTCTATTGATAAGTTTAAAATCGTCAAAAAGTATTTTGAATTTTCTGACAACCAGATTTTAACCGTTATGAAGTCTTACGGACATAAAAACGACATATTAGATATAAATTCTTTAAATTTAGAAAGTTTGTATAGAGCATTGAATGACTTAATATGTGAAAAAATGGCTTTATTAAGTTTAGAAAAAAAGAGATCTTTTTAGAACTGATTATACTTATTATGGATAATAATGATATCATCGGGATTTAGAAACGATATCCCACTAACATTTCCCAGAAGTTCAATCCTTATAATTTTATCTGGATGATCCAAATCAACTTTATTATTAATATAGTTTGCCACTGATTCAATAATGGTATCTCGTTCTATAATCTCATTTTTTCTGCGTTTCAATTCGATCTTAAAAGAATCTTCTTTGTTTAAATAAAGAGGGTAATATTTTTTTACAAATTCTTTTATGACACTTAGTTTTGTTTCACACACGTAATCAATAGGGACAATTTTAAGGATAAATTGAAAGAAATTGGAATTTTTTTTAAGGATTTTTTTTATCTTTAGTATCACGTCTTTATTATCAATATTGGTTGCAGCAGTTATTAATCCGGGATATTTTATCCCTGATATAATGGGATACTTATCGCCACACATTAACAGAGTAAACCAAATTTCTGCCTTTGCATTTACTTCGTTAAATCTCGAAGTTGAGACTAATAAATTAAAGTTATTCAATATTTACTCCAAATAGTTAATCTTTATTTGATTCAATAAAATCTTCAATTTCCTCTTCTTTTACGATCCCAATCCGCAATAGCCTTAACTCTTCCGAGGTACAATCAAGGATGGTTGTGGGAACTTTCGTTTTGGTTTTTCCCCCATCAAGTATTAAATCTATTGGTGTTAAAAATTTCTTCGCTACTTCGTCCCCACTTATCGACGGAGGTTCTCCAGAATAGTTAGCTGAAGTCCCAATTATTCCACCAAAATATCCTTTTGATTTTAATTTTCTTAAAATAGTTAGGACGATCTCGTTTTCCGGTACGCGGATACCAATCGTATTTTTAAATGCCGTAACTTCCGGAGGAATTATATTTGGTTCCTTTTTTGCTAATACTAAAGTCAATTGACCAGGCCAGAAGCGTTCGGCTAATTTATAAGTTATTTTGTTAAAATACGCAACCTTTTCGGCTTCTTCAGTATCTGCAACTAAGAGTAATAATCCTTTTGAGCGATCTCGATACTTAATATTGTAAATCCTATTTATTAATTCGAGATTGAGAGGATCTCCTCCCAGACCATAAACTGAATTAGTTGGAAAAGCAATTAATTTACCCTCAATAATGTTCTCTACTGCGGTTTCGAGAAAAAATTCTAGCTCTTGAATCGTTTTTCCTTTAGTTTTTATTAAAAAACCCATTTGGATTCATTTGGATTATAAGTTTATTATATAATATAATAAAAAAGGCTTCATTTGTGATTTTCTTGGCAAGATAATTCATCAGCGAGATTAAACCACTGAAGATCGAGTCTTTCTTGAAGTTCGATTAACTCTTTTTCAGATAACTTTGAAAACCGTTTTTGTCTTGATAAATAATCAATTAATGGAGCTCTTTTTGAGGGATCTAATAATGGTTTACTTTTTTTTGATAAAGACAAAACACCATTTTCGATTTCATATAGGATCCAAGAACCTGTTTTAACTGCTAAACGAGGAATTTCAATAGAATCTTCGGATGCAATACCCCATCCAGGAGGACAAGAAGCTAAGATATGAATATATTTACATCCATCAATTGATTTTGCTTTTTTAAATTTCTCATAAAGATCGAGTGGTTCACTTACAGAACAAGTGGCAACATAAGGGATCTCATGTGCCGCCATTATCCTCGGTAGATTTTTCTTATATCGTTCCTTTCCTAAAGTAGTTGTAGTTGTTATCGCTCCATGTGGTGTGCTAGATGATCGTTGAATTCCAGTGTTCATGTATGCTTCGTTATCGTAGCAACAATAAATAATGTTAGAATTTCTTTCAGCTGCACCACTTAAACCTTGAATTCCAATATCTGTAGTTCCTCCATCGCCAGCAAATACAAGAGTTGTCATTTTTTCCCAAACTTTACCTGGAAATCTATGAGATTTCGCTTTAAACGCTGCAGAGACTCCAGTTGCTGCTGCTGCCCCGGCAGCGAATGCCATATTCATAAACGGAAAAGTTGGTGCTGTCTTTGGCCATAATCCGACAACAACATTTAAACAACTAGCAGGGGTAACCAGGGATGTATTTGGTCCAAGAGCCTTCATAGCCCACCTTAAAGCTATTTCGAGACCACATCCAGCACATGTTGAATTCCCTGCTAAAAAATATTCTTCTTGTCCTATTTCTAATGCTTCTTTTATGGAAACCATATTTATTCAACCTCCAATAATCCATCCCAGAAAGTTCCTTCAATCATATCTTTTGGAAACTCTCCAGTTTCATTTAGTTTATTTAAAACTTTTAATTGATTTTTCTGCTGTTCTAAAGAGACTTCCCTACCGCCTAATCCCATTACAATAGGTAAAACTTTTGTGGATACTCCAGAATCATATAAGGCTGCTTTAACTTCACTACTCACAGGACCTCCAGTAGGGGATCCAAATGCAGTAGCTCTGTCAGCTACACCAAGAACTTTAACTTTATTAGCAATTTGTATTATATCTTCAACGGGAAATGGTCGAAAATATCTTAATTTTACACATCCCACTTTATATCCTTCATTCCTAAGATCGTCAACGGCGTCTTCCATCTGCATGGCAAGTTCACCGTAGTTAAGTATAGCTACTTCCGCATCATTCATTTTATATTCTTCTACTAAACCATTTCCATAAGATCGACCGAATTTTCTCTCGAATTCCCGGGTAACATCCTTGATTTTTTGTTTTGCTATAGTATGAGTATAGTGGATTTTTAATCTAAATTCATTGTAAAAACCAGATGGCATAATCAGATTCCCGTGCATCATTGGTCTTTCAGGATCGAGAAATATATGAGGCCATCCTCTCTCATCTGGAAGTGGTGGTAAAAACTCATCGACTTCATCTTGATCCTCGATAATTACAGGTTTAGATGTATGAGAAACAGTAAATCCACCATAAGCTACGAATTTAGGTAAAAAAATATCGTGATCTTCACTAATTTTATATGACATTAAAATATCATCATATATCTCTTGATGACTCGATGCAAATGAAATCATCCAACCAGTATCTCTACAACTTATTACATCCGTGAAATCTGCCCATATATTCCATGGAGGAGCAGGACCTCTAGAAGCAATTGTAGTTACTATAGGTAGACGAGCACCTGCGGCCCAATGAACCATTTCATACATGTAAAATAATCCTTGACCAGAGGTAGCAGTGAAGGTACGAGTTCCTGCAGTGCTAGCACCAATAATAGAGGCCATCACAGAATGTTCTGATTCAAATTTAATATATTGAGTTCCTGGCATTTCACCATTATCTGCAAACTCTGATAATTTTTCTACTACAGTTGTTTGAGGGGTAATTGGATAAGCACTTATCACTTGTACCCTTGCAGATTTTGCAGCGTAAGCTGCAGCTACATTTCCCTTAATTATTTTTGTTTCTTTTTCTTGGATAAAATCTTTTTGCGCTTCAACCATATTAAACTTCACTCTCTCTAACCATTTCTATACTTTTTGTGGGACATTCTTTAGCACAGATGCCACAACCTTTACAATATACATAGTCGACTTCAAATTCTCCTTCCTCATTTCTGATTATTGTACCTTCGGGGCAATACATCCAGCAAATACCGCATTTAGTACAAATATCTCGATCAACAACAGGTTTAAATGTTCTCCAATCTCCCGTGGTTCCAATACTTCCTTTTACAGGAAACGATATTGGAATTGGAGGTAATTCTTTCCAATTCTTATATTCTTGAACTTCAGGTCGTTTATCTTTGTCTTCGCATATATTCTTCCATTTCACCTTGTTCATTCAAATTCAACCTCCTTAACGTTACTATAAGCTTCGATAGCAACCTCTAAATTTTTCTTACCTCGAACTTCTCCATATTCGCTATATATCACTTTTTTCATAGTGTCTAAATTATAAAAACCAGTTAATTGTCCAAATGCCCCCAACATTGGAATGTTCAAAATAGGTCCGCTCGAATGCATAAATCCTAATTTTATACAAATTCCTGTAGCATCAACTATAAAAATTTTTATGTTTTCGGGAAATTCACAAGTATCGATAGGATTTTTTGTATTAATTAATAATGTAACTCCGCTTTTTACTGTCTCTAGAACTCTAGGAATATCTAACAGGGAGGGATCAAAAATTAACATATAGTCGGGATCTATTACACTATCGTATGTCTTTATCGTTTTATTCCGTGATAACTTAGTAAATGCCTGGATAGGTGCGCCTCTCCTCTCTGCTCCAATAATAGGTATAGCAATAGCATCTTTAAAACTTTCTTCATAAGCCATTTGTGCTAAAAGTTGACTAGCAGTGATAGCCGTTTGACCTCCTCGACCGTGGAAGGTAATTTCTATTATTCCATTATCCGTCAATTTTTTCCAACCTTTTACTTATTCGATTTTATATCTTTGATAATAATAAAAGCCGTAAAACTATAATATAGTATTTTTTTTAGAAAACTTATAAAATTATCGTAAATAGAACTACTAAGGTAAAGTAACTAGCAATAAATTAAAAATTTCTGGAAAAAATTTATAAGGACGCCACTTAAATTGATGAAAATTAATGATAACTGTAATTTAGCTTACAATAATGTAGATAGTGATTAACGGTGTCAGAAAAATCAAAAAATGAAGAGGAAGAATTTTCATTCAAATGTCCTACCTGCGAAAAGGGTATGGTCAAAATTACTAAAACTACATACGACGTCCCTGACGGAGATAAAATGTTGCTTATTAAATTCGAATGTAACATTTGTAATTTTACTAAAAATGATATTATTCCTTTGACTACCAACAATACTCCAGGAATAATGACACTGAGCGTTTCAAATGAAAATGATTTAAAATCAAAAATCTATCGTTCCCCCGTTGGAAGATTAGAAATTCCAGAGTTAGAATTATTCGTGGAACCAGGTCCTAATGCTGATTTCTATTATACGAATGTTGAGGGAATTTTATATAGGTTTGAGAATGCGGTCTCAATATATCGCAAAAATCTCGAAAAAGGAGATGTTCAAATAGAAGAAATTGATAATACCTTACATGATCTACATCAGGCAATGAAAGGAGAGTTTGCGTTTACTTTAATCATCACTGACACGGGAGGAGGAAGTTATATCATTCCTGAAGATGAATCAAAATATTCGTTTGAAATATTTGAAAATAAAGAATTAAATTAAAAGTAATAAGTGAAATAATCATAATTTCTAAATAGACATATATTTTTAAAATTAATTTAAAATAGGTGTAAAATCAATTGACAATAAAAAAAATTGGGATCCTCACAGGAGGCGGCGATTGCCCAGGTTTAAACTCAGTAATATATGGAATAATGTTAAAAGCTTATGATGCGGGTGTAGAATGTGTTGGAATTCTCAAAGGTTGGAAAGGTCTTATTGAAAATCTTACCATTCCGCTTAAAATAGCAGAACATGATGACTTGCATACTATTGGAGGGACCATTTTATACACAAGTAGAACCAACCCATTTAAAGGAGCAGAGTCTAAAGAAAAAGTTGCTCAAGATTTAGTAACTAAATTAGATGAATTAGGCATTGATGCATTAATTGCGATAGGAGGAGACGATACCCTGGGCGTTGCGGATGCTATGTGTAATTACGCAAAAGCAAATGTAGTTGGATGTCCAAAAACGATCGATAATGACCTGCAAGGGACTCATTACACGTTTGGGTTTTGGAGCGCTGTACAATTAGCTTCAAACGCGATGGATAATCTTACTACTACAGCAAGATCTCACCAAAGAGTATTTGTTGTAGAGGTTATGGGCAGAGATGCAGGATTTCTCACCATGTATAGTGGACTTTCTGCTGGTGCCGATATTATACTAATCCCTGAAACTCCTTTTGATTTCGAAAGAGATATTGTTAATGTACTTAGAAATAGAGTAAATGCGGGATATACTCATCACATTATTGCAACTTCTGAAGGTGCGTATCCAAATAGCGAATCATTAAAAAGAGATTTTAAGACATTATCTAAAGATACTATTGATAAATTACCAAAAGACACATATGGTAATCCTCTGCTTGTAAAATTAAATATGTCTAAAATAATTGTTGATGAATTAAACCTAAGAGAGGATCTTATTTCAGATTTTCTGAGTAATGGCGTTGATTTTGAGTGTAGAAGCGTAGTTCTTGGTCATACGATGAGAGCAGGAACGCCAAATTCTTTTGATCGAATTTTAGGATTACGATTTGGGCTCGCAGCTATGAAACTTGTGTTAGAAGGCAAGTTTGGAAACATGGTTTCACTCCAAGGAAATAAAATCGGGACGATTCCTCTTTCTGAGGGCGTTAAGAAAAAATATATAACCACAGATAATGATAAAATGGAATTAAGAGATTTGTTAGTTAAAATAAGATATTTATCTAAACAAAAATGAAAAAATACTTGCACATTTAATAATAATGTCTGTAATTTATGATGGTATCAAATATGAAGTAAATCGAGATGGAGAACTTAAAATTTCTCATTCTCAATTAGATAAGATTTCACATCTTGAGGGGCTCGATTCTCTTATAAATTTAAAAAAATTAGAAATTACCGAATGTAAAATAGAAACTGTAGAAGGATTGGAAAATTTAAAGAATTTAGTAGAGTTAAATCTTACAGGGAATCAAATAAATGAAATGAAAGGACTTGAAAACCTAAAAAATTTAGTTAGATTACAACTTGGAAGAAATCAAATCGGAGAAATAAAAAATATTGATTTTTTAAAAAAACTAGAAATTCTAAATCTCAGTAATAATCAGATTTCCGAGATTAAAGGACTCGAGACACTCACCAAGTTAGAAATTCTTGCAATAGGGAATTTTGAAAAGTATTACAGTGCTTCAAAAATCAATCAGATTTCTGAAATTAAAGGACTCGAATCATTATCTAAGTTAAAACTATTAGGTCTTCAGAACAATCAAATTTCAGAAATAAAAGGACTTGATACTTTAACAAATCTAGATAAATTATATCTTAGAGGAAATCAAATTTCAGAAATAACGGGACTTGAGAATCTTAAAAATTTAGAAAAGTTAAACCTTAATGATAACAAAATTACAGAAATAAAAGGACTCGAGAATCTTTCAAAGTTAATTGAACTGCATCTTGAAAACAATCAAATTTCCGAACTAAAGAATATTGATACTCTTAAGAATTTAAAGGATTTATGGCTTAGCAATAATAGGATTAAAAGATTAGACGATCTCAGATTTATTTCAACACTAAATACCATAGATTTTAGCGATAACCAGATTTCTTACGTAAATTGGAGCAAATTTGATAAGTACACAATTACAAAAAAGATTTGGCTTGTTAGAAATCCAATATGGACTACACTATAAATGTAAATTAAGAAAAAGGTTGAAAAATATTAACAATTATAACTTTCAACCGAAATGTTTTTCCTCTTCATGATCGGCGTCAATAGCGTCTTTTTCTACGTCTCGATCGAGCCATTTTTCGCTAAGCAACTCTTTATAGTACTCATGCTGAATAATTAAATTCATAATTTCTGATGTTCCGGTCCAAATCTCTCCAAGCCTTGAATCACGAAGTATTCTTTCAATGGGATAAACCGTAGTATACCCAATTCCCCCCATGACTTGCATAGCATTATTGATAATCTTCCAACAGGCTTTAGTAGAAAATTTTTTAGATTCAGATACTAGTCTTCTCTGTAAAGCTGAAGGCGCTCCTGCATCAATCGTTCTAGCAGTATTTAAAACTATTGATCTCGCGGCGTCTAAAAGGGTAATACTGTCGGCTATTTTAAAATTCACAGCTTGAAAGTTTTTAATTTTTTGTCCAAAAGCTTTCCTTTTAGTTGAATATTTAGTAGCAATATGAAGACAGGTTCTGGCTGATCCTAATGAGCCTGAGGCGGTTGTAAGGCGTTCAGGAACCATCATTTGGTAAAATATTATACCGCCTTTCCCTTCCCCCATAATAACATTTTCTTGAGGAACCTGAACGTCTTCAAATTTAAGTCTTCCAGCGCCACCACCTCTAGTTCCTAGAAGCCCGTATAAATACTCCGTTTCTACACCCTTACTCCGATCCACAATAAATAGACTAAGCGATGATTGAGGATCAGATTTAGGATCGAGGTTTGTTTTAGCATAAACTAGAAAGAAATCAGCACCTTCTGCTCCCACAACAAAACGCTTCTCCCCATTCAATATATAATAATCACCGTCTTTAACAGCTGTGCAAGTCGCGCCAAAAAAATCTGAACCTCCTCTTGGTTCTGTTAACGCTTCTGCTGTATACTTTTTACCTTCACACATTGGCTTTAGGTAATTTAACTTTTGATCTTCAGAACCAAATAAATTCATAGCTTCTCCAGTAATTATAGGAAGAGAGTATAAACACGGTAAGGAGCTTCCTAATACACCTACCTCTTCAAGAGCAACAACTTCACACTCCCAATTTAAACCTCGACCACCAAATTCCTTAGGAAACCTTAACCCTATAAGATTCTTTTTACCAAGGCTCTGTAAGAACTCAGTTGGATAATTAATTTCTTCTTTATCCATTTTCTTAATTAAGGAGTGAGGCACTTCATCTCTTACAAATGCGCGTACCTCTTCTTTTATCTTTTTGGCATCTTCACTTATTAAATAATCAAACATTTTTGATTCTCCCTTATTATTTTATAATACTCGATAAAAATAATAGATTGCTTAAAATTTAATAGTTTACCATTATTAAATTTATCATTAACATATGGGGAATTTGGTATTTTTAAAAACCAGAAATCCATAAACGATATTTTTTTGTTCAATTACTTAGTGGTTCAATTATGGTTACAGAAGGTAAAAAGGAAAAGAAGAAGTACCCAAATCCATTTAAAGTGTTGGTTCTAGCCACTTTCATTGATAGATTGGGAGGTTTCTTATTATTTCCCTTTTTTTCAGTGTATCTTATCAATCATTTTAATGTGACCATAGTAGAGGTAGGATTTATGTTTACTATATTTGCATTTGGAAGCATAATTGGTAGTACGCTAGGAGGTGCGTTAACTGATAAATACGGTCGTCGATCGATGCTGGTGTTCGGTTTAATTTCAAGTGGAATTGGAAGTTTATTAATGGGAATTGTTAACGAACTATATCTTTTTTTTCTAATAGCTTTAGTTTTAGGCCTATTAGGCGATTTGGGAGGTCCAGCACGGCAAGCAATGGTGGTAGATTTACTTTCAGAAGATAGACGAGCAGATGGATTTGGGTTAATGCGAGTAGCTGTAAATCTTGCGGCAGTAATAGGTCCGATTCTTGGTGGATTGTTACTAACCCAATCTTATCTTATCTTATTTATAGCAGATGCTGTGAGTAGTTTAATTACCGCCCTAATTGTATTCATAGTCATACCTGAAACGAAACCGGAAAAACAAGAAGGACAACCAGAAGAATCGGTTGTGAAAACACTAATAGGTTATATAGAAGTAATAAAAGATTATGTTTTCATACTGTTTCTCGTCGTATCAGCTTTAACGGTGTTAGTTTACATGCAGATGAACAGTTTGTTATCGGTATTTTTAAATAAAGTGTACGAGTTCCCATTAGAGTGGTTTGGAGCGTTACTGAGTATGAATGCTTTGATGGTAGTGCTATTTCAGTTCTTGATTACTAGAATGACTTCAAAGTATGCACCTATGAGAATGATGGCTCTAGGTACACTTCTTTATATGATTGGTTTTGGGATGTATGGTTTTATCTCTGAATGGTACTTGTTTTTTGTAGCGATGGCTATTCTAACAGTTGGGGAAATGATTGTAATACCTGTTTCGCAAGCTACAGTTGCACGATTTGCCTCTGAGGATAAGCGAGGTCGATATATGGCAGTTTACGGCTTTCATTGGTCCATTCCAACTTTATTTGGAGTTTTAGGGGCTAGTTTTGTCTATTATTATATTGGACCGAATTGGGTATGGTACATAGCGGGAATAATATGCTTGATTGCTATCGTTGGTTTTTGGATACTTAACGGAGTTACAAAAGAACGGCTTACTAACAAAACTGATACTTCGGTAGAAGAATTAGAATTGAGAGAAGAAATCAGTGAATAAAAAGCAATTATTTAACTGTTTTTTCTTCAACCTCTTTTTTAAAAGATAATAGGGTAATAGCAAGAGCTATATTGAGGTAATATGAGGATATATATTGAAGTACGTGAAAGTTCAGTTTCACGAAGACATACTCTTAAAATTAAAATGATACGCTTAAATCAGTTTAAGATTGAATAAAGAAAAAATCTTACTTTTAAACTATATTTCAAAAATCTCCTTAGCTTTTTCTTCTACGATAGTGTTATTAACTAAATCCCAAATTTCGCTGTAGAAGAATTCATTATCGTTCTTAACTACAAGAGGCAAGCTTTCAACACAGGCACTCATATCACAATATAGACTATTAAATGTAGGATTTTTCATTAAAGGATCGTCAAAATCTTTAGGATCTTGGTAATCTAATACTTTATAATTAACATTTTTATCTTTAAGCCAGGTCAATAACAATTCACAGAAAAAGCAACTTTTTTTAATTACGATCTTAAATTGGGTCATGATTGAAAAATTAAAACACAATTTATTAAATTTTTATTTTATAATTTGAAAGTTAAAGCTCAATTTCGAATGTAACCTTAAGATAGTCGTATTTAGAATTAAGTAATTTTAGTATATTTTGTGCGAATTTTATTAGGTTTTTTGCATGTAATGGTTTCTCTTCTGCTTGTTCATCGTAAAACTCATGAATTAACTTTCTTGTTTCATCTGGTCCATTGGTATCATAAAATTTTTGCCAATGAGTAGAGATGTTACAGAGGGATTTTATCTTATCGTCTGGATATTTAGATTTGTCAAAAATAAGATCTTTATACTTTTTAATAGCTTCACCGACTTTTTCAAGATGGTCTGCAATTGCTAAGGAATAACTGCAAAAACTTATTAAATTAGAAGTAGTCCTAGTATTTCGCGTATTAGCCGCCTGTTCAAAAGAGCTCCATGCATCTAACCACTCGTCCTTATGTATACCATCAACACCATTGTTCACCATTGCTACATTAACAATATCACTTAAATCTACATCATGACCTCTTTTAATTTTTTTATCAAAAATCTCTTTTAAACCTGAACCTGTGAGATAACTACCAGCTCCAAAATCGAGTAATTGATTAAGATTATTTGCAGCAAAAAGCGTTTCACGCCTATTTTCCTTAGTTTCAAATTTATTCCACTCTACAGTTTTTTCCCATTCTCCCGTTTCTTTATCTTTTACAAAACTGCATTCCTTTAAAGAGGAGTTTAATAAATTGGTTTGAAACATCCAAAAATCGATATCGTCTGTAAATCTTTTTCTCCTCCAATCTCGAGTGGTGTATTTGCCTAAGTAGAGCTTCAATGTTCCTCTAACTAACGAAAGCTTTCCGTTTTTTAATACTTCACGAGCGTCTTCACAATAATGGTGATGAGGATCTTGCGAACACAGTTCAATTTTCTTGAGAACTTTTCTCGCTTCACTCGCCACTACATCACATGGTATACTACCATCAGAAGGATACGCTCTCGATCCACCTTCAATAAAGTTTTCAAACAATTCTAAGTCGTTATCCGGGATATCGTACCAAGGATTATGAAAATTAGATTTACTAAAGATGTAATGAGTATAGCCCTTTTCGTCCTTTATGGTTTTATCGATAAGAAACGAAACATCCCGAAGGTTATCTCCTTTCTTTATTGCATCAGCTTTTATATCCCAAATTCCAGTCATTTAATGATCTCGTTAAATAGTTACTAAAAGTATAACGCAATATTTCTTAAATCTTGTTTTTATAATTTAAACCATTATTCTATCACAAATAGTAAAATTAAAAGGATATTTTATATTAGATTTAAGAGATTATGAGCAAATTCTTTTCAGTATTCACCTATACACCGTGGGACAATCTTAATCCAGAAGTTTTAACCGAAGTTAAATTATTATCACTGAAAAATATAATCAAATCATTTCCCGTTATTGAACCGGGATTCTTTGATGATTTACTTTCCAATTTGTACAAGTTCAAGCATTATTCATGGGTTGAATCCATAAAAAGAATCGTTGGTCCTGAAAAGGAGGATTATGACATAATACCATGGAATTTTATATGGGCCATGGACCGTGATGGAAGAGTTTTTCAATTTCTCATTCAGAAGGTTAAAAAAGAAATTAAAGATTCCCAAGCAATATTGGTAGCATTAGCCCCTCCAGAACTCGCTAAACTATTTGAGGAATATAAAGAAGAAGCCATATTACGCACATTATCATTACTAAACGATCCAAAAAAAATGAAATTTTTAATGGTTTTAGCCCCAAAAGGTAAATCTATTGCCGAAGAACAACAGTTGTTTCAAATAAATAAGAAAGATTTAGAAAAATTGCAATTTGTTAACACTTTGAAACAAATACCTAATATCAGGGGGCAGTGGTTTCCAACTTTTGATGTAAAATGTCCAATTTGTAAAGGTCCATTAACAGAGGTTTATAGTCATGAAGTTGGACTAGTATGCCAACGATGTGGGTTTAAAAAAGTGAAATAAAACTAATTTTATTACAAATTAAAAAATGATTTTTATTTTATGATCCCATCTTTAATTTATCACTTAAAATAAAAATTAAAAGAGAAATATTAATCATGTTTGTTGCTGCACTTGACCTTGGAACTACGGGATGTAGGACATATATTTTTGACTTGGCAGGTTCAATTATATCAAGTGATTATCAAGAGTGGGAGAGTTTTTATCCCCAACCATCATATGTGGAACAAGATGCAAATTTGTGGTGGGAATCTATTAAAAAAACCACTGAAGGTGCTATAAAAAAAAGTGGAATCGATAAATCGGAAATAGTGAGTCTTTCTGTAACAAACCAAAGAGAAACTATTGTACCGATTGATAAAGAAGGTAATCCACTACATAACGCGTTAGTTTGGCAAGATAGACGCACTACAGACCAGGTGGATTTTATTAAGAGTAAGATTGGTATAGATAAAATATATCGGACTACAGGATTAACGATAGACCCTTATTTTTCAGCAACTAAAATTCTTTGGTTTAAAGATGAAAAACCAGAGATTTATCAAAAGACGCATAAATTCCTACTAGTTTCGGATTATATTATTTATAAACTGACAGGGAAATTTTATACAGATCATTCTAACGCTTCAAGAACAATGCTATTTGATATAAACCATTTCAAATACTCAGAAGACATCGCCTCAGAATTAGAAATAGATTTAGATAAGATGCCAGAGACGATCGAAAGCGGAGTTGAGATAGGAGAAATTGATACTGAAGAAATTTTATTTGATAGAAAAACTTTGGTTGTTTCAGGAGCAGGAGACCAGCAATCGGCAGCGTTGGGAGTAGGGGTTGTCTCTCCAAGCAAGATAAAATTAACCACTGGAACCGGAAGTTTTATGTTAGCGTATCTAGAAAAACCTAATTTTGATCCAGAGAAGCGAGTATTATGTAGTTGTCACGCAATCCCTGGCGTGTGGGTTCAAGAAGCTAGTATTTTCACTACTGGTGCTTTTTTAAGGTGGTTTAGGGACGAGTTAGGAAAAGAAGAAGGCAGAATAGCTGAAGAGCAAAATCAAGATCCATACGTAATTTTGATGGAAGAAGCTGAAAAATCACCTATCGGTGCTAACAAGTTATTAGCAATACCACACCTAGTCGGTGCTGGGGCACCACATTGGAATCCGTATGCGAGAGGGTTGATATATGGATTATCTTTAGGTCATAAAAGAAGAGATATTATCCGCTCTATTCTAGAAGGAGTAGCCTTTGAAGTTAAAAATAATATCGAAATTTTTAAAGAATTAGGAATTGACCCAAAAGAATTAAAACTTACCGGAGGAGGATCTCGTTCAGATTTTTGGAATCAAGTTTATTCTGATGTTTTAGGAATAATATGCGTTAGAAATGTGATTGAGGAAGCTACTTCTTTAGGAGCTGCAATTTTAGCCGCAACTGGCGCAGGTTTGTTTTCAGATGTTGTCACCGCTGCTGAAAACATATGCAAAGTAGATAAAAAATGGATACCCAATATAGATCGACAGAATATTTATAGTAAAATACATAAATTATCGAATGAACTGTATTCAATCTTAAATGAAAAGAATTTTCATAAAACTTACATCGAGACACTCCAAAATAAAAATTCTGATTAGATCTTTTATTTTTTTCTGTTTTTTTTTAATTTTAGCTTTAATACTCAATTTTATATACTTAAAATGTTATAAATTCTTTAAAAAAAATTGAATAGTGAAAAAAATGGAAGAATCACATTCAAGCTCTAACGATATTTATGCTTCAAATCAGAAAAAAATAGGAGATTTGTTTTACACTTTCATCGTTATTTCTTGCATAATTTGCATTGCTGGAGGTATCTGGTCAATACTTGATTTTATCATGCCAACTGGGAAATTAGAATCCTTCTTAGGATTAACATTAGGATACCAAATTGCAATAATCGCTTCATTTTTAGCAGGATTGTTTTTTCTCTTAATATTTTTCTTCGGATTATTCAAAAAAGGAAGAAGATGGGTGTTACACTTCATTTTTAAAGTTAAAAAAATTGAAGAAAAGTATAAAAATCGCATAGATGTTAAAATTGCAGCGGGGGGTTTGCTAATAAGCATAATGGCAATTATTATAGGTGTCGTGATCTCTATAATTCAAGAGATTTTGCTTGCTCCTAGCCAAAGTTCACCTTTTTCTGCATTTTTAGCCTCATTTTCAACGGGTAATTGGATTTTATTCGCAGGAGTTTCTCTCTTTGCAGTTTTAGCAGTCACTTTATTTATGATCTACTTTTGGAAAAACGGATACTACGTTATATTAAGAATAATGGGAAAATTGGAAAAATAGAGCCTAAATCCATATTTTTTTTCTAATTTACTTTCTTTTTAAATCAGTAAATTCTACTACTTATCTTCTTTTTATTAATTTCTATTCTAACCTAAATCAATGTCCATAAAGCTTGGTATCGTTTTTAATTTTCTTCAATTACCAGATGTTTCAAAATATCCATTTGTAATAAATAAACGAACGGACGGAGTTTTTGTTAAAAAAGGCTTATTTGTGTCTACAAAATCAATTGAGGGATATTTAATTGGCATAGTTGAGAAAATCGTGTTGTTAAACGAATATTTTTCAGATGCCTTAACAATTAAAGCCTACAATAACGAAAACAATCCGAATATTCTTAAAGGTTTATTTCCGAGTGATGAATTTGAATATGCCATAGCAATAGTTAGGAATTTAGGAATTATAGATTTCAAGGAATCTAGCGAATCCGAGATAAGAACGATTAAAAGGATGATGTATCCTGCAAGTCCGGGTAAGGAAGTATATTTAGTTGACGGTGAAATTCTCAAAAGCTTCGTAGGCCTTGACCAAAAGCATGGGTTAAATTTGGGTAAAGTAAAGGTATCAAATATTGATGCGTATATTAACATGGATCGATTATTGAATAAACATTTTGCTATTCTCTCGATTTCAGGAGGGGGCAAAAGTTATCTTACATCAATTATTATTGAAGAGTTACTAACACGAGAAAAAGCTTCTGGTACTCCTGCAATTATATTGATTGATGTCCATGGAGAATACACGTATTTATTTACGGCTTCTAAAATAAAAAATAAGGTTAAGATTATTGATACATCCTATTTTCAAATTTCTGTCCCTAAATTGAATGCGTATGCTTTTAAAAAATACCAAGAGCAAATTTCTAATGTTCAGATAAGAGAACTATCTAAATATATTAAAAAATTAAGAAAAAAGGAAGATCTAAAAAACAAATTTTCTCTTAATAGCATTATAGAAATAATAGAAAAAGAAACAAATGGTGGCAAAAGCACAAAACAAGCTTTAATTGGATGGTTATCTGAGTTAGAACGATTAAATCTTTTTGGCCCACAAGAAAATCCCGTTATGAAAAACGTCGTAAACCAGGGTGAAATTTCTATTTTTAACCTTCAAAATGAAGTATCAATTCGTAAAAAACAAATTATGGTTGACTATATATGTAATCAACTTTTTTATTTAAGAAGAAAGAACAAAATTCCTCCATTCCTGTTAATTATTGAAGAAGCACACCAATTTTGTCCTGAAGCAGCTCATTCTAAAGCATTATCAAAGTATATTATTGAAACTATCGCTAGAGAAGGAAGAAAATTTATGGCTTGCTTATGTTTGATAAGCCAAAGACCAAAAAAGCTAAGTACTACTGCTTTATCTCAAACAAATTCAAAGTTAGTTCTAAACATAAAAAATCCCTACGATTTAAAACATTTGATGGATAGCTCAGAAGCAATTACTAAAGACTACGCGGAAATGATTTCGAGTTTAGGCGTAGGTGAAATGTTATTGATGGGAAATGCAGTAAATTATCCTATTTTTATAGACATCAGGGAAAGGAAATTTAAATCTCAAGCTGAAGATATATCTTTATCACAGGAATGTGTTAATTGGAAAAAACTCCAATCAATTTAATTCTTCCAAAATTTCAGTTTTAATCTCTTGAGTTCTTTTGTTTAATACAATCATCTTCTTAGTTTTTGAGACTCGAAAAACATTAATAATGCTTCGACTTTCTAACTTCATCAGTAATTCTTCCAACACTAATGGATTAATAAAAGAAAATTCCTTCTTGAGTAGTTCTTCCAATCGTTTATCTAATATTTCTCCCTTATTTTTAATTAGTATGTCGATTAAAGAATTAACTACGGGTTTTTGATTCCATCTTTGTGATTCGATAATTAATCACCTTTTAATTAAATATAGTTAAAAATTATATACATTAAATAGAAATTATTTCTCCCAAATTAACTTTATGAATATTAGACAACCATTCGATCTTCCTTTGATTGTTCCATGATTAAAGTTTTTAATTTTTTTCCAAAACTTTCATAAAATTCAATTACCTTTGGTGTAATACTAGGGTTTATCGATTCTATAGCTAGTTTAAAATGATTTTTTGAAATTTTTCTGGCCTTCATATTTTCTCTAAGCGCAATCATTCCTGCTTCACGACATAGAGTTTCGATATCTGCCCCCGAGTAACCCTCTAACTCCTCATTTAAAGTATTTATATCTATGTTGCTCGTTAGTGGCATGTCTTTGGTAAAAATTTTTAATATTTTTTCTCTTCCTTCCTCATCAGGAGCGGGAACCAGTAAAGTTCTATCTATTCTTCCAGGTCTTATTAAAGCAGGGTCTAAAATGTCGGGTCGATTAGTAGCAGCAATTACTACAATATCTTTTTTTACTTCTAATCCATCCAATTCAGTTAAGAATTGTGACAGAACTTTTTCTGATACTCCTGAATCGGTGGTATGTCTACCTCTACTTGGAGCTATAGAATCAAATTCGTCAAAAAAGATAATACAAGGCGCAGCCATTTTGGCTTTTCGAAAAACTTCACGAATTGCTTTTTCACTTTCTCCAACATATTTGGATAACAACTCGGGACCTTTAATGGATATAAAGTTAGCTTTTGTTTCAGTTGCAACCGCTCGAGCTAAAAGCGTTTTTCCACATCCAGGGGGACCGTAAAGTAAGATTCCTCTTGGAGGAGTTATTCCCATACGTTTGAAAATATTTGGATGTGACAAAGGCCAATCCACAGATTCGATTAACTTCTGTTTTAAATCTTCCAATCCACCTATCTGATCCCACGTAACATTTGGTATTTCTACAAACACTTCTCTTATTCCGGATGGCATTACTTCCTTTAAAGCCTCCTCAAAATCTGCTTTAGTAACTTCTATTTGTTCTAACAACTCAGGATCAATAATTTCAGATTCCAAATCAATTTTAGGTAGATATCTTCTAAGAGCAGCCATTGCTGCTTCTCGACAGACTGCTGAAATATCTGCTCCTACAAATCCATGAGTTATATTAGCAAATTCTTTTAATGATATTTTATTTTTATCGAGGGGCATGTTCCTCGTGTGAATTTGAAAAACTTCTCTCCTTCCTTTTTCATTAGGTACTTTTATCTCTATTTCGCGATCAAATCTACCTGGGCGCCTTAATGCAGGGTCTAAACTATTAGGTCTATTTGTTGCGCCTATAACTATTACCTTACCCCTGCTATGTAAACCATCCATCAAAGCTAACAGTTGAGCAACAACTCTTCGTTCTACTTCGCCAGTTACTGTTTCTCTTTTTGGGGCGATTGCATCGATTTCGTCAATAAAAATTATAGATGGACTCTTTTCTTCAGCTTCTATGAATATTTTTCGAAGTTTTTTCTCAGATTCGCCATAAAATTTGCTCATAATTTCTGGTCCATTTATTGAAATGAAATATGCTTCGCTTTCGTTAGCAACAGCTTTAGCTAAAAGCGTCTTTCCGCATCCTGGAGGCCCTCTTAACAACACTCCTTTCGGAGGATCAATACCTAATCGTTTAAATAATGAGGGATGTCTAAGAGGGAGCTCAACCATTTCTCTAACCCTTTGTATTTCTCGATCTAAACCACCAACATCCTCATATGTAACATAATCTGCCCCCTTTTCTTCATCTTCAGTAATATTTTCGCTGATATGTAGATTAGTTTCCGGTTTGATTGTACAAACTCCGCTTGGCCTCAAATTTATAACTTTAAATGTGATCTCTCTGCTAATACCTATAGAGATATATATGAAATCGTCGATTGTAACGGGATAGTTGTTTAATTTTCGTTTAACGAAAGTTTCAAATCGAGGATTTGATTTTATTTTTACGCTTATCGGTGCTAAAACAATATTTTGAGCGGATTGTACTGTGACTTTCTTAATTTGTATCGTTTCATCTATACTTGCTCCAGTATTTTTTTTTAATCTAGAATCAATACGAATAATACCTAAACCATTATCTTGAGGATAACTTGGCCAAGCAATCCCTGCACTTTTTTTTTTCCCAACAAGAGCTATGTAATCGCCAGTTTTAATATTTAGCTTCTCCATGGTTTCTTGATCAATTCTAGCAATGAATCGGCCAATATCCCTTTTTTTCGCTTCTTGTACCCGTAAAGCTATACCTTTACTGGTGGTATCACTTTTTTCGTTTTCTTTAGCTGACATTTTAGATCGATTAAATAAAATATTATTATCTATAAATATAAAATAATAATTTGGTAAAAATTTTTGGTTTTTTTTACTTTGAGATTTATTTTTTTTTGAAGAAATTATCTAAAGACACTTGTGTTTTTGAAGAGTTTTGCTTTTTCAAACGTTCAATCGCATTTTGAACTCTCTGTTTTGAAAAATTGTGTTGTTCAATCAGTAATTCCTCAACTTTTTCGTATTTTATTTTTTCCCAGATTATCTTCGGATAATCTTTTTGAATATTGGGGTTTAAAAAGATCTCTTTTATTCGTTCAATAAGTTCTTTTTCAATTTTAATCTCTATATTACCCACTTTTACATTACTTTTTATGATATTTTCTAATGAACCATATTTCTTGATTAGATCAAGAGCTTTGTGTTGGCCAATCCCCTTAATACCAGGAAAGAAGTCAGTTCCAATTAAAACTCCCATTTCTATTAATTGTTCTCGAGTAATATTTAAGCTTTCAAGAAATTTAGATAATGAGATATATTCTATATCAAGGGTAACGGTAGTGTTTTTAAGTTTTTTGCTCCTACTGACAGCAAAATTGCGTATTAATCTTTCTCCTCCAAATAACAATGTGTCATAATCCTGAGACGCGCACGCCCAGGCATCACCATTTTCAACTATAAAAGCAGATTGGGCTTCACCCTCAGAACTAGCTTCTACAATTGGAATACCAAGATATTTTATTAATTTCTTGCTCTCGTTAATCATACCAGTATCTAATTTAGATGTCATTTGAGCAAACTTTTTCGCTTCTCTAAAATCTTCTTTTTCTTGAGCTTTAACCATTTTTTCCTTAGCAACTTCCTTAATTTTCCTTCTTTCTTTTATGGTTTCTAATTTTAGCTCAGAAGGAATTCCATCAAACACATAAATAGGTTTAATATTATGCTCTAAAAAATTAATTGTCCTGTAAAACAATCCAGATAGATGTGAAGTTACGTTTCCATTATAATCTTTTAAGGGAGTGCCATCTCTTTGCCTAATTATTGCTAAAAACTGATAGATCGTGTTAAAAGCGTCGATAGCAATGTGTTTATTTAAAAGATTTTCAAATGTAATAGTTCTTCTTACTTCCTTCACTAACTCGTTAATTTTAGTGCCCATGATTTATCTTTTAATATTTAAGTCCAATATTTATTTGGTTTTTTTCCTATATATTTTGCACTATATTTTTTCTTTTTTCAAAAAACGTCTTTTGAGTTTTAGCCCACATCTTTCGCAATTTTTATATAAATCTTCAGATTTGTACGTAGTTTTACAGTATGGACAATATACTTCAAAATAAATCTTACTTTTTATTCCATTCTTAAATAAAGTTTTGAATTTGAGATTTAATTCGCTACATAAATTTTCCATGGAATAATCGTTTGTGTAAATTATGATCTCGTTATTAGTTGTTTTTATCAATTCTAGTGCTAAAGCAACTAATAAAATATCCGTTTTTGATAAAGCATTAAAATCTCCAGTTAATTTAGATTTTTCTTCCACCAATTTAATATAGTATTCAGTTGCTTCTTTTATGACTAATTTTTCTAGTTCTATAGCAAGTTCTATTCTTTGTAAGATATTTCTATTCTGATCTCTATACTTTTTGACTTTAATCTCATTAATTATTTCTGGTGTAGTGAATACAGTTTCTTTAAAATAATTAAAATCTATGCCAGTTAAAAATATATTTGTATCAAAAACTAGAATTGAATTCTTCTTCTGGACTGTCGTCTAAAGGCACCTTTATAGTTCCTATAATTTTCTTTCTTAATCGTCTAATATAATTATCACTTATACTCTTGGAAAGACGAATAAAACTTGTGTGGGAATTTGCTTTACGTACCTTAATAATCGTTTTTGGTTGGATATCTTTTAAGGTTCTTTGGCCATCGATAATAATCTTTGCACTTAATCGCTGCCGTAGAAGTTGGATTTCAATCTCACAGTCAATTGGAAGGACTAATGGTTTCAATCCTGAACGGGCGAAGCTGTTTAATGGGGTTAATTGCATAACATCCATTGTAGATTTAACAATCGCACCCCCCGCGCTTAAATTATATGCTGTAGAGCCTACAGATGTAGAGATAATAAGTCCATCTAAATAACTTCGATTGAGAAAACATCCGTTTATTTTAACAGAGGCTAAAAGAACTTTTGAACTTTTTGAGGAAACGATTAGTATTTCATTTAGCGCATTACTCAATCGAATTTCTTCAGAATCTCTAACTATATAGGGCGTCAATTTAGAACATTTCTCAACTAAAAAATCCCCTTTCAATACTCGGGTTATATCGTTAAAAACGGTTCTCTCATTAGACTCGTCTAAAAAACCTATAGAACCAATATTCACTCCCAAAATAGGTGGTGCGTTACGATGTGGCAAACCACCCGCCACTCTTAATATTGTTCCATCTCCACCAACAGAAATTAGGAATTTAGTGTTTTCAGTCGTCATTTCCTTTAAATCTTTAGCACCATGCGGAAAGATCTTTGGAGCAATTCTGGTTTCCATTTGAACGACTTCGCCTTCTTTCACTAGAAACTCAAAAATCTTCTTTGTTAGTTTAATCGCTCTTTCAGAGTCCATCCTGCAAGCTAATGAAACAGGTTTTTTATCCATGAATCTCAAACTTTTTTTTGTATTTTTCTTGAATAGTATTACATAATAAGGAATATTAAAATTTGGGAAACTGAAACTAATGTTTTATTTTAATCTTTTCTAATACCTTATTAATTAATAATAACTCTGTTTATCAATGTTTTTCCTGCAAGTTGCCAATATTCCACTTGTGCTAATGACATCTTCCCTGGATCCGCTTGTAATTCTTTTATTTTTGTCTTTAAATTTTCTTCTGCAGGCCAGTTAACATCCACCGACTCATAGGTTTCTAAATCCATAATATTGATTGAATTTTCTTCAATAAAATTAATCTGAGCGGTGCCTTTGATGATTTCTGGAATTTCAACCATATGGCCCGATGGTATCGTGAGAGATCTCTTATTATTATCGAACACCCCGACACATACAACACGAACTTTAGCATGACCGTGTTTTCCAGACTTACTTCTTTCAGTTGCTTTAATAATACATGGTTCTTCATCAACCATGATATACTGGCCTGATTTTAATTTTTGTATTTCAGTTCTACGAATTGACATTTTTCTTTTTTCTACTTTTTATTTGATATAATACTATATTTTTTCAATGAAAAATAAATTTCGCTTTTTAGAATAGTCATAACTCAATGAATTCTTTATCATCAATATAATCACACCATATCATTTGATTTCTACATTTTGGGCAATCTTCCATATCACATCCTGGATGATGAAATTTACCGGGACCAGCACTGCAATAATGGCATTGGTATTCTAGCATGAGAACATTATTCCGTTTATAATTCTTCATCGGAGAAGCTTTGGTAAAGAAAGTGTAAGCGCAGGATCGACTCTTTAGAAAGGCTTCGCAACGCTACCATGTACGATTTGGTGTGGGTAGAGTTGTTCGGGGCCATTGCCGCTAACCAGTTTTACAAAGAAATTCATGCACTATATTTTGACATGCAAAAAGCGTTAATAACCAATAAAATAAAATTACTAGAATACTACATCATCAAAACTATATCCAAGTTATTACTGATGAACATCCAATTCCTTCTTTATCCTCTATTCTACCCAGAACTCTAAATGTCGCACCCTCATATCCACATTCAGGACACTTATCCTTTGATACCAATTCCACTAAGTCATCCACAAGTATTGCATGATTCACTGATGCAGAATTACCGAATGGTGTAATGACCTCAAGTAGACCTCTATCTCCCTCATTTTTCAAAGGCTCTAAGGTATCAAGTGACCTTAGTAAAATCTTTGCATACGGTGGACAGTGCATAACAAAATCTTCCTTCTTTCTTGACCAATGGCTTCCGAAAATTATCGGACTTTCTGTAAACCCGTAAATATCTACAATCTGACTTGCTTCAGTGCCAAATTGATTTATAATGCTCTCTACGAACTGTCCCTTATCAATGGGTTCATATTTCAATTGAGCTTTATAACCATCCCACCCGCCACCGCCAATTACAACGTCGAATTCGGTTCCTAAATTATAAGAAACCTGTTTTTGTCTCATTATTCCTACAAATGACTTGATTAGTTGGCAACCTCCTCCAATTGCGATATAATTTCTCTTACTTTCCGGTTTACTAAGATTTTTATCAATGGCTTCTAAAACAGAATTAAATCGGACATCGAAGGCACCTACCAAACTTCTAGTTTTTAATATAGCTTTTATTGCTTTTCGGAGTGAAAAGGCTATTACGTACTTTACAGTAGCCATTGTATTAGCTACTCTGTAAAAATTACTTGAGAAATTTTTTGCTGGTGTGACATTGGTATATCTCATTACAATTCGATCAAGCATTTTATCACTTGGAGAAAACATATGTATATGTGCTCTCTCCCAATCACGTGGAATAAAATCTAGGAAACACTTTTTGGCAATTTGAAATAGAAATTCAGTGTCATTCTTATCAACACCAACAAGGGATGGTTGACCAGAAGTAACAGACGACACATTCCAGTACTCGAAATTAGGTGAATCTACAGGGATTTTCAACAATTTCTCGTACAAATTTTCGCTTTCTTTAAAAGACGCAGTTGTAATAAATGGTATTTTTTCTAGATCTTCAATACTGTTAAGAGAATCTATTTGAAACTCCTTCTTTTCAACAAGTTCCTTGTATAAGGAATTTTGTTCAATGCTCACTGATGTAATTTCTCGCATTAATTCTACGAACTCATGATCTTTATAATCCTTACTAAGCGTTTGAACTACTTGACTTTGTAAAGGTTCTAACATTTTATTTTCCCATTTATCTAAATTATAATTAATTAATAACTATAGTTGGATTATATAATACTCTATAAGAAGATATATAAGGTTTTACAAAAAATTGTCCGAAGGTTAAGTCATATGTTTAGATATGAAACTTTTGTAAAACTAGAAAGCAAAAGTTAGAGAGAATTTCTTTATTATTAAAATCACTTAGAGGAAGTGAAAATTACATAGTCAAGAAGTTTTTATTTTCACATTTCTTTTTTATATAATATTATAACCATTTAAAAAAAAATATTAGTTTTTGTTTATTTCAATTATTAAAACATAAATGCAAAAACCGATTTATTATGGCGTTTAAGAAACTAGGGAAAGATTTAGAAATAATAATGCGGAAGTTACGAGGATTACCTCAAATTGATAAGGAAGTAATTAACGCAATAATTCAGGATTTACAAAGAGCTCTACTAAGTGCTGATGTAAAAGTTGAGTTAGTTTTTCAGATGACTGAAAATATTAAAAAAGAAGCTATGAATACTGATCTTAAAAGAGCGAGAAGAAAAGATTTTATAATTAAACTTGTTCATGACGAGTTAGTCAAAACCATAGGTGGAATATCTGCACCAATTAGAATTAAACCGGGGAAAAGTAATGTAATATTACTTGTGGGAATTCAAGGCTCAGGTAAAACTACGACTGTTGGGAAGTTATCGCGATTTTATAAGAGCAAGGGATATAAGGTAGCTGCAGTTACGACTGATACATGGCGTCCTGGAGCATATGAACAACTTGTTCAGTTAACAAACCAAATCGGAGTGAAATGCTATGGAAATCCTAATGAGAAAAATGCCATTAAACTTGCTGTTAGAGAAACAAAAAAGGCTACAAATGACGAACATGATATTATTATAGTTGATTCAGCTGGGCGACATAAGGAAGAAAAGGAATTAATGAAAGAAATGGAAAAAATTGAGGCCAGCTTAAAACCTAACGAAGTAATCTTAGTAATCGACGGAAGTTTGGGGCAACAAGCCTATTCACAAGCAGAAGAGTTTGCAAAGGCTACTAATATCGGGAGCATTATTGTTACCAAATTAGACGGAACGGCTAAAGGAGGAGGTGCACTTTCTGCTTGCGCTGCAACTAATCAATCTATAAGGTTCATAGGAGTAGGTGAGAAATTAGAGGATTTTGAAGAATTTAATCCAACAACATTTGTAGGCACTCTTCTAGGTATTCCTGATATAGAAGGTTTGGTTAGTAAAGTACAAGAAGCTGAAATTGATGCAGATCCAGATTTGGTTAAACGCATGATGAAAGGTAAATTCACGCTGGATGATCTTTATATCCAACTGAAAAGTATCAAAAAAGTTGGAAAGATGAAGCAAATCTTAGCAATGATGGGAGGAGGCAATATTCCTGAGGCTTTAACTGATGATGCTGAAAAAAACCTGGAGAAATGGGAAGTTGTTTTAAATTCTCTGACTCAAGAAGAAAAAGAGGATCCAAAGATAATTAAGAAAACTAGAAAAAGAAGAATTGCTATTGGAAGTGGCACAGACTACGCTACCATAAATAGAATGCTCGACCAGTATAATCAAATGAAGAAATTTATGAAGAAGGCTTTACAAATGCAAAAGAAGGGGGGAAGAGGTGGGGTGGGCTTGCCACCGGGTTTTGATAATATATTTGGGAGATTCGATGGATTATAAACTGATTATTTAGTTTTGATTAGATTGGTAAATTTCTTATTGTTTATTGAAAATATTTCCGATTATTCCAAGAAGGTTATAGATAATGGACAAACACCCCCAGATGTATATAATGTGTGCTCAATCATAAGAGAATCCTTCTGTTGTTCTTATTCAATAAGAAAAGACAATAATTTATACATCTATATTGATTCAACACATATTTTAATGAAGTTTACAGGTAAATCTTTGAGATATTTAAGCTCTGATGAAAGATCTCAAGCTCTACTCTTGAAAAGGGCTTTGGATAAATTAAACGGAGTTGAAACAATAAAATCTCAAAGAATGCAAAAATCTACTCCAGGGATTTTCGTTAAGAGATTGTTGAAAGGTGAATCGATTTTAGAAAACATTATTGATTTATATAATGATAAGATAATAGTTATTAAAGAATTTGAAAAAGAAAATATGGAATCAGATATCATCAACTTAGAAGAATTAGATAATCTAAGGGAATATTGTTATATTTTTCCTCAAAACTCACCCAGTACAGTCGATTTTTTGGGACTGATTGATGAAAAATACAAATTAAAATATGCTAATCTTTCAAATATAAAAGGGATTGAAAATAAAATTCTATATATTAATTTTCTAATTGACCAAAAAGAGAATACAGATAAAGAATTAAATAGATGATATTAAAAAACGCAGTTATTTTTGTCAATGGTTCGCTCCAGGATGGAGCATTATTAATCGTCAATGGACAAATTAAATCTGTTATACATGATAATGTTGAAAATAATATAAAATCAATTCAAAGCAAAAATGAAGATGGAATAGAAATAGATTGCGAAAAGAGAATAATTTTACCCGGAATAATTGATATACATTCTCATTTGAGAGATATGGAACAAAGTGAAAAAGAGACATTCTCATCGGGAACATTAGCAGCAGCTTTTTCTGGAATAACAACAGTTTTTAATATGCCGAATACGAGCCCTCCAGCGATAAATGCTAATCAAATTAAAAAATGGATGAAAAAAGCAGAGAATAACATACACGTAAACGTTGGATTTATTTCGGGAGTTCCTAAGGATATGAATTTCAAAGAAATTATTTCGATTATTGAATTAGGTGTTTTTGGTTTTAAAATTTATCCATTAGGCTCATTAAATGAGATCGATTGGACAAATTATTTAAATGTTCAGAAAATTCTTAGTATTTCGTCCAAATTGCAAATTCCCATATTCATACATCCAGATTGGCCATTTCCTACTGCAGAAAAAAATGAAATCTATAGCAATAATACACAGAACAATTTGCCAATATTAAAATTACATAATAACCTTTATCCCGCTTCTCTGGAAGCTAAATATGTGAACTTTATTCTCGATAATTATTATAAGATCATAGCAGATTTGGATTTAAGCACGGAAAACTATCCAATCGTACATTTTTGCCATATTAGTTGTAAAGATAGCTATTCGTTAATAGGAAAAGCTTTAGATATGAAACCAAACTTAAAAATCACCTTCGAAACAACACCGCACCACCTATTATTGGCAAACACCATACAACTAAGCAATCCTAATTTTGGGAAAGTTCTACCACCTTTGAGAGATAAGGAACACTCATTATTTTTATTTAAAGCACTCAAGGAAGGGAACATAAGCCTTATAGGTACGGATCACGCACCTCATACGCTGAAAGAAAAAGAACAAGAGTATTTAGACGCACCTTCGGGATTTCCCGGATTCGAGACCTATGCATTAACATTATTGGATAAGGTGTGTAGAGATGAGCTTTCTCTCAAAACTTTTGTTAGAGTTTCTTCAGAAAATCCCGCTAAAATTTTTAATATAAAAGGTAAAGGATTAATCAAAGCAGGCTATGATGCTGATTTAATCGTAATTGGAATGATTCCAGAATACGCCATTAAAACAGAAGTGTTCAAAACAAAAGCAAAATTTACCCCCTATGAAGATTATAAAACCATTGTTCAAATATGGAAAGTATTTTTAAGTGGAACTGAAATAAGTAACGAGGATACTGAACCTAAGGGTAATATTATCAAACATTCTAATTGAGTTATTATTATAATTAACCATCTACTATTATATACTGATACCAAATTCTAAGAGTGAGAGCATGTCAGATAAAGAGATATTTACGGTAGAAGAAGGAAAAGCTCTAATAAAATTTGCGAGGGAGAATATCGAACATTTCCTTAAAAATAGCAAAAGAATTATAATTCCCGATGATTTGAAGGAAAAATTTTCGGATAAATATGGTGCTTTTGTGACTTTAAATGTTTCTAATGTTGAAGGCAATCCCTTAAGAGGATGTATCGGTTATATTGAACCTAAATTCTCGTTATACGATGTTGTTCATAGAGTATCAGTAAGCTCTGCTACAGAAGATCCGCGTTTTCCATCTGTCACCCTTGAAGAAATGGACAATATTGTCATTGAAATCTCAATTTTAACCCCCCCAAAATTAATTAAAGTAAGCGATCCGAATGATTATCTTGAAAAAATTGTAATAGGAAGAGATGGGCTCATAATAGAGAAAGGAATGCGAAGAGGCTTGTTGCTACCACAAGTTCCTGTTGACCACGATAGAAATTGGGGTGTGGAAACATTCTTAGAACACACTTGTAATAAAGCGTGGCTTTCGTCTGAAGCTTGGAGAGAAATAAAAAGTACCAAAATATTCTCTTTTCAAGCAATCCTATTTGAAGAAGAAGTTCCCCGAGGAGAAGTTGTTCGGAAATATCTTACTTCATCCTAATTATATAAAAATATGATGTGATTTATGTGGTAGCTTACTTTAAAGAATTATCATTAGCGGTTGATTTGGTTAAAGAGGCTTCTAAAATTACAGAATGGTTTAGAACTAAAAATGCCTCCTCTTTTATTAAGAAGGACGATTCTCCAGTTACTTTAGCGGATTTTGCGTCTCAAATATTTATAATATCTAATATTAAAAAATATTTTCCAGAAGATCAAATCATTGCCGAAGAGGAAAGTAGTGTTTTTATAGACCTATATGCTGAAAATATAGTTAAAAAGTGTTATAACTCATTAAATATAACTTTTGAGGAAAACCTAAAAGAAACTCTAAACTATCGTGGTTCTAATTCTAAACGTCAATGGACTGTTGATCCAATTGATGGTACTAAAGGCTTCCAAAAGGGTTTAGCATACGCTATTGGGATGGGATTTATGATCCAAGCCGAACCAACAGTATGTGCTATAGGTGTGCCTAATTATAAAAATACACGCTTAACGATCTTTTCAGCGGAAAAGAACCATGGAGCTAAAGTATCGAATGGAGACCAAAACTTTACTAAGATAAGTGTAAGTAGTAAAAATGAAATTAAGAAATTTCGAATATGTCATTCTCTACACTATAATAAACCCTGGGTGTTGGATTTTGCCCGGTCACTGGGTATAACTAATTTTATTCCTTTAGACAGCATGGCAAAACTATGTATGGTTGCTGATGGTTCTTCTGAAATATATATTAAACCAATGAATATGCAACGATCGTATACATGGGATTTTTTACCCGGTGAATTGTTAGTTAAAGAAGCTGGAGGAGTGATCACAGATATAAGAGGTAATCCAATTCAATATGTAAACGATAAGTGTAAGATTACTGCGCCTGGCCTAATTGCCTCAAATGGAATTAGACATGAGGAATTATTAAATCTTCTCAAATTGAATGAAATTCTTAAAAATAGTAAAACAGTTTGAACTATGCTTCTAAATAATTAATCAATGTAGTTTGTGCTACACTTGGAGCTTTTTCTAAATTTGATAATCTTATTCCAACAAGTCTGACTTTCTTATTCACTGCAGAAAATTGACTTAATAGCTCAATAATTACTTTTAATACCTGATTCTTATCTTGAACATGATGAGTAAACGATTTTGAACGAGTGTATGTTATAAATCCCTCAAGTCTTATTTTAAGAGTTACCGTCTTATAATATATCTTATTCTTAATTACATTTTTATGAATTCTATTATTTATTTCTTCAAGTTTAGATAAAACTACGTTAAGATCATCGGTATCCTCATAAAAAGTTCGTTCCTTACTAATAGATTTTCTATCGCCGTGAAATTCTTTTACTTCTCTAGTATCAAAACCGTTTGCAATATTCCACACCCATTCTCCGTTTTTTCCAAACAACTGAACCATTTTAGGAAGTTTAAGATTATGGATGTCGCCAATTGTTTTAATCCCTTTTTTGTTATAATATAGTTTGGACTTTTTTCCAATTCCGGGAATACGGGTAATATTTAAATTTTTTAAAAAATCTTTTATTTCATTTGGCTCAACGATTGTAATTCCATTCGGTTTATTGTAATCTGAAGCTATTTTAGCAATAGATTTTGTTGGAGCACACCCTATCGAGATTGTAATACCTACTTTTTTTTGAACTTCGTCTTTTAATTTTTCAGCTAAATCTCTAACTTCTTTATAATTTATACACTTATCTGAAACATCTAGATATGCCTCGTCAATACTTACCTGTTGAAACATATCTGAATAGGAATTAACGATCTCCATTACTTCTTTTGAGGCTTTATGGTATTTCTCAAAATTGGGATGAAGATAGATCCCATGAGGACATCTTTTATATGCTTGGGAGATAGGCATCGCAGAGTGGAGTCCGAACTTTCGAGCCTCATAGTTACAGGTACTGACTACACCTCTTCCTTTTCCATCTTTTGGGTCTGCCCCTATTATTATAGGTTTTCCTATATATTTTGCGTTATCTCGCTCCTCAACAGCAGCAAAGAAGCAATCTAGGTCGCAATGTAAGATAAAAGGGCTCATTTTTAATCGTTTTTATTAAATAGCATTAATATGGACATTGTAAGTATTACCAAATATAATAAAAAAAGTTAGACTATGTTGAATTATTAATTTAAAATTGAATAATCACATAATTCATCTCTAATGAATATCCAATTCTATGAAAATACATTTTTAATCAATCTTTAATTTAAATTCATATGGAAACGGATAAGTTAGAACTACTTCGAAAAACGGTTGTAAGAGGAGCTCAAGAGATATATCGTAAAGGGTTAGTTGAGGATGGAGAAGGTAATGTTAGTGTAAGAATCAACAAAAATGAAATACTAGTTACTCCCACTTCAACAAAATATAATTTATTAAGCCCTGAGCTAATTGTACATATGGATTTAGATGGAAATGTGCTAGGTTCAGGTAAAATTCCATCCACAGAAGTTAAAATGCATCTAGCTGTTTATAAGGATAGACCTAAAGTTAAATGTGTTATCCACAATCATTCTTCTTATATTTCTATGCTTTCAGTTCTAAGAAGAGGCATTCCAATTATAATGGAACAACAATTGATTTTCCTTGGTGGAGAAATTCGATGCACTGACATTACTGAAGCCCACACAGAAGAGATGGGATCAAGTGCGTTGAAAGCGCTAGGTAGAAATAATGCGGCGATACTAGCAAATCATGGGGCAATTATATGCGGAAAATCTTTAGACCACGCAGTTCGGTTTGCTGTAGTATTAGAAAAGTTGGCAAAAGTGTATTGGGGCGCTTTACAAATTGGAGAACCGTTATCTATCCCTGAAAAAAACCTTGCAGAACACGAGAAGATGTTTAACGGATTATTTGCTTGTTATCCTAAAAGATTAAGAAAAACAAAGGATTAAGTCTATGATACTATGGAGTTAGGGATAAGTTCGTTAGGGTATATTATTGACTATGGCCTAAATAGCGACGATAAAAATATTACCAATATGTTTTTCCAATCTACAGAAGAATGCCTTAATTTTGCTGAAGAAAATAGTATTAATATAGTAGAAATAGTAGTAGATCCGCAAAATATATTTACAGATACTAGAAGACAAGGATTTATTGATTTATTAAACTCTTATTCAATGAAAAAGCAAATACATGGTCCATTCATCGATGTTAACTTATGCTCTCATAATGATTTAATCTCTAAAGCTTCAACAGAAGCTTATATTGAGACTGCTAAATTATGTAGAGAATTCAATGTTGACTTAATGACGGTACATCCAGGTTTGGCTAATTTTTTGTTGGAGTCGATAAGAGATTATAATAGAATACAGTTAGCTAGGGCAATAAATGTTTTATTAGATTTTACAAATAAACTTAATTTAACTATTTGTTTAGAGAATATGCCTAAAAATACGCATATTATGTTAGATCAAGACAATATCGAAGAGATTTTAACCTCTATTGCCAGAACAGATTTATTTCTCACATATGATACTAGTCATTTTTACACCAATAATGGAGATGTAAATTTATTATGGGAACGATATCACAAGATCATAAGAAATGTTCATCTCGTTGAAAACTTTACAACTGATTCCGATACTCATCCAAACCTTGGTTCTGGGAAAGTTAACTTTAAAGAAATTTTAGATATAATTAACAACTTCGGTTATAAGGGGGCTTTAGTTATAGAACTATCCTCCAATAAGAACCTACAAGAGAGCATTGATTATATTAACCGATTTTTATAAGCAAATGCAAATATTCTATTATATGAAACTACTATTTTTACAAACCATAGTCAATAGTATTGACTATATTTTCTTTAATAGAAATTTTAAACACTTATTTATGAAACAGTCTTATAAAATATATAATGAAAATCATATCTCTTCAAATTAGCGATGACTTATTAGATAGGTTTGAGAAAGTTCGAAATCAGAGTGGTTTTAATTCTAAAAGCGAAGCATTGAGAGATTCAATCTTGAAATTCATTGAAATTTATGAAAGTTACGAAAACTTAGAAGGATATCGAATAATGAATATAAATCTTGTCTATCCGTTCAAAGAACCGATTGCAGATGAGATCTCTGAGCTTTACCATAAATTTCACTCGATAATTAAGGCCGTAACTGATTGGAGAATTGCAGAAAAAAAAATTGAAATTGTTTTAGTAGTAGGGGAATTCGGAATTATTAAGGATCTTTACAAAGCGATTGTTAAGATTAAAGATGTAATTAGTTCAATTCATGAAGTTATTATCGATTAATTACAATCATATTTAACCAAGTTGAAGGGACAAATCTACAAATTCAGTAGGTTTTTGAGTAAGAATACTCGTGCTTATAATATCTGGTTCTGAAATCAGATAATCTACTATATTATCTTGCGTTATATTTCCCGAAACCTCAATGATAACCTGATCTCGTAAATTTTTTTGCTTTAACAAGTTTATAGCGTCTTGAACTTTATCAGGGTTCATATTATCCAACATTATTATATCTGCTCCATTTTTTACAGCTATTATTACATCTTCAACTTTTTCCACTTCAATCTCTATTTTTTTTGTAAAGCTGACTTTAAGCTTCAGATTTCTGAGAAGTTCTGCTATATTTCCGTTGTAGAATTTTAAGTGAGTTGATTTTAAAAGAACCATATCATCTAAATTAAAACGGTGGGTGTCTCCTTTTCCGATTTCTACTGCCTTTTTTTCAAATATTCGTAAACCAGGAAGAGTTTTTCTAGTACAAGCTATTTTCACTTCTTTTCCGGATTCCTCGATTATTTTTACAAATTTACGAGTAGTTGAAGTTATCGCACTCATATGACACAGAAGATTTAATCCCACTCTTTCACCTAACAAGATATCTTTAGTTCTTCCATTTAATTCTGCTATGGTATCTCCATTTTGGATTTGATCACCATCTTCTTTCTTGAATGTAATGTCAACATTTAGAATTTGAAATAATATCTCCAATTCTTCTAATCCAGATATATAGCCATCGCTTTTAGTTATAATTTTTGCTCTTGAGACAGATTTTGGAGGTATTGATTTTGAACTAATATCAACAAATGAATTGTCTTCTATTATGAATTTTTTTAATTTTTTTTCAATTAAGATACGATTATAACTCATTTTCACCAGATTCTTTATACAGTATTATTATTATAGATTAAAAACTAATTAAAATTATGCATGGATTTGATAAAATATTAATTAATAATAATGAAGATAGAATTGAAGCCGAGTTGTTTCTATCGAACACAGAAAATTTACCTTTTGTTGTTTTAATTTGTCACCCACATCCTCAATTTTTCGGGATTTAAATCCTTAGAAAGGGAAAATATGGGGGCAATATGTATAATAATGTAGTATCTGGTGTTTTTAATAAATTCACTCAAAATGGTATTTCATGTTTACGGTTTAATTTTAGGGGAGTTGGAAATTCATCAGGAAATCACACTGCTGGAACTGGAGAATTAATTGATACGAAAACTTGTATTGATTTTCTTTTAGACGAGAAAAATTGCGCAAAAATAATAATTTGCGGTTACTCCTATGGTGCTGCTATAGGTTGCTCTGCCGTAAATTATTCTAAAAAGATCATTGCATATTGCGCTATTTCGTTTCCTTGGGACTTTATGGGTTTAAAATATAAAGAACTATCTCAAAGTATAAAACCAAAATTATTCATACAAGGAAATCGAGATAATTTAGCTCTATATGAAAATTTTGAGAAACATTATAATTATTACTTAGAACCAAAAAATTGTAAAATAATAAAGGGAGCTGACCATTTTTATGTAGGATTTGAAGAAGAAGTCGCTCAAGAAGCATATAAATTCTGTAAATCGATAACAAAATAAAATTATAATTATTAAATTTAACATTTCTAAGTTATAAAAGAATTTATACTCCTTCTTATTTGAACAAAGATGAGGAGGACTTAGAAAATTAAATATTGCTTAAATAGAAGAGAGTTTTTCTAAATCGGGTGTCGCGTTATCTACGGCCCAATCGAGAAGTTGATCGTAATAAGATTCAATTTCATATGATTCGGGTTTTTTAGATAAAACTGCTAAGATGAACTGCGTTTTTTTATCTGGCATAATTATATTTCTACACACAATATAATCTTCTAAATATTTAATTTTTAAACTCGATAGGAGGGATAAATTCATTTCCTCAGAAGCTTTATATGCCGCATCGCTTAATAACGAGCTCATGGCGGCGATTACTCTTTCATCAACATCCTCTGATTTTTGGGAGGCTAAAACTAATCCCGTTGATGTCGAAAACAAGGATGCTCTGAAGTTTCCATTCTCGTTTAGTTCTTTTAATACAAGTTCTAGCCTTGAAACCATTTGGATAAACACTCAGCTATTATTATTATAATATACTATCGGTTTTCTATATTTTATGTATAATTAATATAAACTATATAATATTTAACTTTATTTTTATGAATTTTTGAGATTTATTATAAAAGTAGATAAAATGTTATCTTCGTCAATTTTTAGCGTAATAACAGTCGGTCTAGCTATAGGTTTTTCAAATCCTCTTTTTGGTGGTGGTGCTTTAGGTTTTGTTGGACTTCCTGGGTTAACCAATAATGTGTTATACGGTGTACCTTTTATGAGTGGTTGATGAGTATGCCCAAAAACAAGAATATGGATGTCATTTTTTTTTAAAAAGTCTTCTAAATTTTCAGGTTTCTTGTGAATAACACCGATATTGTATTTGTTAACCGAAAATTTGATAAATTCCTCCAAACCAGTTATATTATCAAAATCACCTTTTACACACCGGACTGGCGCTATTTTTTTTAGATATTCTAACAAGAATTCCTCACAAACATCTCCAGCGTGTATAATTTCGTCAGCATCTTTGAAAATTTCTTTTAGTTGGTTAATTAAATTTTCAGATAGGCTAATTTCATCTTTAATAGTTAAGTGTGTATCAGAAATTAACCCAAATTTAACCATTGCTTTTTTTACTCGCTATATTAAAATTATTCCTATCAAGAAAATAATCAATCCGAATAAAAAGTCCAACATTATCCTAATAATCACATCTGATGAACTTTCTTCTAAACTCTTATCGCGTGCGAAATAACTTTTGAATTCTTTATAACCTATTGATAAACTTTCTTTGATTCGAGAAAATTGCCAAATAAACAAAAGTATACTGATAATTAATAATGGAATGTAAACAAAGAAGCTCATTAATGAAAAATCGTTACCATGTATAAAATTCCAAATTGAATGGGCTGTTATAATGTTATTTACTGCATGAGCAAAAATTAATGGAAATATCCAATGGCGTCTTGAAACCAGCATCGCAAGAATTATTCCTATGAAAAAAGCCTGTAAAAACCATATAATAGGAAAAATTATAGGTAAATCGATACTAGGTAACACAAAAATATAACTAAAATGCCCTAAACCAAAAAAAAAGGAAGTTATAATTACGGCAGGCATTTTTTTTAAGTAATCGCTTCCTCTATTAGCTAAAAAACCTCTAAATAATGTTTCCTCATATATGGCGACAAAAATTTGTATTATAATAACAGATACAAGAAACACATAATAACTCTCCATAAAGTAAGAGTTGTAAGAGGATTCCACTAAAACTGTGGATGCATAAGAGAGCATGCCAGGTGAAAACAAATAGGTAAAGAAATCTAGAGGTATGAAAATTAAAAAAAGCAATAATACTCCGTATAAAAGTTGAAATTTAAAATTCTTCTTAGTTATATTAAATAGACTTAAAAAGTTTCTTGATGGACTAATATCTTCCTCTAAAATTAATTTTTTTCGCTGTTTTTCCATTGCAAAAGTTGCTACATATAATGATAGAGGGATTGCGATTAGAATAATTACAGCTCTTAATAAATAATAAAGAGGCTCAAAAGCCAAAAATTTATCATTAATTAAAAATGGTAACAGCATAGTTGGGATTAACAAGAAAAGGAATATGCCTGTAAAGATAATCAATACTTCTATAAGATAATAAAGTCGTTGTCTTAATATTATTTTTAAGTGAGTTTCAGTTCTTCTCATGATTTATTTCCACTAACAAGTATTATGAATAAAAGATAATTATATCGAAATATTTTAAATTTTTTTATTTGTATTACACAAAAAAGATTTTAATTCATTTCTCCCTGGAATTCCGTTTCTCGCACCTAGTTTTTGGATACAACACCCAGCTACAAAGTTTCCGATTTTTATATTATTTTTTAAGTGTTCAAATTTTAAGTTTAAATTCTGGATTAAACCATAAATGAAACCTGCAGAAAAAGCATCACCAGCTCCAGTTGTATCTATTACTTTTTCTAATTTTAACGGTTGTATTAGTTCATCGTGCTTGGTAGTTAATAAGAATGCTCCTTTTTCGCCAAGTGTAATAACAATAACTTTCATACCTAAGGCAAATAATGAAACTGAACTTTCTCTAATTGAATCTTCACTTAAATCATTTTCTTTGAAACTAAAAAGAGTTTTAAATTCCTTTTGAGAGATTATTAATATGTCGATTTTCTCTAACAAGTTTTTGATGTAGTCGAAACCTTGGTCGATAATCAACATACCTGGATTCAGAATTACAGGTATATTACTGTTTCTACCTATTTTTGCTGCGTGTAATAAGGGCTCTATATTTCTCAGACTGCTTAAAAAAATTAGTTTTGTGGCTGAAATCTCTTTTTCCGAAAGGTCATTTCTAGTAAGATAATTAGCAGCACCACTATAGGCATATATCCTCCTTTCTCCTTTTTTATTTAAAGCAACATAAGCAGATCCGGTTTTATGAATATTTGAGTATTTAATTAACTTAGTATCAACTAATGCTTCTTTAAAATCCTTAATTATTTTATTACTGAAGATGTCAGTTTGCCCCAATTTTCCAATAAAAGCTGTAGATAATCCTATCTTTCCACAGGCGTAAGCAGTATTCGCAGCAGCCCCACCCGATTTTAAACTCAAATTTGATACGAAAACTTCGTCGTCATCAGAGGGGTGTCTTTCTACTTGAGCGACCATATCAACAAGTGCTGCTCCAATGCAAATTACATCAAAAATTTCAATCACTTCGATATTAATTTATATTATTTTGCTCAAATTCAAAAGATCCAAATTCGGATTTAATTTCAAGCAGATTTTTCTTTTTCGAGGGAGATTTTTCGCATTGGCCGATAATTTTTGATTCAATGTTGAAAGTTTTAGCTATAATAATAATATCTTTAGCTACTGATTCATCGCAATAGAGTTCCATTCTATGACCCATATTGAACACTTGATACATTTCCTTCCAATGAGTTTCTGAAGATTGTTGAATCATTTCAAATATCTTTGGAAGTTTAAAAAGATTATTTTTCAAATATTTAATTCCTTCACCATAATTGAGGACTTTGGTTTGACCACCACCAGTATTATGAATGATACCGTGAATTTTTTTGCGATGTTGTTTTAATACATCAAATAACAGGGGACTATAAGTTCTGGTTGGAGATAAAAGTGCCTTTCCAACATTCAGGCTCAGCCCTTTAATTACATCTGTAAGCTGATAATTTCCAAAAAAGACGAGTTTTTCATCAAGGTTTTGATCGTAACATTCTGGATACTTATCGTAATAAATATGAGAGAGAAGTCCATGTCTAGCTAAAGTTAACCCATTACTTCCTATTCCGCTATTAAAATCATCTTCGTATGATGCTTTGCCATCGCTAGCGAATCCAATTATTACATCCCCAACTTTTATGTTTGACGCATTAATTACGTCTTTTCTTTTCATCGAAGAATAAACCGAAGCATCTACGAGTATTGTTTTCACGATATCCCCAACATCGGCTGTTTCGCCACCACACACCATTGTATTTAAACCATATTCGGATAATTTTTTACTGTAGTTATAATATTCCTTAATAATCGTATTAATTATTTCTCCAGATATATATCGGCTATTTCGACCGATATTGTTAGATATAAAGAAATTTCCTGTTGCTCCAACGCACAAAATATCGTCTATATTCATGACAATGGCATCTCTTACTATGCCTTTAAACACGGAGATGTCATTTGTTTCTTTAAAATACATATACGCTAAGCTAGATTTTGTTCCCGCACCATCAGAATGAAAAACAGAACACCATTCATCGCTCCTACTTACATCTGGCACAATTTTACAAAAAGATCCTGGAAATAAGCCTTGATCTGTGGATTTAATTGCTTTATGAACATCTTCTTTTTTAGAAGAAACGCCCAATTGAGAGTAAATATCTTTTTCGTCAGACATTTTTATTATTGATATTTATTTTTCAGAAATTTTAATAAGTTTTCAGTTTGTTCAACCGCTTTCCCCAAGTATTTATGAGGGTTTAATAAAGCATCAATTTCTGTTTTGGTAAAAACTTCTTTTATCTTTGCATTTTCAATAAGGATTTCTTTGAGTAAACGATTTTCTTTTTTTGCTTTAATAGCTGCATTTCTTAAAATTTCATGCCCCTCTTGTCGTCCAATACCCTTTTCAACTAAATTAACCATAATTTTTTCAGATAATACAGCCCCTTTAGTAAGGTTTAAATTTTCTTCGATTTTTAATTCGTCGAATTCGACTTCTTCGATGTTTTTCGTAAGTTGATTTATCATAAAATCTAGGAGAATGAAATTTTCAGCAAAAATTATCCTTTCATTCGCAGAGTTAGTTAAATCTCTTTCATCTTCCAACACTATATTGTCTAACGCAGTGATTACATTAGATTTTAAAACTCTAGCCAAACTACAGATTCTTTCCGATTTATGGGGATTTCTCTTATGAGGCATTGTTGAGCTACCAACTTGACTCTTTTTAAAGGGTTCAAACATTTCTGCGATTTCATTTCTTTGGAGCACTCGAAATTGCCTTGAAATCTTCGCTAAAGATTGTCCTATTAATGTTGTTAAAAAAATAACTTCAGCGTGACGATCTCTCTGAATTATCTGGTTTGTTATCAAAGCTGGAAGTAAATCAAGTTCTTTCATTATATAATTCTGAATTTCAATGCCCTTTTCCCCAAAGCTTGCCATGGTACCCACAGCACCCGACATTTTGCCATAAGAAATGCGATCTAGAGTTTCTTTTAATCTATCTAAATGTCTGTCTATTTCATATGCCCAAACACTAAATCTCATTCCATATGTAGTTGGAATAGCATGTTGTCCGTGAGTTCTTCCAATACACACGAGTTGTTTCTTATCTTCAATAACCTTTATTAGAGCTGTTAAAAGGTTTTTTAAAGAGTTTCTGATATATGTTAACGCCTCTCTTAATTGAAGAGCTGTTGCTGTGTCTTCGATATCGTAACTAGTTGCTCCCAAATGAACGTACTTCCCAGCAGAACCTTCACATTGTTCAGATAAAGCCTTAACCATAGCCATTAAATCGTGATGTATCTCATTATCGATTTCTTTTACCCGATTCAATTTGACATAACTTAAATTAGCTTTCTTATAAATTTCTTCAGCAGCATCTTGAGGAATATTTCCTAATTTTGCATGTGCTTTAGCTAATTCAGCCTCGACTTTTAACCAATACTCTAATTTTTTATCTTCTGTAAAGATATCAGCTAATTCTGTTCGATAACGAGTTTCAACAGGATTAATAAATTTATGATCCATATTAAAATATAGATTTATAATTTCTATAATTAAAATAATCTTAGATCAATTATTATTCTTATTTTAAAATTATATTAAAAAACAAAGATCTAAGTAAATACTATTTATTCGAATAGTTTTTTTTTAAAAAGAAGTATAAATGAGACTTTAATTCTGATGTCCTGTACGTCTAGCAGCTATTTGTCCCACTTTTCTACCAGGTGGGGCGTTTCTTGAGGTTGTTGTTGGTTTATGAGGGCTTTGCTTAGCACCCCCTCCATAAGGGTGACTTGCTGCATTCATAGCGACCCCTCGAACAACTGGCCATTTTTTCGCTTTAGAACGGTAGGCGTGATGCGCGTTTCCTGCTTTTAAGAAGGGTTTATCTGTTCTCCCGCCCCCAGCAACTACTCCAACGGTGCAAAGGCAATTTAAATTAAACCACTTAGTCTTTTTTGATCGAAATAACAATTCAATCTTATCCCCTGATCTATTTCTAACAATAGCGGCAACTCCAGATGCTCTCGCAAATTTACCTCCATCTTGCGGAGTTCCCTCAATATTGAATACCAGAGTTCCTATGGGGATTTTTCTCAAAGGTAAGATGTTTCCTACTTTTACTTCTTGACCATATCCCGTTTTAGATTGGGTGAATTCTTGTCCTTCATAAATACCTTCTGGAGGAAGCCAAAGACTCTTTTCACCATCTTCGTACTTTATCCTTGCTATTGGAGCACCTCTTCCAGGAGCATGAATGAATTCAATTACTTTAAATTTTAAGGTTTTCTCGTTTTTCTTAAAAGGACGATATTTTACCTCTCCAACATGACGGTGGCTAGGAGATCGAGCCCATAAATTGCCATATCCTTTCCGTTGAGCTAATATTCGCTTTCCCATAAGGTTCACTTTTTATGTCAAAGTTGTAATATCAAATTAATAAAAGTTTAAATTTTTTATTATTTTAGAAAGAATTTATTGATTTTTAAGATATTATAATGAAATAAGATTATAGTTTATTATTTCTTAAAAGTTTATCAATGTTATAGTTAAATGCGATAGGAATTTCTCTCTCAACAAATTCGCCTGCAATATTAGTCAACAATAATTTTTTAATTTCTTCTGTATCATTAGTCTGCCCAAGTACCCATCCTAACTTAATATATCCGACTTCGGGTAACAGATTTTTCCCGGGTATAACACCTAAATCTTGAAGTTCTCTGCCTGTTGAATAGACATTCATCCCAACATAACCGTGAATTGTTTGCGTCGTCATGAGAATTGTTACATTTTCTTGTATTGCTCTTTCTATTGAATCATAGATATGGGTACTCACATGACCAAGACCTGTTCCAGCAAATACTATTCCTTTATAATTCTTATCTATGTAAAATTCAATTAGTTCATTTTCCATACCGGGATAAAAATATACGAGAGCGACTTTTTTCTCGAAGTTTGTTTCGATTGTCATTTCAGATTCATTTCGTTTCGTGTAGTTATTTTTAAACATTTTTATCTTTCTATCTCTTACCAGTCCTAATGGTATGTCATCAATAGTACGAAATGTCTCTCTTACCGAAGAATGCATTTTTCTTACAGCCGTACCCCTATGAATTAATCCATAATCGTGTGAAGGAGAACCTAGCATAGAAACTACAACCTCAGCAATATCAGAAGTAGCTACAGTAGCTGCGTTTATCAGGTTTAGTGCTGCATCGGAAGAAGGACGATCCGAGCTCCTCTGACTCCCTGTTAACACAACCGGAATAGATAAATCTTTTAGCATGAAAGCCAAAGCGGCACTAGTAAATGACATAGTATCTGTTCCATGTCCAATTATAACCCCTTCAATACCAGAATCTACGGCTTGTTTAACTTTTTCTGCTAATTTTTGCCAATATTCAAATTTCATATTTTCTGATAAAATCTCGAAAACAATTTCACAATCAAGGTTACAAATTTCAGCCAGTTCAGGAACAGAACTATACAACTCGCTGGGTGTAAAGGAAGGTATAACGGCCCCTGTCGTATAATCTAATCTTGAAGCGACCGTCCCTCCAGTCCCTAGTAATTGAACCTTAGGTAAGGCTTCATTATATGGAAATTCCTTTTCAGGAAGTTTATAATGCGCTTCCCGTTTTCCAATTTTTTTTATGTTTTGTATATCAGAAACATTGATTCCAACATTATAGTTGTTTTCTAACTTGATTTCTATAAAATCAGGAGCAGAGTATTCGTTTCTTGGCATTAGTATTCCTTCTAATTGTGTTTTCTTTGTAGTAATTTGAACGATATCCCAGATTTCTATTTCATACTTCTTTAAAATATCTATAGATTTACCTTTATATCCTTTTAGTTTATCTTCCACTTATTTCATCTCCTTTATTTTTTTTAGAATCTGCTCCTTCAATTCTTTAGAAACGATCTCGCCATCTATTTTACCACGTACTTTTTCCATTACTTCTCCCATTAGTGGTCCCATAGATCTCATTCCTCTTTCTTTAATGATTTTTGAGTTTTTATTTACAATTTCACTTATTATTATTTTTAAATCTTCAACTGAAAGAGTTTCAAAATGGAGTTTCTCGATTGATTGTTTGATAGAAAGATTGGGAGAATCTGCTTTTAACCTCATTATATCTTCGATAGCTTCCTTTCCTATGTTTTCATTTTTCAATTCTTGGAAGATTTTTTTATAATCGTCATCAGTAATATTTTCTATATTTCTTCCTTCACGCCTGATAGCTGTTGCTATGTTTAGCAATGAATTTAAGACAATCGAAGGTTTATCGGGATAGATTTCGATTAAACTATCAAATAGAGAGAGTTTCCCTTTAAAAATTAAGTCTTTAATAGAACTCTGTTCAACTTCATACTTTTTAGCATAATCTTCAATTATATCCCAAGGATAATTAGGTAAAGAGTTTTGAATTTTTTTAATTTCTTCGGCTGTATTCATAATAGCTTTAGAATCTGTATCCGGATACAATCGTGCTCCACCATGTAATTCTCTTAAAAACTCTGTAGTTCCATTTTCAAGAGCTTTTCTCGTCTCAGGAGGAACCCCTTTAAAAACATATTCAATTCGATTAATAATTATGTCTGCTGCTTTATTAAGTTCTTTTTTAGTTCCCAGGATTAAAACGAAACAATCATTTTCTTTCGAATTCAATTCATTCTGAATCTTTTGGACATCTTCTTTAAATAAATTATAATTTTCTAAATTTTCGTCAGAGTGTATTATCCCCTTTAAACCTGAAATAACTTTGACCTTACTGCTTACTTCTGTACCAAATCTATAATCTTCCATTAACTCTTTACCAAAAATACCCTTAAAACCTTTGAAATTGAAACCATGGAGTCTTTTTCCCGATTTTAAACCACTTGCAATGAACTTAGACTTAGTTTTTGCCATTAAACTAGTTAAATCTACCGGTCCTTTAGGGATATCTTTTTTGCTTACTTTTCGATTATTTAGTTCCTCTCTAATCTCTATCAGACCAAGTTGACGTGAGATTTCATGATTAATCAATAAAGGTATCCAACTTAATTTTTGAACGCCTTTAATTTCTATCCTGGTTCCAGATTTAATGCTTACATTGACATCTTGTCTAATTGAGCCAATTACCTTTTTCACATTGGTCATCCACAATAGCAATCCTATTCTTTCAGCGCATTCTCTACATTCCTCAGGAGTATTTATGTCAGGTTTAGTTGTTACTTCTACTAATGGAATTCCTAGGCGATCTAATCTGTAAAAATTAGTTTTCTTTTCAGTTTTTATTTTCCTCGCAGCTTCTTCTTCCAAGCTTAATATATCAATTCTGATCTTTTTACCGGTCTTTAATGTTAAATAACCATCAGTTCCTAAAATCATCGTACGTTGAAACCCAGAAGGGACGCTTCCATCAAGATAATTTTTCCTACTTACATGCATCTCCTCAATAATATTTGCGTTAAGGAGTAATGCTAATTCTAATGCAATTTTTCTAGCTTCCTCGTTACAGGAAAAAGGGGGAGTATCGTCTAACTCATATGTACAAATTACATCGTTGTAACCTTCATAAATGATCGTCTTACCTTTTTTATATTCCGTTAGCATAGCGGTATCAAATGTTCCCATTTCTCCCAAAACGGGTCTCATATACCTCTTTGTATTAAAATCTGGCGGTCTAGTTCCTTGAAGTTTACTTGGGCATCTACAAAACAGTTTAGTTTCTGTATCAAGCTGTTGATGAATTTCTAAGCCACATATTAATCCTAATTCTTTGTAATCGAAATCGACCATATTAAATCATTTGATAATAATATACTACTACTATGAACTGTTTAATTCATTTTATAATTTGAATATATTGTATAGAAAATCAATAAATTAGTTTTAAATCTTAATAATTACAATTCTACTTATCTAATCCTTGGTATCTAGAAAAAATTAATCAATTAAGGGTTTTGAGACATAAAATCCATCAAGAGTGTAACCAAGCCCATAAAACCAATCCCTCACACCTATACCGCTGATTACAGCTAATTTTTTAGAATTAAAATCTTCAAGAGCAATTTTTTCAGCATTTTCCATCAACAATTTTCCAAAACCTCGATGTTGAAGTTGGGTTTCCCTTTTAGGTTTTTTGTCTGTAGGGACTAATTCACCTACGACTTTCACTTCCCTCACGACCATTGTTTTTCCATCATTCAATTCGTGTCTATGAGCATATTCTGAAGGTTTTCTTAATCTCAAGTATGCTACAAGATAACCTTCCTTTTTATTTTCATATGATAAAAATATTTCTTGTCCATTCGAAGCGTCATAGTCATGACGATACAATTTTATATCTTCATTTTTGTTTTCATCGATAGCTACAGATTTTTTAGCAATTCCATATTCTCGACATCTAATGCAATTACATTTTAAATTAAGTTCTTCTAACTTTTTGTGAATTAATTGTCTTAAATTACTTTTTTTACATCCAGCTTCAATAAGAACCGCAGGTATATCTCTCATAATTCTTTGTATTCTCACATAAGGAGGAATTTGTTGTTTTACATTGGCTAATAAATCAATTAATTCATTTAAAGAATATGGTGTAAATTCCCCTGCTTTCCACCAGTCATATAATTTAGTTCCTTTAATAACTAAGCATGGGTAAATTTTTAACATATCTGGACGATAATCTTGAGAAGAAAATAAATGTTCAAACATTTCTAGATCTTTAGAGTAGTCAGAACCAGGTAAATTAGGCATAATATGAGTATTTATTTTTAAACCAGCGTCTTTTGCGATCCTGATAGCATTGATACTGTCTTGGGAGGTGTGTCCTCTATTTACCTTTTTATAAATCTCATCTAATACGGTTTGAATTCCAATTTCTACCCTTGTCGTTCCATAATTAAGCATCATGTCTACATATGGCTCAGTGCAATAATCGGGTCGAGTTTCAATTGTCAATCCTATTAGTCTTCTTTTTGAGGATTCTGCAATTCTTTTTATTTCCTCTAAATTAGCAGCTCTCCTCTCTACAACTCCTTCATACGCCCCTCTGATGAAATCTTCTTGATAGTCAATAGGTGAGGATAGGAACGTACCACCCATACATACTAAATCAATCTTATCTACAATGTGACCTATTGCCTCTAAATCTTTGATTCTACTTTGCACTTGTTCATAGGAATCATATTTATTATGTATAGATCTCATCGCAGCCGGTTCACGACCAGTATACGATTGAGCTACCTTTTGATCTGGTTGGGAATCTTGTCCGGGACAGTAAACGCAGTTTCCAGGACAAGGAAGAGGTTTTGTCATTATTGCTATAACAGACACGCCTGAAATCGATCTTGTTATTCTCCTCTTTAAAAGTTGTATAATAACTCCTAATTCCTCTTCAGTAGCATGGTGTATGATTTGAGCGTTCTTAATAACCTTATGATAATTATATTTCTTTCCAAATTTCCCTTTTAAGTTCGTGATTTTTTGCCGTGGAAAGTCAGGATGAATCATTAAATAGTCTATAATTTCCCTTGAAATTTTTTTGACTGTTTCCGAATTAGTTAATTCATTCATTCAATATGATATATTATGTAGAGAGTGAAAAAAATGCTTTTCTTTTTAATTATATAAATAGATTTTTTTATATTGAGTTTTTCTTTCCTGAAAAATCTCTTTTGTATTTATTAAAGTCTTCTATTTCTGCTAACCTATATGAATTAAATACGGGACCATCTTTGCAAACTAATAATCCAAGAGGATCCACAACGCATAAACCGCATAATCCACATCCACACCTCATAATTCTTTCTAGACTCGCATACATTTCAATTTTTTTCTCTAGGCAAATTTGGAGGATTTTATACATCATTATTTCTGGACCACAAGTAAAAACAATGCTGTTTTTTAAATCTTTCACCTGTATCTTTTCAATTAAAAAACTAAATAAGTCAGTTGCGAATCCCTTTTGCCCATAACTACCATCATCAGTACAGAAATGAAATTCTATTTCCTCCTGTGGGTACTCAAGAAACTCTTTTTCAAATAATAATTCGTTCCCTACTTTCACACCTTCAATTATTTTAAATTTATGTCCCAATCTGATGAGTTCAGAAGCTAAAAATCTTAGAGGTGCCATTCCGATACCTCCTCCAATCAAAATTATGTTTTTAATCGTCTCTTGAGGGATATGAAAGAAGTTTCCTAAGGGTCCTCGAACTCCGATATAATCTCCAACCTTTAGTTTGTGAATTGAATTAGTACACTCTCCGATATTTTTAATAGTTATTGACCATTCTCCATTTTCTTTATAAGAAGATAGAGACATTGGAATTTCATCAACGCCTGGTACCCATACCATTACAAATTGTCCAGGTTTAGGCGTACTTTTTTCATTTCTCTCAAATACAAATGTTTTTACCCCATCGCACTCGTCTATGATCCTCTTAATCTTCACCGTTTCAATCGTATTTTTAGTCAAAATCTGGGACCTCCTGAGTTTCAAATTCGTGTGCTAATCCTTTTAACTCAGAAATTGAGCTATAATCGTTATCTGTAAGAAACTTCTTTAATCCGTTATTAATATCAGTAATAAAATCAAGACCCTTATATAAAACAGTCCCAATCTGAACAGCGGATGCTCCTACTAGGATAAATTCTATAACATCTTGCCAATTTGAGGCTCCTCCACATCCAATTATAGGAATTTTCAATAATTTGTATAAATCATATACTTTTTTTACAGCAATTGGATGTATAGCTTCTCCTGAAAGCCCTCCACTTCCATGTGACAAAATCGGTCTTTTTGTATTAATATCTACTTTCATAGCAGCAAGGGTGTTAATTGCTACAACAGCATCAGCCCCCCCGTTTTGAGCTGCTAAGGCGATCTCACCTAAGTTAGTCACATTTGGATTTAATTTTACAAATAATGGTACTTTAAGCTCCTCTTTCATTGATTTAACAATAGAGAATGTAAGATCTTTATCAATTCCTATGCTAGAAACCTCAGCATGAGGACACGAAATGTTTATTTCTATAGCATTAGCGCCTGCTTGTTCTGCTTTCAATGCCACCATTATATAAGACTCGATAGAATTTCCAAACACGCTTACAATTAGTGGAAACTTAGATTTCTTAATTTCTTTAATTTCTGTCATAAAGTTATCTATTCCAGGATTTCCCAGTCCTACACTATTCAAAAATGTACCGGGGTTGATTTCGATAATTGAAGGATTCCTATATCCCTTTCTTGGTTTTGGACCTATTGATTTAGTCGTTATCGCGCCTAATCCTGCATCAACTAACCTTTTCATTGTGGAATAAGAAACTCCTAAGATGCCAGAAGCTAAAATTAAAGGGGAGTTTAATTTTAACTCAGAAATATTTAGTTCAAGCATTACTATTATTATGTAAGAAATTATTATTATTATTATTTGAGAAATTTTACTACGACATGTGTTTAGAATAATGAGATGTTATATTATAGACACCCTTATTGGAGTGTACGCTACTGATGATGGAGGAAATTTCCTTAATTATATTGATTTCTTAGACGATATTGAAAAATCAGTTAGTTTTTATATATCGTTAAATAACGATTCTCTTTCTGAAGAATACTCTGCCTTTATAAATGAGCTAAGTAGTTCTGGTTTTGATGATTTTGTGTTTGATAATAAAAAATTGAAGGAATTAACAAAACAGAAATTAGGATACAACACTTCCTTTGACAAACTTTCTTTAGAATTTAAAAACTTTCGTTTCAATTTAAGCGAACAATTAAATAAAATAGGGATAACTAAAACACGAGAAGAAATTCTTTACTTCTTCAAGAAAGTTGAGGAACAGCTGGTCAAAGAGCAAGTTAGTCAATTTGGAAGTAAGGGAGATGTAGAAGTCGTTCAAATCATAGAAACTTTGGAGATCCTTAAGAAATCTATAAGTTTATTCTCAAATCGCATGAGAGAATGGTATGGTTTGCATTTTCCGGAATTAACTGATAAATTAATAGAAGAAAATATCCTTATTGCAAAATTAATTACAATTTTAGGAAAACGAGATAATTTTACCTATGAAAAGATCGACCAAGAGTTTAGTTTTAAAGAATCGAGAATCGATATATTGCAAAAATTAGCATCCCGTTCAATGGGAGCGGATATTGAACTTAGTATAATTAAAAAATATGCTAATGAAATTCTGTCTCTTGACGATTTTAGAAAGGAGTTAGAGGAGTACCTGGATACTTTAATGGATCAAGTTGCTCCAAATCTCTTTGCTTTAGTTGGAGGTTTAATTGGAGCAAAACTAATAGCAAAGGCAGGTAGTTTAAAAAAATTAGCATTTATGCCGGCTTCGAGGGTTCAGCTCTTGGGAGCTGAGAAAGCTTTATATAGGTTTCTTAAAACTGGCGAAAAACGCCCAAAACACGGATTGATTTTTCAATGGAACCAAATCCGAGGAAGCAAGCCCTGGAATCGCGGAAAAATTTCTCGATTGATCTCAGGAAAGATTGGAATTTCAGCAAAAGTAGATTTTTTTGAAGGAGAATTTGTAGCTGATGTGCTTTCAAAGGAGATAAACGAAAAGATTCTAGAAATTGAGAAGAAATATCCTAAACCTCCACTTAAAAAAAGTGAACCTAAAAGTAAGATTAGATCGAGTAAAAAACAAACATATAAAAAAAATAGGAGGTAATGGTAAATTGAGCAGCATGAATATAAGAGCCCATCCAAAATTTTCAAATGTTTATATTTCAGGAGTACCCAATAATCTAAAACTTTATTCTAAGAACTTAGTTCCAGGCAATAAAGTATATGGAGAGAAATTAATTACTTTTAAAGGAGAAGAATACCGAGAATGGGATCCCTTTAGAAGCAAATTAGCTGCGATGATATTAGAAAAGCCTTCGTTAGAATTCTTATCGAAGGATTTAAATTGCTTGTATTTGGGTGCTTCCTCTGGAACCACAATATCTCATCTTTCGGACATTGTTTACAATGGAGTTATTTACGGAGTCGAATTCGCTGAGCGTAGCATGAGACAATTGATTCAAAACAGCGAGAAAAGAAAGAATATCATTCCTATCTTAGCTGATGCTAATTTTCCCGAAAGCTATGCTAATTCTATTTTTACACCTATTGATCTCGTTTATCAAGACATCGCTCAACCTAATCAAGCAGAAATAGCCATTGAAAACTGTAATTACTACCTAAAAGATAATGGAACTTTAATACTCGCTATAAAATCCCAATCAATTGACAGCGTTCAAAAATCAGAAAAGATTTACATCCAAGAAAAAAGAATTATAGAAAAAGCGGGTTATGTAATAATTGACAGCATTAATATCCACAATTTCGCTGCAAATCACATTATTCTAACGGTACAGAAATAAATATGTGTAAAGAATTTTGTTACTTATTTAGTTAATAAACTCAATTTATAAAATCAGTTATTTTAGTATTAAATAATTCTTCTCTGACGATCTTTTTGGTAGTTTCCCACGTTTTTCTTGCGAAATGAGGGACCTTCTTCTTTTCTCTTATCCATTCTCGTAGAAATTCTATGGATTGTATATCAGAAGGGTATCCTGAACCTAATTCTCCGTATTTTTTTTTTAGATCTTCAATAATATTATCTCTCAAATCCTTAGCTATAATTGAACTGGCTGAGACTACTGGGAATAGATCGTCAGCTTTGTGCTTAGAAATAAATTTCTTAGGTAAATAATTTAATTGCTTTAAAATAGATTTTTTAAATCTTTCTTCATTAACATCAGCAGCGTCTATATATATAGCATCCGGCTTTAACTCATTGAGGATCTCTGCCATTTTAATTTCTTCAAGTCTATTTAGTGTAATTCTTTTTTCTTCTCTTGCATCGATTTCTTGAGCATTTACTATTATTGTTCTATAACTTTCACAATTTTCTTTTATTAATTTTGCTAACTTAGAGCGTTGTTTTGCTGATAATTTTTTTGAATCTTTTACTCCTATTTCACTTAAGATTTTTAATTTTGATTCAATAAAACAGACACCACAGATAACCATTGGACCTAAGACAGGCCCTCTTCCCGCCTCGTCAATACCACAAATTATTTCTCGCTTAATTACCTGATTCTTGGATGAGGTCAATAAATTCCGCTTCGTCGTCTACTTTTTCTAATTTTCTAATTCTTACAATGGGAATTTTAATTTTCTTTAACGAATCAGGTATTTTAATGTCATTATTCACAATAAAAAGAGAATTTGTGTGAAATAATTCAGTAAACATCTTCAAGCATTTAAAACTTAGTTCGTTAATTTTTTTATTTTCTTCGGAAACTCCTGAAAAAAGTGGATAAAAACTACTTTCATCTTTCTCGTCAGGTATATTTGAATATAGAGATAGTTTGAATGGAATTGTACTTTTTTTGTACCAATAAGAACTAATTCCAATATCATCTAATACTTCTTGAAGATGAGATTCAAAGGGATTCAGATCAATATCTTCCCGTGATTCTTTCTGATCAATTTCAAATTTGAAGTTCCAATCAAAAAGATTGATTTTCCTAAAAATATCCTGATTATTGAGAATGTCTGAAATTCTATTGGCTATTTTTTCTGATGGGCGCATACTTTCATTTTCATAAGCACAGACTGTTCTTTTTGTGACACCTAACAATTCAGATAGCTCTTTTCGTGAAATTGAATGCTTTTCTCTCATGAGTTTCATTACATTGCCATTTAAAAACATAATTCCCCCGCCTCTCCTCGCCAATACATAAGGATATAAATCTTTATTAATTATATTTTCTAAAGTCGCTAAAGTAATAAACGGTAGTCCTTCTCTGATATATATAGTATTATCTTCTAGCTCTTGATAACGATTTCTAATTCCGATTAATAATGGTTTAGATTTTAATAACAATGACAAAGATTTAATATTGTCAATGATATCCGCGTTTAAGTTATCTATATTTGGGAAAATTTTAACGCTAAAAATATTATCATTCTTTTTTACTAATAAATCAAAACAAAATTTATTCTTTTTATCAGTAAAATTGTCTAGAATAAAAGTCTCAAAATTAGCATTTTTTAACAGACTATCAATTTTTTCAAGTAAAGTCTCAGTCATATATTCCCATTATTTTAAAAGATATATAATCTAATAAAATTTTTTCATTTTGAAATTAGATTCAGAGATAATAATCTAAATCGCTAAAAAAGTTATTTTTGACAAAGCTATAGCGTTCCTACTCTTTTATTCGTTTGTAAGCTTAAGGAAATTAGAATCTGTAATTATGCCTATGAAAATTTTGTCTTCTTTCACTAACACTGCAGGATAATTTAATAATAAACTAGAAATATCCTTTACGTTCCAATTTTTTTCCACTTCTGGAAATGGTAATTCCTTAATGTCTGTTACTTTTAGGTTTAATATTACAGGATCATCGGTTATGTATTTTTGTATTTTTTTAGATGTAATACTCCCGTAATTTTGGTTATTTTCTAAAATTGGTATTTGAGATATATTGTATTTTGTCATAAGTTCCACGGCATCTTTTACAGTTGATTGCGGCTTGATATATATAATCTTTGGGGTTAATATATCTTCAGCGTGTTTTTTAGATCTTTTTCTGGATCTTCTCTCATTCTCTAAAAATTCATATATTATTTTAAACTTGGAATATGGGGGATCCATTGTTCCATTTTCTATTCTCGATATTGTAGATTGGGATATTTGTAATTTTTCGCCCAATTCTTTTTGACTTATGTTTAACCTTTTTCGCAAATTCTTTATCTGAGAAAAATCCGGTAAGAGTCCCATTTTAAAAAGCGTAAAACTTATTTAGTATAATTTAAGAGTATATTTCATGCAAATATTGCATAATGTTATCAATAATTATTTATAAATACCATTAATTTTAAGATTTATAATTAAAATAACTATTTATATAATTAACATAGAGTTTATTCAAAATGTTGAAAATTACACAAGCTAATTTTTTACCCATTGAAAAAAGCGAATTTCCGGAAATTGTCGAAAGAAAAGGCGTCGGCCACCCCGATAGTGTGTGTGACGCTGTTGCTGATGCTTGTTCCAGAGCACTTTGCGTATATTACTTGGAAAACTTCGATAGAGTCTACCATCATAATGTTGATAAAGCCGCATTGGTTGGGGGAACAGCTAAACCACAGTTTGGTGGAGGAATGATAATTCAACCTCAATATTTTTTAATTGTTGGGAGAGCAATAAATCAAATACTCACCGAATGCGGAACTGAAAGTAAATTAGAATATATCCCGGTTGCGACTATTTGTATTGAAACTCAAAGAATTGAGCTTGCTAAAATCTTTAGAAATCTCGATCTGAATAAGGATATACAATTTGATTATGCGGTTAGACCAGGCTCTATTGATCTGACGGGTGTTTTTGATGATTCGCATCATTCAGAGGATATCCCTCTTGCAAACGATACTAGTTTTGGGGTAGGATACGCACCCTATTCCGATGTAGAAAAAATTACATTAGAAGCCGAACGACTGATTAATTCCGATAAGTTTAAGGCTAAATGTAAAGGATCGGGAGAGGATGTTAAAGTTATGACAGAGAGGTTAGGAAATAAGGTAGGCATTACTGTTGCGGATGCGATGGTCAGTAAATATATCAATGATACTGATGAGTATATTAACTACACAAACCAAATCAAAGATACTGTATTAGATTTAGCAGCAAAAGTTATCCCAGAACGTGAAGTCTCTTGCCAAGTAAATGTCGGAGACAATATAGAGAAAGGACTTGTATACCTTACTATAACAGGAACATCCGCTGAAGCGGGAGACGATGGCGAGGTTGGAAGAGGAAATAGATCAAATGGTTTAATAACTCCTTGTAGACCGATGAGTTTGGAAGCGGTTTGTGGAAAAAATCCGATAAATCACGTGGGTAAATTGTATAACATCCTAGGTACGGAGATTAGTAGAGAAATCTATAAAAGAGGAGAGGGAGACATTTTAGAAGCGCATGTAAAGCTTTTATCCCAGATTGGACGCCCTATTACGGATCCTTGGGTGAACTCAATAGAATTGATCCCTGCTGAAAACATAAATTTTGCGAGCATTGAGAAAATAGCAGAGGAAGTATCTGAAGAAATGTTGAGCAAGGAATATTTTATTGACCTTAGAAAGCGGTTGATCGCAGGAGAAGTACAAACTTTTTAATTTTTTAGAACTGATTAGTAAAATTTTTTTATTCTTTTTTTATTAAGTACTAAGAGTTATTTATTTGTAATATAGCATTAAATTCATCTAAAAGATATTAAACAATTAATTGAATTCAGAGTGAACTAACATTGGGATTGGATAAGTGGATAAAGCCTGAGGATAAAAAAAATAAAAAAATAAAAAAAAAGGATGAAGGAGATCAGTCTAAGGATCATGCATCTAAACCGAAAGAAGAGCAGAAAGATAAAGAATCGTTAAAATTAACAAAATTTGATCTAACCTGTCCAAAAGCAAAATGTAAATACAAAAAGACAATTGTTAAAAAAACTTTAACAGAAAAAGATAAAATCTGCCCTCGATGTAAAAGTGAGATGAAACTCAACTAAATTTTAATTGGAGATATCTTTTTCAAGAATTTCATTATCTGAAAGCTTCTTAAGATCGAACTGTCTCTCGCAATTTGGGCATCTGTCTTTTTTCTTGCTATATTTCAAAATCAGGTAGACAAAAAACCCCAATCCAATTGTCATGGTTACCATGAAGCATAATATCTCATGATACATATGTTCAAAATTCTTTCTTCTAAGAATGACCTCTTGTTCACATGTTGGACAATAAACCGTATTTTTCCCCGTTAATATCAACAGTTTTCTATTATTCTTTATAATTAAATAGGTAAATTGTCATTTAATTATTTTATGGTACTTAGGAAAAAAGGGCTAATACTATAAACGAATGTAATATTAAACTAAAAATTATTAATGTTGAGTTTTATATCATATGTAATATCTTTATAAAAATAAATTTAATAAATTAGAAATGGTCTAAATAATGCCAATATGCTACCATTGTGGAACTGAAGTCTCCGAATCGTTCAATTGTATTAAATGTGGTCAATCTTATTGTTCCTTCCATAAAGATCCTATTGATCACGAATGTAATATTGTTATTGAAAGCCTAAATTTCACGCCACAACAAGCTTCACAAATAACTCCACCATATACAGCCCCTACTCAAGTAATACCTCATAGTGTAGCGCAAAGTAGCATGACAGACGGTGTAATTCGGGGAACCAGTGATGGGACTTATACTTGGTATCGCCAAGAACAAGCAGTTCCAGAAAACGCTTTTGATCCGGATTCAGGAATCAATTTTAAAGGCATTTTATTAGCACATAAATCTGAATTTCTTCACTTTTTAATTGGATGCACATTAATTTTCTTAATAGGAATAATTTCTTTCTACAATCAGATTATTAACTCTGGATACATATGGGCTCTTTTCATGCTTGCAGGTTTTTATATGACAGCTTTTCTTTTCCACGAATTTGGGCATCGTCAAGTAGCTTTACATTTTGGACTTCAAACGAAATTTCGACTACTAACTTTTGGAATGCTTTTGACAGTTTTTAGCCTTATAATGGGCTTTATAAGTCTAGTTAGTTCTTCAGCTACTTTTCCAATGCTAGCTCTTCCCGGTGCTGTTGTAGTTTTAGGATTAGAAAAAATAAATCGAAAAACTGGATTATGTAAAGCAGCTGGACCGCTTGTTAATTTAGTTTATGGTTCGATTTTATTAATTGTATCACTTATTATACCAAATGCACTGTATCCATTGAATTTTTTTGTTGGTTATGCTTCATACTTCAATTTTATGCTTGGTGCATTTAATATGATTCCAATTGGAATATTAGATGGTCAAAATATTTGGAAGTGGAATAAAAAGATATATTTAGGTTTAATAGCTTCCTTGGGGATATTATTAATATTAACCTTAATATTTATTAATTCACCAGTAGGAATATACTTCTGATTATCTTAAAATTTGATAGGATTTTAGATTCAGTTAGAATTTTATAAAAAAAATTATGAAGGATCAAAGTTTATTTAGAATTAATATAGAAAATTGTAGGAAAAGAAAGCAATAAACAATAATTTGTATTTTCCAACACTATAGGTATAATCCATGACTTTTTGCGAATATTGTGGTGAAAAAATTAATTTTCTACCGTTCAAATGTAAATATTGTGGTGGAGCACTTTGTAAAGAGCATCGCTTACCTGAAAATCATCAATGTACTTTCGAAATAAAACATGCTCCGAATGCATTTTCAGGTATAGGAGAATCGTCATCAAAAAGTGGTTATTCGCGAAAAACTCCAAGGGAATTTAAGAGATATATGAAAAGACAAGACAAGCAGAAACAAAAAACCGTTAAGCTTTATAAAAGTTATAGTGCTAAACCTAATCAAAATTATGGCACAAAAATTTTAATTATAGCGGTTTTTACTTTGTCTATTGCGAGTTTAGCGTTTCCCTATTATGCTAATCCTTTAGCATTAAGTAGGCTCAGTTTTTTTGATTTTTGGTTATGGACTTTTGTTACTTCAGTATTTGTGAGTTACACTTCTGATTTATTTGGATTATTTTTTCTAATTATCCTCATACTTTTTTTCTACATGATTATTAAAAATATTGAACGGGCTTTTGGAACAAAATTCTTACTCCGCTTGTATCTAATTTGCGCTTTTTTCTCTGGATTGCTTTATTTTATACTATGGATTATAACGGAGATGTTCCTAATACCTCCTGGGTATGTAGTAATAGTTCCTTATGGATTGGCCTCGGGTGCTTTACTAGGTGTTATTTGCTTTACGATCTTTATGAATTGGAATCGTCAAATGACATTTTTGATTTTTTTTATGCCTATACGATTGAAAGGAAAAACGATTATAACCTTCTTAATTTTAATAAAGTTAATTCCAGGATTATTATTTGCAATTGATTACCCTCCTGCCCTAATTATTTATCTCCCTGATTTGGGAGGAATTCTCGCTTCATTTCTCGTTTATAATTATAAAAGGAAAAATCGATAGTTTACCATGAAATTAATATAACTCAAATCCGAAAAAGATATCAACGAATAAAAGCTATTTTTTTTATCATTATTGAATTCTTAATTAGTTGAGTTTTATTATTGCCAGAAGAAGAATTATCAAAAATAATTGAATTAAACGAGGATTTAATTGAAAACAACGAGATCTTAGCAGCTCAAAATAAAGATATACTCTTAAAGCATAATATTCGTTCTTTTGACATTGTTGGAGCTATAGGAGCTGGAAAAACTGCGCTTTTGGAGTCAATTTCTAAGAGGATTTCTAAAAATAAAAGAGTCTTAGTAATTAATGGAGATGTAACCACGAGAATTGACGCTGATCGAATAGAGAAACATGGTGTGAAAACCATCCAGATTAACACGGGTAGAGAATGTGCATTGAATTCATATCACATTTCTCAAGTAATAAAAAGTTCTGATTTAAGTGAGTTTGATGTAATTTTTATAGAAAATGTAGGAAATCTGATATGTCCTTCAGATTTTATTTTAGGTACGGATAAAAGAATAATAGTGGTCTCAATTACAGAAGGACCATGGGTTATCCGAAAACATCCGATGTTGTTCAAATTTTCAGACATAGCGATTATTAATAAAATTGATCTAATCGATGTGATAGATGTAGATATCGAACATATGATTAGCGATGCATTAGAGATAAATCCGAATCTAAAAATCTTTGCAACCAGTGCAATTACAGAAGAAAACATACCTGAATTAATAAAGGAGTTATTCTCCGATTAATTAATAGAAATTGGTAATAGATAGTTTAAATTAAAAATAAAAGTAAATGAAGATAATATTAATAATAAAGTAATATTTTAATTGAAGGTGTTGATATATTAGTCTAAGGCAATATAATACGGAATTAGGGTTACTTATTGACAAGATTGTTAAAGTTTATATAGAAAAAGCCAGATTCTTTGTAGGTCAGTTAAAAGGAATTTCAGAAGATTCTAACCTCATATTAATAAATGTTAAAAATGAAAAAAATAAAGTTTTCCCAAAATTAATGATTAGGAGCTCGTATTATCGTTATGTAACTGTTGAAGAAGAACCTTTTCCTATGCAAGGATTAGCGGATAGAATTGCTACCATTTTTTCTAAAGGACACGTGAATTACATTGAAGATCAAAATATAATCTCCATTTTAAACGGGAAAATTATCGTAAATGAGGATGGAGTGAGAGGTACTGGTCCTTCAGCGGATCGTGTAAAAAAGATATACGATCAATTCAAAATTGATCTAGATAAGGAATAAATTCGATCCTTTTTTTTTTATAATTTATCAGCTTGATTTTTTGTTGCAAACGCTTCTAATAGATTTTTTAAATCTAAATCTTGAAGGACATTTTTAAACAGTGCTTTTCCTAATGGAGTAATTCTTAATACATTTTGGTCTTCAATTCTTCTTAAATAATCATTTTTGATTAGAAATTCTACGTCAGAAGTCCAAACCTCCTTAAAAATTTCTTCTATGTCGTTAATTTCTAAATTTTCATCTATTTCTTTGCTAAGCGCCAGAATCAAAGCTAATGTACCATATTGAGAGGGTGTTATACTATCATCTTTACCCTCAGATGTTAGAACATAATAGATTTGATCTAAAAACTTCGATTTTATAAATTCGAAGCCAATCTTTTTTAAATTTAAATATACAGCGCTTATAATTTCTTCAAATTCGAAATTTTTACTTATAATCCTGAGATCTTCCTCTCGAATCATTTTCTGAGGGCTTGTTAAAACAATTTTTGCGATATTTTTTACAACCTCTTCAAAAGTTTCATTTTCCATATTTACTCTCATCATCTCTTCTATACTTTTATTATTTTTATGTTATTAATTCCTTTTTTCAAATCCAAATTTGACATAAGAAAGATTAATTTATACTTAGTCAGTCTCTCGTTTTTTTCAAATAAGGGTAAAATTTTTCTAATAGTTCTATAAATAGAACCACCTTTATTATAAATGTTAGGAATAAACAAATTTGAGAAAAAAATAGTATCGTCCCCTAAAAGGACTCCAATTGAGATAGAAAAGCTAATGACAAGAAATATTTTTTCAGGGGTGGTTAGATCTTCAAAATTTGCTTTCTCTTTGCTATTTCTAGTGAAAATGATTTTCAGAAAAAAAGATGTATTAGTATCATTAATTACGAGCAGAAACTTCATTTCAAGGTTAATTTCTTTTAAAAACTCATTTAGTATTCCTTCAAGGTCTTTAACAACGCTCTCAAAGATGTTATAATTCTTAAAGCTTTTAGTTATTTCTTTTTTGTTTATCTGAATGCTAATTTTCTCATCGTTAGTTCGTAAATCATCATCAATTTCTCTCAACTTATCAGTTACTACTATTAAATTGCTAGGATTATCTGCTCTAAAGAATTCATCTGGAATCGAAATTGTCTCTAACTCTGAATTAATTATTGAAATTTCATCCTCAATTTCTAATGATGTTCTTACGGGAGTTTCTAATAAATCTTTAATATCTTCAATGTGAGTTTCATTATTAATGTTAATTTCTTTTTCGTAATCAGTTTGCAACATTCTGATTCGATTCTCATCCTCTTTAATTGTTTCTAAGATTTCTTCATAGTCATTTTTGTAAATTTCATAATGAGGTGTTAATTTCTCTAGTTCTTCTTTTGTCTGCTTTGATCTTGATTTAATTTGATTAATTTCATATTGAGTCTCTTTTGCTTTTTTCTGGAGAGCTCTTATCTTTTCAGCATTAGTTAGATTATTGCCAATACCTAATTTTAAAATTGAGTCGTTTGTTCTATTATTCGTTGAACCGTCTAATTGTCTTGTAATTCTATTAATATGGCTAAAGCAAGTTTTTTTAGTCTGATTTAGTTCTCGAATATTATCATCAAAATTAACCAGTTTTCCTTTTATTTGGTCTATTTGATTTTTACGTTGAAGATAGTCCTCTTTTATATAATTTAATTTAAGCTTATTAGTTTTTATAGATTCCTTCAACTTATTAATCAAATCTACGATAGCTGATAACTCGCTAGATTTTTTGTGTTTTTTTGCTAATTCTAATTCTATTATCAGTTGATTTTTTCTTTCTGATAAGTAAACATATCTAAATGTTAGTAATATGATTTCTATAAATTTATTGAATTTTGAAAAAATCTCTAAGTTATATTCCACAATTTTCCGATAATTAGATATATAATCTAATATTTTCAGAAAATGTTCTAATTCAGATAATTTATCTGATTGGTTTTGAAAAAGATTAATTAATTTCTTAGCTGGAATTAAATCTAATTTTTCAATAATTTGCATACAATCTTGATTATGATATTCTTGAAATATTTCGCGTTTAAACTTACCCAAGATTAGAGTAAACCTATCGTTAATCGTAATTTTCTTCGGTCCAATGTTTATTTCAAGTTTATTTAGGCTAATAGGTAAATTCACTTCGCTATCTTTATTAATCAGATTCAAAATGATCTTTGAAATTTTTATACTCTTTTTCTTTCTTTTTTTTTCGGTCTCTGATTATTTTTATTGGATCTTCATCAATATCTTCTTTTATTAAATAGTTTTCATCAGATTTCTTGTCAAAATTCATTTTAAACTTTTCAATTTTTTCTGTAACTTCGTCCGAAAGTTCCAGTTTCTTTTGGTCTTCACTTTCACTGACATCAGTTAACTTTTCTCGCTTCCCTTTTCGTAATTTTCTTTCAAATTCTTTTTTTGATAATTTCAAATAACTTTCGTAAGTTTCCATTTGTACTTCTTGTTTTTTCTTTAATTCTTCAAATTTTTGTTTTTGTTTACTTTTAGATAATAGTTCCTTTTTCGCTTGTAATTCTTCTTCAGTTAGTTTACTCTCAATAGTCTTTAGAAATTTTTCATAAGTTAAATCGTAATTTATATTGAATTGCCGTTCAAACTCCTCAATAATAGAAGAAGGTGTATCATTCGGTATTTTTTTTAATTCGTAATCTAAGCGTTTTTTTACATTTTTTAAAAGGCTTTTTTGAAGGTTTTCAACAGAGCTTAAAAAAATAGTATTCTGATTTAAAGCATCAAATAATTCTAACCATTGTGTTACGCTAATGGAGGGAGTATATGATATTTGAGTTAAAATTTTACTTATATTTCTCTTTTCTATTAAAGACTGACCTATTAAAATTGTGTGTTTTTTGTTTAAATCAAAAAAATTTAAGTTATTCTTTAGATCATTCTTGTATTTATTAGTAAGTTCGTGTTTAAGGTTTAAAAAATCGTTTATATTATTGGTGAAGATATTTTTTAAATTTTTATTGATACTTTCTAAGATAATGGTTATATCGGTTATTTGGTTAAGAAAAGGTTCGTTATCGGAATATTGGGAAATATTTAACTTTTCTGATTCAAATTGATTAATGAGATTAGTCATTGTATTAATTTTACCTTGAAGGCTCTCAACAGGTGAAGTCAATTCTCTAATTTTTTTAAGGTTAAATAACTGATTTTCCATCGTTTTTGTCTATAAAATATATTTCTAACCAATTTTATTATCTTAAAAGGTTATATTTCTGGTGGACTAGATATATTATCTTGATTATTTTCTGTTCTTTTAGATTTTATAAATCTTTGCTTTGTATCGCTCAATCTGTCTTGTCTTTCAACATGAATTGCTGTGCCTCCTACTAATTTTAACGAATTGTAAAAAAGTTCATAAGTTAAGCGTTCGGTATAAATAGCTTTCAATAGAGATACTTTCGTGCCTCTTTCTATATCTGAACCCGAATATCCCATGGTTAATTCGAGTAGGCCTTTCATTTTGTGTTTTTTGTGAAGTTCGTCCCATAAGATATTACCTTCAAACTCAGAAGGTGAATGACCTAATTTGCGCTCCAAATTATTATTTATACCTTGAATTCTTTCATATTCATCATTTAAATTTGCGAAAATTGAGTCATCAACCCCGATTTTTGCGTTTTTAACCTTATTAAGGAAAGATTCAATAATTTTTTTTCTTAAATGGTAATCAGGAAATCCAAAACTAAAATGGAAAGTAAATCTTCTCCAAATAGCTGAGTCTAATTGATTTTGATGATTCGTAGCCCCAAAAATAGCTAACGGTACGCCTTCATAATTAACTCTATCAATTACTTGTAAAAATGATATTACAGCGCGTTTAATTTCTCCAACTTCGTGAATATTTGATCGTTCAGACCCAATGGCGTCGATTTCATCAAAAAATAGTATAAAAGTGCCTCTTTCTTTAGCGATTTCAGCTGCTAATTCCACAACATTTCTAATTTGTTTAATAGTATCTCCAAGTAAAGGAGATACAAGTCTATCAGTTTCTACCACGCATATAGGTATGTCATATTCTTTCGCGAATCCCCGAGCAAGAGAAGTTTTACCAGTTCCAGGGGGTCCATACAAAAGAACGGTCAAGCTGGGGTTAAGTTTTGCTCCTTTTAATTGTTTAGCAAATTCGTGATATCTCTTTAAAGCTTTAAAGAAATCATGTAAAATTTCTTTTTTAGCTTCATTACCTAAGATGTCTTCAATAGACTCTTGAATATCGGAAGGGAAATATACTGCTCCATATTTTCCTATTCTATTTTTAATAACTTCGTCAGTAAATGTGATGTTATCATCCACTTCTTCTTTCGAATTGTTAATTTTTCTCATCTCATTTTATGGTAATTTATTTATTTTTTTTTTCTTTATCAAATTTTTCAATAAATATTGCTATTTCATTAATAAAATCTTTAAGGCTATCAATTTGAGAACCAATGAAGTTAAAAATTTCTTTTCGATACTGAGGAGAATCCCTTATTTTCATCTTATCCAGACCTAAATAGTTAGGAAAGCAAATGAGTTTCATTAAGTAGGGTAATATTTTCTCATTTGTTTGTAAATCTTTAAAAATGGGGTAAAAAATATTTTGATCTGACAACTTCCATCTTAAAATTCCCATGTAAATCAAAAAAGCGAAATTCATTGAAATCCAGTTTATTAATTCTTTTGATAAAAAACCTCTTCGTTGTGAAGCAAATGCCAAATAGTATAAATATAATGTTTCGTTGCTCAATCGCGGTAATAGTCTAGTTTTTCCATCGGACTGTTTAGTGCTATGTATGAAGTTATTCTCTAGCATAATTTCTATTAAGTTTTCTCTTGGAGCGAGGAAAATTTCGTCTATAATACGGAGTCCAATGCGTTCGGAAATTTGATCTATGGCTTCTTCTTCTGCGTTTGCGATGGAATCAATGTAAGGGTTAAAAATGGCAGTTTTTAAAATCATTGGGAGCTCTTGGTTTTCTCTTTCAGGAAAATCTCCAAAATTTGGATCGAGATTATAAAGAGAAGTTATATTATTAATCAACTGATAAACTTTTGGAGAAATTCCGGGAATTTCAAAGAAATCTGGATCTTCTAATTTTTCTCGATAATAAGTATGGGGTTGAAGTATGTGCCGTTGACAATCGTATAAATCGTGCGATACTTCTAATAATTTATTGTAAATTACTTTTAAATTTCTACCTCGAGGGAATAGTTTTTCTTCAATATATTTAACTAAAACATACAAATACGTATTTTCTAAATTTTGTTCGTCCGGATTAGTAATATGTTGTAAAACATTTAGAACACCTACGGATTCATATAAAAACTCGATAATATAATCTTTGATATCTAGGATTGGAATCCGATCCCTATATTTTACTAAAAAATCTTTTATTATTTCGTATATATTTGATCTGTACATCGCTGAAAATTCTGATAAAGCTCTTACTTTCCTTATATTTCTTTTTTCTTCTTTTTCTCGAATTTTATCTAGAACTTCAGTGTCTAACAAAAGATCCGCATCTAGATCAATTATTAATCTCCTTGTTTCTCTGAGAATAGGTCGCATATGAGTTAAGAAAGTAAGATATCTAGGGAATATATCTGTCCATTTCTCCCTCTTTCTACCAGGTTTCACACTTCTTCTGGACTTTTTTTTATAACTCATAAATTTCACCAAATTTATCATTTAAGTTAACTTTCATCATATCCTACTACAATTTCTGTGAATATATTTGATATTTCCACGAAAATAGGAATCTCAACCCTAACTAATTGACCCAAAACCCACTTATTAACGTCTTTAATTAAAAAGCGTATTTGGTTATGAATTTTTTTATTAATTTCAGAATCTATTATTTTTGATAACCACAAACCTCCTCCTAACCTATAAGCGATAATTTTAATTATAGGCTCAAAGAGAGGTTCTAAAACTTGTCTCATCATCCACGATTTCGGAATCACGCTCATACTATCTGGATCATAATTGGGATCGTTGAGTATAGGACTGGTTTCATCCACGGATATTTTAGGTAAAAAACTCAATAATAGAATCAAAGCAAAAATTGCTGAAATACCATTTAAAGTGTATGACCCCCCAATCTTATCAAGATTATCTCTATTAATAGCGATGTTAGCTAAAAACATACATATAAACACATTTCTATCGAAAGCTTCAGACACATAAGCATAACCTAATTCTTCGTCGATTATTAAGTATTTTTCTTCAAGAATTTTAATAACACTTTCAGGAAAGGTATAGAATGTGTATATTTTTTCTTCACTTCTTCTAATATCTTTTTCCACAACGAGTTCTTTTGAAACCAAGCCAAATAATTGAGCAAGTTCTTCAAGCTGATTTTTAATATAGTGCCGAGGTTTATTTGGATCACCAAACATTGCATAAAACTGATAATCGACAATATGAAAGTCGTTCCTTTTGCTAAAAGCTTCTACCATTCTATCTATTATAGGCCCCTGAGTTCCTGAAGCAATAGCTTTTGCTTTTGATGTTACAAATCCATTTAATAATTCGTTTATAATGAAATCTTGTTCATGGGTTCTAGATTTTATTATTTTTTTAAAAGCTTCAGTGAAATCCTTTGTATTTGGAAAGAAAGCATTTTGGATTTTATCATTAATAGATTTTAGAAATATATCTCCATTATTCCTGGGAAAGTGGAGCTTCATATTTTTTAGCCTTTGAATTAGAGCTTCCTTTGCTCCTGGAATGTTTTCTATGTCTCTTTTTTCTAGTTCTTCAATGGCTTTTTCTAATCCTTTTTCAAAATCTTGAAGTAACCCTTTCCAAGTAGTATCTTGATAATTTTCCATGATATTCACTAAAGGATCTATTAAATTTTGTTATCTACCAATCTAATTCTGTTTGTATTTTCTTTAACGCTTTAATTAATGGAGTAATAAGCTTCTTATCGTAAATGTTTGGAGAAGCTATTCCTCTTTGGGTTTTCCAGCCCATTTGAGTACCTTCTCCTATCTCTCTTTGGCCATATTTTAGAATATGAGTTAAATCTCTCATCCACCAATAAAACCTGAGCCACTTTTTATTTGGATTATCTTTAGAATGGATAACTATTAAAGCTTTCCACTCCCCCATAAGCCATTTCACAGTAATACCGCTTACAGGCATATAGTAATTAATAGGAAAGTTAGTTTGAAAAGTTAGATCGAGCTCTTTAGACTGTATATTAAAGATAGGTTGATTGTACCCTTCAAGTATAACTATTTCACCACAATGTTGGCACTCATAATGAGACTTCTGTTTATCCATTTTTTTCTGACATTTTGGACATGTTCGATTTTCAATTATTCGGTATTTGAGCAGGTCTAAATATTTCTCTTTTTCTAAGATTTCTTTTTTTTTAGGTTCTTGTTTCCCATACTTCCCACTCCATGTCCAAATATCGTCGAAACTATTATTGATTTTCTCTATTGTTGTAATAACATTCTTCAAAACATCTTTGTCGTAGATTTTAAACATACCAGCATGTTGATAGCTTTTCCACCATGACAATCTTACATATTTTTCATCTTTTAAATAGGAGCTATGGCAAATCAATGTAGCAAATAAACGCGTCTCAGTTTTATTTATAATAATTCCTTTTTCACATATTTCATATTGTTTATTAAGACTTGCGTTTTTATGAAAATATTCTCCGTCAAGAAACTGACCTTCTTTAACCATTTCCTCCTCATCTTCTTGAGCTCTATCGTCCTTTTGCTTTTTTATTTTTTTACATTGAGGACATTGGAAAATTCCGGTTACTAAAGGTTCCATTTCGATACCACAAGCTGTACATTTCAAATTTAATCATCACTACTAGTTACTAGGTATCTTTCAAAATCTAAATTTAATAATTTTAATTCTTTTTTTGTTAGTTTTGCAAGTTCATTATTCATGCCTATTAGTTCTTCTCTAAGCTTTATTAGAGTACTTTGAATATTATTTACAATATTATCTTCATTAAATGACACTTTCTCAATAAATTCAAGATAATTAAACGCTCTACCCTTACCTGAATAATATTTCCTAATTTCTAATATTTTTTTCTCTACTTGTTGCATCTGGAATGAATAATCCAATAATAACAACATTTTTGAATTCCAATCGCTAAAAATTGGATTTTCTACACCAATATCATTTTGAACAAATTTGTCTGGAAGCTCAATTTTTTCATCTTTAAGATGTTTAATAATATCTTTATCTTTCTTTATAGCTTCATACACTTTTTTCAAAATGGGTTTTGTCCTTAATTTAGGCTCGAAAATATCAATGTATTCATCTATTTTTTCTTTTATTTCTAAATACCTTTGGTAGACACCTTCGATTGTAATTTCAATTTTGATTGCTTGATAGATATTGCCATATTGGTCTAAAATGTAATAAACATCGTCTGGAATTGTATAATCATGATCTCCTAGTTCAGAGACAAACGGGTGGATAATATTATTCGTTTCGCACCTTACTCCTTTTAATTTGATTAATGCGGAGTTAAAATTCCGCTTCGTAAGAAACTTAAATTTTTTGTTTATAATTAAGAACAGTGTATGATCAGGCACTGAAATTGTATCATTCTCAATAGTTACCGTTTCTTCTCCTAACCGGATTATGAAATCTCCCTCTTTTTGCTGAAACTCTCTCATACTTCGAATATTTTTAAATAAACCTAAGTCAACAGCTACATCAATGAATTCATCAGTCCAGAAGTTTAGGACATTGTTTTTAAATATCTCGTCTAATATCAAGACTTTCTCATATGATTCAATTAGTTCTGAATCGTTTAGGTCTCTAAATAAGTCGTTTCTGATGACATAAAGAAATAAAACAATGTATCTCATATCAATATCGTCAAGAACTTTCTCAATCAAGTTCTTATCATTATCAATTGACAAATTCGTATGTTTCATACCTAAAATCCACTTGTAATTTTATAAATCAATCATTTATTTCAGCTAAAAAGAGTAAGTGAATTAATTAATCATTCCTAAAAAATCTTTCGGTTTCCTCTATTCTACAATTAAAAAAGCGAAAATTTTTTAGTTTTGATTTCTAATTACTTATTGATTAAGAAATTTATCAAATAATACACAGTAATTAAGAGTATGAACTTCGATGGGAAGAAGAAAAAGAAAGCAACAGACCTACAAAAGAGTTAAGAAAGTACCTAAGATTTTCACCTGCCCGAATAACTAAATGGATCTCCCATTCAATATGGAATGCGGTGAAAAATCTGTAAAAGTGGAAAATATTAGAAAAAGTGCGATTGCTACTGTGAAATGTGGTCATTGCGGTTTAAGAAAAGAAGTTCTGGTTAATTCGATATCAGAACCTGTTGATGCTTTTGGAGATTTTATCGATATTCATTATGCTAACCAAGAACTTCAGAGATTAGAAAAACGTATTGAGAAACTTAAAAAAAAGAACGAATGGGGAGAATTAGCTTTATCTTATTCAATTTTAACTGATATATGTAAATTTAAAGCTGCCGAAGCCTTAGAAGACGAAGATAATGTCAATCTCGATGAAGTAAATAAATGGAAAATTAAAGCTGAAGAATATAAAAGGTTAGAAAAGGACGCTTTACTTCAATTAGACTCGTTAGAGTTGGAAAAGGGAATTAAAACTGATGATGAAAGTTTATTTACAGAACACGACGAAAGCGACATAAAGAAAGAAAAGAAAATCGAAGATATATTTGACGATCCTGGTTTTCTTGAATTCTAAATTAATCTAATTCTCGTCTTCAAGATATTTTTATAATTCAGTATCTAATATTTTTTTTACAATATTTTGGGGGATATACTTCCATATTGGAAGTTTAAAGATTGTTTTAAAAAAGCGAGCTCGATTAAGTTTTCTTTCCAAAATGAAGTAGCTCCAGTTATAAAACGCTAATTTATTGAAAAGATTCATCAAATTCACCCCAAAAGGATTAAATCTTGAAGTAAGAAAACTTGCTATATACGATCCTAATCGTTTAGTTTGAGGAATAGATTCTGGATAAACAGATTCTGAAAGAGATCTATTAAAGATTTCATAAATTGAGAAAATTGGAATAAGATTGTCTATATGACCGTTTACAATTTCATTATAATCATGTCTTTCTAACGATAATGCTGAAAGCTCGTTTAATTTTTTTAGAGCAAATTTAAAATGCTTTTCTTTAAAATATAACCACATGCTTCCCATTTTATCCCTGATCTTCTCCAGTTCATTTAAAACTTCCGTTTCATTAAAAACAAAGCCATTATTTTCCTCAAAATGTGTTATATAGAGTAAAAATATTGAATCATTAGATTTTTTATCAAAATTGGTAATAGAACGATTTTCTTTAGTCACTTTTGGATCAAGATCATCATTAAAAGTGTAATGAATAGTATGAGTATATAATGGTGAAGTCCAAAGCATTTCCATAATTCGTTCCATAAGTTTAATATGAAGAGAAAAGTCTTGAATCTTAGAATATCGTCGAGAAAGTTTTAAGCTGGGAATTGAAAAAGTTTTAGATTGATCAATTCTAAACTTAATTCTATCCATTCTTTTCAGATTGTTAATATATTCTTTTCTTTGCTTTTTATTGATTAGAATCTTTTTAATTAGTAGATTTTTTATTGATATTAGGTTTTTTAAATATTTATAGAAATTAACATTATAGTTTTTTACGATGTAATCGTGAGTCATTAAAGGTACGTCCATTGTCTGTTTCTGAATTTTTTTTTCTATACTCATAGCGTGATCTCCAATAGAATATGAAAACATAATATTATCAAGAGTTTCTTTTAAATTTGAATATACTCCTAGTTTTTTTGGATCCTGTGTAAAATAACCATGCAAAAGAGTATTAATTCCTTTAAACACATTATTTTCGTATTCTGAAATAATTACCGATTCAAATTCTCCGGGATGGTGTCGTTTAATCCCATATTTCTTACCTACTAAAAAAATCGCTTGATTAGCTCTATGACAGATAGTATGACTCCACTTAAACAAGGCTTCTAATATTTTACCAATAGTTAGTAAATAACCGTAAAATTCTGGTCCAAAGTAAATGGGGAATCCAAAACCTCTAGATGTGGAGAATGTGAATTGAAAAACATGTCTTGTTTTTTCACCTTTAAGAATACCGGGAAATTTATAATGTAGTGCCAATCTAGGATACAGCGCCCCAAATCCCAAATTCATCCAGGTTTCAAACAGTATTATGCTATCTGGAAATCGAAAAGTATCTCTCTTATGTAATAAATCCTCACTTAACGTACTTAAAGCAGTAGGAAAATTATGGAGCCAATTATTATTATTTTCTATTTTTTTTAATCCTTCTTTAAACTTTTTTAACGCTATAGGTTTTAGTTTCGCTTGTACAACGGATTTTTTGTAATAGTAGTTATTTAAGACTCTAATAAGAGACGGGATTTCTAATATTTGTTTTTGAAAATCGTGAGCAATTTTTACATTTGAGACTTCTGAGTCCTTATTTAATGATTGCTGCACTTAATAAACCAAGTTAAAACAAATAATTTCTTATATTGATATATTCGTTTTTTAATTTTAATATTAATTGATTTCTTTAAGTCTTTAATAGAAATTAAGAAATTATGTTTATTAACTAAAAATAAATAAAATTCATGTTTATTGTCCTGATTGAGCGCGTTTTGAAAATAATTGCTTTAGTTCGCCCATTATAGCGCCTCTTAAGCTTACAGGACTTGCTGGACGTGGTCCTCCAGGTCCTCCAGGCGGAGGTGGTGGTCCTCCAGGTGGCCCTCCAGGTGGCCCTCCAGGTGGTCCTACCGATGGAGGTGGTGCACTAGCAGGGGCCGAAGGTGCTGCAATAACTGGAGATGTCCCAGGTCCTCTTGTTCTTAATGCCGAAACCTCATTATTAATAGTAGTAATTCGCGATTCTAAGGTTGATATTCTTTGTCCAACGCCTGCTAAAGACTGATCTACTAGATCTGGTATTTTTAGAATTACAGACATCATCCGTTCAACGATATCTCCAAAAGCATTTAATTTTTCTTCGAGTGGAGCCTTTTTGGTTTCATTCATGAAATTTGCGAATTCTTCTGCCATTTTACTCTCTCTATTTTAATTATAACGATTTATCCTAGAAAATTTTCTAATAATTATATATTTTACCTATTTAATAAATTTAAGCTCATACTTAACAATCGAATCAAAAAATAAAATTAAAAAAAAAAAAGAATACACTTAGCTAAATTTATTAACTGAGTTTTTTAAATTAACCCAGAGTTCATCTACTTCATTCTTAGTTTGTAAAAATTGATTAATTTTTTTCAGTAATACATCCCTTGCGCGATCAAAATCTCGTTGAAAGTCGTTTAATTCGGATTCTAAGATTTTTATTTTTTCTCCTTCGATTAAATCGTTTTTCTTTCTCTCGACAGACAAAGCTTTTTTAATGACCACGCTTCGCTTATTTGCTACTTCACTCAATGCTGAAGCAAATTCATATTTTTTCTCCACCAAGTAGTCTTTTTTTATAGCAAGATCTTTAATCGAATCGACATATTTACTAGTAGCTCCGATGTATTCGTCATTTTTGTGGATAATATCCTGAAAATATTTTACTTCCTCATCTTTAATATTTGATCTTCTTTCTCTTACTAGAGTCTGCATTTGTTTCAATACATCTCTAAAAGTTCTATTTAACATATCTCGAGCAAGATTTGTTTTTCTCAAATTATCAGCGTATTTTTTTTGAGAATCGATTAAAACATTCTGAGCTTTAGCTAATTTTTTTATTTGATTTACTAATTCTTTTTCCATACTTGCTAATTCAAGTTCATCTTCATGCGTAATAATTGGGCTCATTATAATCAAACCAACTTATTATTGATTAAAAATAATTTACGATATTATTCTTATGTAAATTCATAATTATAATATTTAGTCTTTTTAATTGCTAACTAATTATGAGGAATTAAAGCAGTAATTATATTATCTCTATAGTTTGCTTTGATAAGTTTTGCTACAATAACTTTTCCAATTAATTTTTCGGAAAAAACTATAGGTTTTTTTAATAGAATTTTAATTCCAAGATTATCATTGATTTTTCCAATACATTCATTCGTCCACCTTCCCCTTGAGACGATTTTTATTTTTACTAAGTCGTCTTTTTTAAGATCTAATGTGGAAACGCAAGCTCTCTTATGAATACCGAAATCTCTTGGTCCAAGCTTTAGTTTAATATTGTATTTCTTTTCTAACTTTGATAATTGTAAATAAAAATAATCCCACGACTTTGGTTTGATTTTTTTTAGTGTTCTACCCGTCTTATAGATTAAGTACTTCTGAATACCAATTTGAATTTGTTGCTTAGAATACCCTTCACCTCTCAATTTGAGGACTAACTCTATAATTTCTTCAATATCCTTTTCATTTTCTCCTGGAAACCAAACTGGCGCAATTAAAACTTGAATATTGCAATTCAACAGAGTATATATATTTTTTAATAGTTTATTCACATCATAGTGCGCACAATTACATAGATAACAATCAGTTACCTCTTTTAAACTATTTAAGCTAATGTTAATTCTTGTAAGATGGTTTTTCTTTAGTTTCTTAATAATTTCTGTCGAAAGTAATAATCCGTTGCTTTGCATTGAAATAGTTGATACTCCTTCGATTTCCGAGAGGTTATTTAACAATTTAAACAGTTCTTTATATAGTAAAATTTCACCGTAGGGTGCGAGATGAATTTCGAGATCGTAGTTCCCCTTTAGTTTGGCGATTTCTTTAACTTTTTCAACTAAGTAATCTGAATTAACAACAAAATTAGTGTTATAATCGCCAGAACTGACAAAACAATACTTACATCTCAAATTGCAAAGGGTTAAGGGCTTAAGCTCGATAATATTAGTTCCTCTATCAATTACACCAAGAAAATCTACGCCCATTATAGGTATTTCCGATTTATTGTCTATGTATTTAATATCTTCATTCATTTTAGAGTCATAAATTATTTGTTTTGATGTTCTAAATTTTATACTTTAAAATAGCAACAAGAGATCCTAAATCAATTATTCGTTGTCCAGTTGGGTGTTCACTGCTTAAAATATGAATTACTCCCCCCATTCTTTCAACTTCATTTAATATACGCTCGATTTGTAGTTTTTTTTCTTTTAAAACCCCTCTTATTAAAATATCGGCACAAAACAATTCTTTTATTGCGCCTTTTTCAATGGCGTTAGAAATCTCGTCAAATCCAATGACGATAAGGTCGGAATTTGTAGCAAATAATTGCATTATTTCTTCAATTTTCTCGGTTTCCAGCAAAACTTTTACATTTTCCGCTATACTTTTTATTTCTTTCGATTTCAATGTCTCTAAAATGGCGCTTTCCGTTCCGGAGCTAGCGTGAATGCAATAAGTTTTTGGTAAATTGGGAATTTGGGCTTTTTCTTTAATAAATTGTTCAAAACGATCCTTCGTGCTTCCAGGACCACAAATTATTATAGTATTTAATTCTACGCTCTTTATTTTTTCGCTCAGAATTCTACTTACATCACTAAAAAATTCTTCGTAAGCTTTATTTCTATATGACTGTTCGTATCTTTTACCAGGTATGTTTTTCTTAATTGTAGCTATCCTATTATGGCTAAAGTTTGTTATAAGGGATATAGTTGCTAATCCTGTTTCGATTGCTATCATTAACATATTAAAATCAGTCTCGAAAGCTGATGGTTTTGTAAGGCGTTTTATTTCACTTTTTAACCACATTTCCTTTTTAATTGTTAACTTTTGCCCGGGTTCTATATTGAACGTATGGTATGTCCCATAAGAGACGAAATCATCTGGACCTTCTAATATAGTCCCCTTTACCCTCAATCTATTTGAAAATTCGTGGAAAGAGACAGATTCAACTTTCAGTTTCAATTTCATTTGTTTTCTTTCACCCTTGGAACCTTCCTTTAGCACAATTCTTCTGTGAGTCCTAGCTGAGACCTCGTCAGTTTTATCTATTACATTAAATAGAGTCCATAAATCGTTTAAATTTTCGGTTCTTATCACAATATTCTCGTTCTTTTTATCTATTTCCAGAATTTTCAACTAAAGTATCAAACTCCAAAGTTCAAATTTGCACAATAAATGTATATAAATAAGTATAGTATAAACAAGAAGATAAATTGTATCTAGGTCTAATTTCCTACGAAAAATAAAGAAAAAAAAATTAAAAATACGAAAAACACAAAAAATTTAATTTTTTGCTCCTAAGGCTTCTCTGACTTTTTCTAGTTCTTCCATTCGTCTCTTTTTCTCTGCATCACGTTTTTTCATGTCTTCCTCGTCAACCTTTTGGAGAGTAACACCTTTTTTGATTTCATCTTTTAATTCAGCACCTAAGGGTGTCATTTTACCTCAACTCTAATATTTTATTTCCTTTTTTGAGCTAATATTCAATAGGTTATATACAAAATTTATAAAAGAATTTATTTATAAGTCTTGGTTTTTAGAAAAAGATTAAATGCTCAAAATCATTAAATAAGCACTCTCTTTTTGCCGGTAGTAATTTTCTATTTTCTGAACAACTCGAAAATTAAATTTCTGATAAAATTTTATAGCCGCTTTATTTTTGGAGTTCACATTCAAAACAATTGTTTTTATATTATGCATTTCTTTAACTTTCTTCATTGCATAATTCAAAAGATAAGTTCCACAACCTTTATTTTGATTGTTTTTTCTGATTAAAAGATTAATCAAATTTACTCTATCTTCTCGATCTTGAATAATAATGATGAACCCTATAATAACATTCGATATTTCGTTGTCGAAGAGCTTAAAAAAATATGTGTTCTTTATTATCAAATTAAGAATTAAATCTTTAGAAAAGGAGTCTTTCTTGAAAGAGATTCTTTCTAATTTGTAAATTTCATCTAAATCATTAAGAGTGACGGTGTCAATAATCATTTAGTCCCATCTCTTCTTTGAATAACTTGATAGGTGTTTTTTCCGTTATTTGTTGATATTTTTCTTCTCGAAACGGTATCATTTCTATTATATATCCTTGTAAATTATGTTTAACTAGTAATTCCATAAAAGATTCTTCCAAAGCAAACTTTATGGGTAATTTAATATTAGTTGCTCCGTAAGATAAGAAGTTTTGAGGGTTTTTTATTTCATATAATAAAATGTTATAAAACTCTTTAATATCTAGTTTCTTCCCTTCTAGTTGAGCGTATAATAGCAATCCCTCTTTCGTAATTTGTTCGTACGGTAATTTTATTGTTTTTGCGCGCCTTAAATACCTTTCTCTCAACTGCCAATAATCCTTAGCTATAATCGTACAAAAATGAATTTTGATTGAAACTTTTAGAGCGATATCTTTTATGAGCTTAATAGCACTTTTTCTACTATTCTTTACAGATGCTATTGTGCCTGCTTCCAACTTAAAATTTCGGTCCTTTAGGTTTTGACTATTTGGTAAGCTATACTCAAATTCATTCAAATTGATAAAATTTGCGCCTATTTTGTTCAGATGAAAAATGAATTTTTTCAAATTTTCTATATATCCCACTTCTGGAATCACAGGAACTTCAGCCCCTACAGACATACCCTTGTTTAATGCGTATTTAATCACATTCCAATTTTCCTTTGATGGGTTGAATCTAATTTCGTCTAACCCTACTCGAGCGAGTTTTGCCGCAATTTCTTCGGTAAAATTAAGACCATTAGTATAAAGGTGAATGTGGAACTTATTACCTTTATTTTCTTTGATAAATTTGATATATTCTAACGTTTTTTCTAAGTTGGGTTCAAATAATGGGTCTCCACCCGTAATACTCATACCTTTCGCATTAATAGCTTTAATTTCGTGTAGAATCTGTTCTTTAGAAGAGATTTGAATCTCATTTATATAACTATCTTGCTTACCTTTTCGTTTTTCAGAAATCGGGCAATACCACCAACAATGTTTTGGGTTCTGACAGATTCCATTAAGAAATAATACTGCTTTAGTACCCTTTAAACATTGTTGGCATCCTTTAGGAATTCCTTCTTTTTTTATGTAAAATGTATGTGCTTTAGACTCTAAAATTACTGGATCTCTCATCGTTGTAACAGCTTTTTTCTCACAATCGATTTTTTATTAGCTAATTTTTTTAACACATCTTCGATAGTTTCGTTCATTTCAATTGGTCTCTTTAGAAATACACCTGTTTTTCCAAATTTTTCTCTCTTTAAAAGAACCTTTTTTCTCTCGTTAATCACTTCAATACTAACATTCAACTGCTTTGCTGCTAAATGTTCATTTCCAATAATCGAATATTCTTCATGCCCATCAGAAACAGGTTGAATTAAAACTAACCTTTTATCGATTCCAGGCACTCTAATACTATTTTTTATTTGGTTTAGATTAATTTTTCCTCCAAAATCGTAAAATTCTCTTGATTTTTTATTGAACTTAGATAATGGAATTGTTATGCTCTCTAACTCGGTTAAATATATGTAGAGTTTCAAAGTGTCAGCAGGAGTGGCCATAATAATTTCTCTGTGGTAATTGTTAAAACCGTTCTTGTCGAGTATTATTTCTATTTGATACGGAGTAATCAGTTGTATTAAAACAATGTCTATATCACTATCAGTATGAATATCGCCTCGAGCAATACTACCGTATAAAAATGGGTTCAAACCCTTTTTAGCGAACATTTCCAGTAGTAATTTAGACCGCTCTCTTTTTTGGTGTAAAAGTTTCAAATGATTTTCAGAATATGTAACGCTATTAAAATGATCTCTTAGAATTTTATTTCCTTTCATTAGAAATTAATCGTTTTTATCTTATTTACTATTTCTCTATATATCTAATTATTATGCTTAAAAGTAATGTTTCGTAATACCTGAATGTACTTTTAGCTTTTTGAATAACGGTATGTTTGCTGTTTTTAAATGTTTCATTACTCAATAGTATCTTCTTTACATTCTTGTTTTTAAAAAATGGATTTAATTTCTCACTAAATATAGCAATTATTTTAGAAAATTTGTTTGAATCGTTTAGGAAAGTTAAATAAGCCTCCCTATTGTAGGATTCTAAGCAGGGATTAATCAATATTATGTTCTTACAATGGTAGTCTTTCAAAAGAAGATTTAAAGGCATAGTTTCTTTCGAAAAATCAATGACATTATAATTTTGACTCACTAAATGAGCGTCTTGATTGTAAAACAATACAATAAAGGAAAAAGTTTGGTGCAACTCTTTTTCGATATCAGATGTCATTAG